>Ga0210406_10005335_pt1 | contig 13509 bp, 14 predicted proteins | sample IncBWC30MmetaG_FD_155454 | JGI IMG/M metagenome (GOLD analysis project Ga0210406, IMG submission 155454) | Forest soil microbial communities from Barre Woods Harvard Forest LTER site, Petersham, Massachusetts, United States - Inc-BW-C-30-M | ecosystem: Environmental > Terrestrial > Soil >... | reverse complement strand
CTCAGGTGGAAGTTCTCCGATCGCTTGCGCCAACGCGCTCACGGAAGTGCTTGAGGTTGTCATAGTTATGCAGCTTTTGTACGAGCCTGACGCGGGTGGATTGTGCACCCCGCCCGCCAAACCGGTCGCCGGCAGCCATACAGTCGCTGAATATACTGTATCGTTCTGAGAATGGACCTTTTATGATCCAACGGAGCGACCAATTGGGAGCCATATCGCAGCGGGGTAACATCGGTGGAGAACTCCAACCGAGTGGGCAAATGTTTTCACACCGAAGAAGCGACTTTCCGCCGCCTTTGGGGTACAGGCTTCGACCTAGGGTTGAGCAGGGGCCGCGTAAACTTCAGTCCAAGCAGATGGTAGCCCTCGACATGCGTGATTCGCACCGGCTTGGCGCGCAGGGTCCTGGAGGATCTCGGTAAGGAGGCGCCGTCGGCCAGCGGCGCACTGGGAATCTCTAGCATCACCGTACTGGAAAGAAGAGGCGATCGCCGTACAACCACTAGCGCTCCGCCAGCACTAATATTCAGCGCAGTAGCGAACTCCAGGAGGTCGTTACCCTTTTCATCCCTGCTTCTAACGAAAACTGGGATGGCGAGTGGCAACCGCACCCACTTGCGACGTTCTTTTTCGGGCTGGTTGCGGGTCAAGAGGTCTCCTCATGCACGCGTCACTGCACTACACGGGCACCTCATGGGCCAAATCACAGGAATTCGAGCGTGTCCAGCAATGATCTTGGCCAGAATCGCCCGTTCTTCGCCGGAAATAAGGCCAGGAGCTAGGTTGTGCACCGTACATTACCAGGTGAAATCGCACCTCTCCCTGAAAGTGACCACCGGTTCTCCAGTTTTTGGGAGTGCAATCCTTTTCCCTAGTGTGGCAATTCGGGTATGTTTTTTGTTTGACAACGGTCGGGGCCTCGACCTACCATGACGTCAATAAGTTGCGCCGCTTTTGTCACAAGGTCAGTTGGTCGGCTGATCCCCTCCCCGTCGTTTCCTGAGAGTTGTGAACTGTGTCTGCTATTTCTGATGACAGGTGTCTTCCACAGCGTATGACGGCGAAGCCCGGCGTATCCCAGCAACCATCCAGCCCCCCCGCTCAGGGAGTGCCCGATTCCGACTTCATCCAGAGCTATAACCAGCTCCGCGAGCGTTTTCAGCGCACCACCAACGCCCTAGCTTCCGCCGCCCATGACCTCAAGACACCCCTCGCCATTCTGAATGGCTACATCGAATTGTTGCAGAGTGAGAAACTCGGTGATCTGAATGACCGCCAGCGGGAAGTAATCCAGGACATGCAGGCCAGCGGTCAACGCCTGCAGCACTTCATCCAGGACTTCCTTTCCTACACTGTTCTCGAGACCGGCGAAATCCGCCTGCAGTACGAAATCGCCGACGTGAACGCTTGTCTCTCCGAAGTTTGTCACCTCTGGTCGCGCCGGTTTCAAGACACAGGCCTCGCGTTGTATTTCCTCGCCAACGACAAACTTCCCGCCTTCGCATTCGATTCGGCAAAAGTACAGCGCGTCGTCAGCAATCTACTGGAGAACGCGTCAAAGTTCACCCCGCCTGGTGGGACTGTTTGGTTGCACGCAGAACCGCACATGTGGGAGCGGCGATCGACCACCAAGCCTGGAGTCGAACGCGAGCGCCGCCGCCAAGCGCTTGCCGTTCCAAATGCAGTAAAGATCAGCGTCTCCGACACTGGTCCGGGTATTCCTCCCGAATATCATCTCGAAATATTCGACGATTTCTTTCGGCTTCCTGCGGCGGATCGTCCGGCTGAGGGCATGGGACTCGGCTTGGCTATTGCACGCCGCCTCATCGGCGCGATGGGAGGCAAGGTCTGGGTTGAGAGCGAGCCCGGTTCCGGCTGTAAATTTTCATTCCTGCTCCCCTTAACCCCATCTGTCACCGGCACTCAAAAAGGAAAGAGCAAATGAGCAAAGCGACCAACATACTGCTGGTCGATGACGAACCCGGCATGCTGCGCTACATCCGCACGCTCCTCGAAGTGGATGACTACAAGGTAGCGACTGCATCCACCGGGGAAGAGGCGCTCGAACTCGTTCAGAAGGGCCTGCAGCCCGATCTTGTGTTACTCGACTTGCTGATGCCCGGGATCGACGGCCTGGAAACGCTCGAACAATTGCGTCAGATGCGCGCCGGAACCAAAGTCGTGATGCTGTCTTGCGTGAATGACACCCGCAAAGTCGTACAGGCCATGCGGCTGGGCGCGCACGATTACCTGACCAAGCCTTTCCAGAAAGCCGAACTCGATGCCGTCATCGAGCAGTGCCTGGGCACTACCCAGCAGGCTTATGCAGGCGAAGTCGAAGAGTTGTGCGACGACGTATTTTTCGTCGCTGCAAGCCCTGCGATGAAAAAAATCCGCTCGCAAGCCGCGCTCGTTGCCAACGTCGACATCCCGGTGCTGTTGCTGGGTGAGAGTGGCACGGGTAAAGAAGTGCTCGCGCGCCTCGTTCACCAACTCTCTCCGCGTGCCCATCGCACATTTTTGAAAGTGAACTGCGCCGCCGTGCCCGCCGACTTGCTGGAGAGCGAACTGTTCGGTTACGAAGCCGGTGCGTTCACCGGCGCGACTCACGCCAAGCCCGGCAAGTTCGAGCTCTGCAACAAGGGAACGATTCTGCTCGACGAAATCGGCGAAATGCCGCCGAGCCTTCAGGCTAAGCTCCTGCACGTACTGCAGGACCAGCAGTTCTCCCGCCTAGGTAGCCGTTCCGTCATCAAAGTTGACGTGCGCATCCTGGCCGCCACCAACATCAACATCCCCGAGGCTCTGGCCTCGAAGCGCCTGCGCGAAGATCTCTACTACCGGTTGAACGCGTTTACGATGACCCTGCCCCCGCTGCGCGAGCGCAAAGAAGAAATTCCGATTCTGCTCAAGCACTTCATGGCGCGCATGTCGGAGCGTTTTGCACGTTCGCCGTTGCCGCTAACACCCATGCTCATGGCCGCCTGCCTGGAATACCCATGGCCCGGCAACTTGCGCGAGCTCAGCAACTTCCTGAAACGCTATCTGATTCTGGCCGACGAAAAACTCGCCATCGCCGAACTCCACCCACGCAATGACGTAAATGGCGGCATGCACGCGGATTCCAACCGCACCGCGACCGAGTCCTCCGCCGGAGGCCTCAAGTCTCTATCGCGCACCGCCAAGGATGAGGCCGAAGCCGCTGCCATCACCCAGGCCCTCGAGCAGACCAACTGGAATCGCAAACAAGCTGCGGTCCTGTTGAAGATCAGTTACAAGGCGCTGCTGTACAAGATCCGCCAGTACGGGATCGCCGAAGTTCGCAGTCATCACAAACTTTCCGCGGGCGCATAGCTTTCGTCCCCCACCAGAAGTTCGTCGCCAATTTGGTTTGTATCAGGGCACGATGACTTTGTATCAGGGCACGATGACTTCGTATCAGGGCACGGCTTCAGCCGTGCCGTTCGGGCTCAATAAACGTGCGGGCTTTAGCCCCTGAGGCTCAAACAACAGGCACGCGAAGAGTATTTACGAGAGCAGTTCTAACGCGTTCGCTCCCCGGGTCCATGGTCTTACGTCAGCACGTAGCTCTGCCCCCCGCACCCACGTCGTGATATTTTTGTCCTTCACACTTTTCCATTCGATTAGCCGGCAACGCCCGGCACCATGCTCATTGATTTTGGAGATGCGAACATGTTCCGCCTTATAACTGTTCTGTTACTACTCGCCACGATAACCCTCGCCGCAGACTGGAAACAGGCGCGCATCGCCGACTTCCAGGATGTGAGTGAAGGCGCCGGCGGCACCATCTCCGGCCCTGCATCCAATGGCGTTTCGATCACACCCACCACACATGCCGCCTCCACCATCCTCAAGTGCGAGGTCACGCTCGTTCTCGACGGAAAAACCTACACCACCCTGTTCGTACAGGATTCGCACTTCCAGATGACCGATCTCGAGCGTGGCAAATTCATTCCGGTGCGCATTGAGGGCAAGAAAATCGCAATGCAGCGCCCGTCCGATGGGAAAGAAATAAAAGGAAAGATTCTTCGCGAAGAGGCGGACGCCTCCTCGCCCAAGAAGTGACTGACCTGTCCGGCTCCCACTGTCATCTAGTGCAGCGCGTCACACCTATCTGGTGCAGTGCTACCCGCTGACTGACCTGTATTCGCTTTGAAAGGCTGGGCTTCAGCCCATCCGTGAGCGGAATCAAGGAAGCAGCGACTTCAGCGCTGAGGAATGCCAATCGGACGGTCTTTGATTTTTCGCAGTCCCTGATAACCTGCCCCGACGCACTGCCTAACCTTGGGTTGCAGACGCGTCGAAACTTGCAGCCGCTTCCTCCATGGTCTCGTAGAAACTGATAATCCGGTGAATGTTGGCGGTGTGCATCATGTCGCGCACCATGCCCTTCACTCCGCACACGCGCATCTCGCCGCTGGCCTTCTTGAACTTCGCCGAGGAAGTCACGATCACGCCGATTCCAGTGCTGTCGACCCGCTCTACACCCCCAAGATCCATGACCAGTTTTCGGATGTTCCCGCGCACGAGTTCATCGACCAGCCACTCGATTTCCTGACACGGCCGCCCCATGGTGAGCCGTCCGACCGGTTGCACCACAAAGACGTCAGGTTCGATGTGTTTTCTGCGAATCTCGAACATGCCTTGCATTCCTTTCCTTCAACTCCGGCAGGTATTCTCCCAAGTCACACACGGCCAGCAAGTGTTTCCAAACTTCGTTTCGGCGCAGAAAGAGTCTCGCGGTCAAACCCGCGCACGTCAAGGCTTTTACTTAGATCTGAATTTTTACTTCTGGTGCTCGCGAGGGCAGGCACTCAAGAAATTAGCCGGAGCAGCAAGAGTGCGCTCGGCTATATCCGATAATTTCATCAGAACACCGCTCTCATACATTGCTTTGGGCAGAGCACACCTTCAGCCGTTTCGGGAAGGGGACGACTTCAGCCCCTCAAGTCGTTGGGGAAGGACGTCGGTCTCAACCCTAAAAGGCTTTGAAAGGGCACGGCTTCAGGCGTGCCACTCAAGCCTCGATAAGACTGGGGCTTCAGCCCCTGAGGTCCACGTGCCTGGCTATTGCACCACCAACTGCACTAGCTGCGTTTGGCTGAAAGTTCCCGAAGTTGCACTCACCGTGATAGCGTAAGTTCCCGCCGGGGTGCCCGCATTGATCGTGGTCGAACTGCTGTGGCTGCACGCAGGCTGTAGCGCGATCAGCGTCATCAGCAGCAAGACCAGCAGCCCCCCCACCACCCGCCGCTTTCGGCTCAACGTTCCACCAAGACCCATGCCGAACAGCGTCAAGCCTCCGATCGGCAGCCACATCGCATACGTGACGCCGGGCGGTCGCGTCGCCGCAATCGTAGTGGTTCGCGCGGTGGTGCTCATCGTCAACGTCACGCTCGACGGACTTTGCCCCTGCAACGTCACTGGAGTGGTAGAAAAAGTGCAACTCACGCCATTGGGAAGTCCCGACGGGCACGCCAGTGAGATGCTCGCTGTATACGTTCCGCTGGAGCCTAGCGTCGAAAGCGTCACCGAGTTGAAGGTTGCCGGGTTCCCCGCGGTGACGGTCTGGGACGACGGCTGCACGGATAATCCGTAGCTTGCTACTCCTAAACTCGCACTTGCCGACGCCGTAAACGTCGATCCCGCCACAATCACCGTGCCGCTGTTCCCCAGCGTCCCCGCCGACGTTGGCGTAACCACTATCGAGACCGTCGTGCTTGCGCCGCCATTCAGAACTCCCACGTTGCAGATGATGGTGTTGTTCGTAGGAGAAGGCGGACAGGAGCCACCAGCCGCTGTAGCCGATACGAAATTGGCCACCACGCCCGTGGTCGCGAGATTGTCGATAAAGGCCACTCCTGCCACCGCGTCCCCGTTATTCGTTATCACGTAATTAAAGGTGGCCTGGTTTCCCGCATTCACCGTTCCAGACTGCGTGGCCGTCACTGTCAAGCTGACCGCTGGTCCAAGCTTCGCCGCAAATGCATTTTGCGACCCCTTCAATGTGTTTTGAAATGCCGAAGCGGTGGGGAACGGATTCGAGGCCGTGTCGCCCGCCACATAGATCACGGCGTTGCTGTCGACCGCGACTCCCGTCCCGTGATCATCGGCAGCGCCGCCCAGGTAAGTAGCGAATGTTCCTTTCGAGGCCGACGAAAAACCGGTGGTATCGAGCCGGGCAACGAACACGTCGTTGGCTCCGCCCAGTGTCGGTTGCAGCGCGTCGGGCGTAACGTTGAAGTCTGCGGAGTTCGTTGTGCCCGCCACGATCGCCCCCTGCACCGTATCAATGGCCAGCGAGTTGGCTTTGTCAATTCCGCTTCCGCCCAGGTAGGAGAAGTACGAGAACACCACGTTGCTGTTGTTGCTGCCCGCCACTGGATTCGTGACTTTTGCGACGAATGCATCGGTCGTTCCTTTGTTCGTCGTCTGATAAGCGGGCGCGCCAGCTCCTTGCGTAATCAACAGCGGGTCGTCAGTCGAATCGGTGTAGCCCGCGATGTAAGCATTGCCCGCCGCGTCCACCGCGATCCCATTCCCCACATCATTTCCCTTCCCTCCGATGTAGGTCGAGTAAATCAGCTGCGCCCCCGAAGTGTTCAGCGGGTTAATCTTGGCAACGAAGGCATCCGTGGCAGTCAAACCTTGCGTGCAGTTGCCGTTCTCGTTGCTTTGCCCGGGAGTGTCAAGACAACCTTGCCCCGCATTCTTGATCGGAAAGTCGTTCTGGTCGCCGTTGAACTCGAAATTCGTTCCGCCCGTAATGAAAATATTCGACCCCGTCGAGTTGTTGTCAACCGCTATGCCACCACCCGTAACCGTCCCAGTAGTCGGGAAACTTCCCCCGAAGTATGTGGAATAAATCAGGCTGGCCGTGCTGGTTTGAGTCGGATCAATCTTGCTCACGAAAAATGCGATGGGGCCCACCAGCGTGTTCTGCAACGCCCCTTGGGTCGGCGCCACCAGGAAGTCTTTCGAAGTAGTGGTACCGATCACATAAATCAGGCCCTTGCTGTCGATGGTCAGACCGCTCATCGCGTCGGTGCCGCTACCTGAAAGATACGTCGAGTAGCCCAAAGTCTGGTTTTCGGAAGCGTCCACCTTGAGCTGGGTTACAAAGGTGTGTGTGCTCGAACCTTTCGGCGAGGTCTGAACCCCGTTACTGGTGGGAAAATCCCCCGACGTCGTTGTTCCCGCTAGGTACACATTCTCGGCCGCGTCGACCGCCAATCCCTGCGCAGAATCCGTCCCACTCCCGCCCAGGTAAGTGGCAAATTGCAGCGCCGAACCGGAGGAATTGAACTTCGCGATGAAAACATCCGCCGCACCGGCGAGGTTCTTCTGCAACGGCGTCGGGGGAGTGGTCTGCGTGCCCGGAAAGTCGGTCGAGGTGGTACTGCCCGCGATATAGAAGTTGAATGCCGAATCCACCGCGATCCGAGGCGCAGTTTCAGCCCCGGTGCCTCCCAGGTAGGTCGAGTACGAAAGCACTGGATCGATTACCAGCGGTTGCGCTCGGTCATAAGACCCCACCTCGAAACCGACTTCGTTCTTCGCCAGCACCACGAAGTGCGCGTCCACCGGTTCTTGCTCGCCTCCGCGCAACTGGTAAACGCGGGGTGCATGCAGCCGCACCGAGGCTTTGCGAGTCGAAAGAGTCAGATCTCCGGATTCAAGAGCGACTCTCTCAGCACCCGCAAACGACAACCGCACCGCTTTCGGATCGGCCCCCGGAGCCACCGTGAAGTCATACTCCAGCAGTCCCTGATTGCCGTAATAGGTCAGATCCACGCCCGGATACACGCTCTCATACGTCACGCGCGCATACTGCGGAACATCGCGATGCCACTTCGAGCGGTCATTGCCCAGAAAGTAATTGCTCTTGCCCGGGAGCGGCTCTCCGCCCGAGACTTTGGGCGCGATGGCCGCTCCCCTCAACCGCATGCGCAAAACTGAAGTCTCAACTGCGCTCGCATCCTTCGCCGGCTGCGTCGCGAAGGAGAGCACTGCTTCATTCCCGGTAAGAAACAAGCCATAGCTGGTGCCGCGGGCCATAAACTTCACCCGCTCATCGGTCTGTCCAACGTTTGGTTCAAACATGAGAGGCAACTGGCCGAAAGTCTTCAGAACCTTCTCTGGCGTGGCGCCCGCCGCCAGCGGATTCAGGTTGGTCGAAGTCAGTTGTGCAGTCGGGGCAGCACTCTGCCCGACCTGCGAACCCACCCAGAGAGCGCCCCCTGCCAGCGCAGCCAACGCGATGCTCGCTGCGACTACGCGGCCCCACACCAGACGGGTTCCTTGCCCAAGCCGATTCAATCTCACGTTTCCTCCGAAAATTTTCGATTCAGGTGGAAGAATGAAGAACGGCACACCGTATCTCAAGCGGCCCAGGCGTGCCCGGCGGCATGCTCGCTTATCTCCAGAACCTAATGAAAAGTAATTCTTTACTTAAACATCTGTCGGTCAACAGTGTCAAGAGAACGTCGCACAACCAGGCCCGCAAACACCCATGAGATGCAGACCGAACCCCGACAAGATGCCGCCGATGCCTCCGCGCGAAAAAAAATGTTGCCCAATGCTCAATTACTTATTTCCCGGTTCTTGCTGGCCAACATGCCGCAGCGCGTTAACCGACTTAGTTCCTAACGAGCTTTGGACTTGCAAACCGCTGATAATTCAGTGATGGTTGCATCGCAGAGGGATTGGGGGCCGGGGAGCGGTCTCGGTCACCATGGAGAGCAGTCCCCTGTGATCGATGCAGAACTGAATGATCGAGGCCAAGTGAAGAACTGCCTCGTGAACCTTCGTGGCCTTTGTGGTTGATGGGTTTCGCAGACATCCCCGGGGAATAAACGCCATGCTGCAAGACGATCAAGATCGGCGAACCATGCGGCGCTTCGACATGCGCCTTCCTGCCGCGGTCGAACTCAATTCTGGCGTGTCCCGCGAATTCCTCACCGAGACCCAAAACATCAGCGCCCGCGGCGTCTTCCTCTATCTCGACCGCCCCATTGCGCCGGGTAGCCGTATCAAAGTTACGCTCACCTTCCCTCCGCACGTGACGTTAACCGACGCAGTCCGGGTTCGCTTCACAGCTCGCGTTATTCGCGTCGAGGATCCCCTACCCTCCGCCCGCGTAGGCGTGGCCGCGATGATCGAAGACTACGAGTTTCTCAGCACAACGCCGGCCGCCATGACGGCAAGCATCCAGCCCGAGTGGAAATCGGCGCAGTAATTCGCACAGGGCAGACGCCCTCGTCTGTCCAGCCGGGCAACGCCCGGCTATCGCTGAATCTCCTCAAATATCGTCATCAACTGTTGGCAGCAAAGGATGCCAAATAGTTCCAGGTTGGACACGAAAAGAGTCTTGAGAGAACGCATGGCTTCAGACGTTCTCAGCTTGGAGAGGGCGCATCCTTGAAAGGGCACGGCTTCAGCCGTGCCGATCAGCCCCGATGAAGATGAGGGCTTTAGCCCCTGGGGTCCACTGTCCGCGCCCTAATCCTTCTTCAACTCCGCAATCTCCCGCCGAAGCCGGCTATATCGCCGTACCAGGGTCGTCAGATACGCAATATGGATCACCCACGTCGCCGTATACGCTGCATACAAGTAGTTCATCGTACCGCACTCCTTGGTTCCAGCAGCGCTTCCAGCGCCTGGGTTTCTTCCACGTCACGCTGCACCCGCTCCAACCGGTACCGCGACCAGCACACCAGAAAACCAAAACACAAGAACGCCAGCCAGTTGATCATCAGCACGCGCAGCATTCGCGGATCGATCGATCCTCCGCCGCCAATCACCGGCTGCGGATGCTGCGTCCGGAAAAACCAGATCGAGAAATACACCAGCGGCACATCGAGCGCCCCAAACACCGCCAGCGCAGCAGCCAGCACCGGTGTCTGCCCACTGGTCGAGAATCTCCTCAGCAGAATGTAGCTGACATAAATCAGCCACAGCACTAGCGTCGACGTCAGCCGGATATCCCACGTCCACCAGATGCCCCACACCGGCCGCGCCCACAACGGCCCCGTCACCAGCACCACCGTGCAGAAAACGACTCCCACTTCCGCCGTCACCAGCGCAAGGATATCTACGCCCTGCTCCGAGAAAAGCTTGCGAATCGCGAAGTAAAGCCCGGTTGCCGCCAGCCCGGTCGTCGCAATCGAGCCATGATGCATTCCCGAGGGCAACTCTCGAATTGCAAAGTCCGCGATGCAGCATGCCACTCCGATTGCGATCGCGACAAACCCCGCAACGCGGTCCATCTTCTCGTTCGGCCGAACAAGGAATTGCACCGACGCTACAAAGTTGATAAAGAAAAATAAAAACGCCGTCCAGGCCGAGGGCACGTGGTAGTAGAAGATGCGTTGCACATCGCCCATGGTCTGTTCGGTAGGAGCGACTACCAGAGCCTCATACAGCGCATAGCTCAGCAGGCCGGCCGTCAGAAGCGCGAGAAGAGGAAATACTTTTTTCATTCCGCCTCCAACACCCTTGGGAAAAGGGCTAAACAAGCTGTCGTAAACATCACATCATACGTCGCCAGCAGCAAAATCCAGAAGCGCGCATTCTCTTCGCCGGTCAGGATCGCGGTGGTCGCTTCCACCATTGAGAGTAACGCCGGAATCGAGATCGGGAACAATAAAAGCGGCAGCATAATCTCGCGGCTGCGTGTGCGCAATGACATGGCCGCGAAGAAAGTACCGTTCACTACGAGCGCCCACGTGCCAAGCACCGCCACAGGAAGCAGTTGCCACGCCGGACCTAACGCCCGCAGCTTGTAAAAAACTACGAACAAGGGCGTCATCAAGGCTTCGAGAAGCGCAACAAAAATGAAATTCCCGAACGCCTTAGCGAGAAAAAGTGAATTCGCCGGCGCCGGCGACACGCGATACGCGTCGAGCACCTGGTTGCGTATTTCCCGCGCCCAGGTCTGATTCAACGCAACCACTGCCGCAAACAGGAACGCAACCCAGATCAGCCCGCCAGCAATTTGCCGCGACTCTTCGGCATTCGGATCGAACGAAAAACTGAAGACCACCACGATCAGCAGCGCGAAGAACAGCATCGAGTTGATGGCATCCTTCGACCGCCACTCCAGGCGAATGTCTTTGGCCAGCGTCGCAGCAGTGATTCCAGTGATCGGTGGCTGCGTCCCGGTCGCGCCTCCTCCCGGACTCGCACGCACTCCCGCGGCTACGCGCTCTTTAGCCTCAATGCGTTCGGTCGCGCTCATGCCGACTCCATGATCACGCCGTCTCCATGAACGACCGGTCGCTTGTGCGATTGACGATCTGCCCGCTCTGCATCCAGATAAATTCATCCGCCGCGCCATCGAGCAGAGATGCCTGGTGCGTGACCACAAAAATCGTCTTCCCCGCATCTCGCATGGCAGTCAGCAATTTCACCATCTCGCGCGCCGACCGGATATCCACATTCGAGAACGGCTCGTCCAGCAACAACAGCTTGGGGTCATGCAGCAACGCGCGTGCCAAAGAAATCCTTTGCCGCATGCCCTGCGAATACTGTCCGACGGGCCGCTGCAACTCCGGATCCAATCCCACCGCCGCGATTGCCCCGCGGCACGGCCCCGCATCTCGCATCCCATAGAGCCTCGCGAAGTACCTGAGGTTCTCCATCCCGCTCATCTCGTCGTACAGCAGCGACGGATGCGCCATGTATCCAAACTGCCGGCAGGCCGCTCGCGGGTTGTTCTCGCCCAAGATCCCAATCTTCCCCGCCGTCGGCTGCACCAACCCGGCCAGCACCCGCAGCAAGGTAGTCTTACCCGCTCCGTTATCTCCGAGAATCGCATACAGACGCCGGCCTTCAAACGCAGCAGTCACCCCGCGCAAAGCCGCAAAGCGTCCAAATTGCTTTGTAAGATTGCTGATCGCGATGACGGGATCGGATTGCGCGCTAGCCGCGTTGAGATCGATCACAAAGGGGAATGAAGTCTTCTTGAAGCTGGCGGAACTTAATCGCAACAGCGTTGCCAACCGCCGCGTTCCATTTTGAGGCTTTACAACATGACCGCTACAGCGTGAGGCCGGAGCCCTGCTGACCGCCCGCCCGGCTCATGCCCTTGGCCGGCTCGTTCCCACCGGGAGCTCCGCCCGCAGGCGCGCCCGGCTGTGCCGGAGCATACTTCGAAGCGCACTTGGCTTGCAGCGCTTTCGCGTGAAACACGCCGTCGTGCCCAAAACTTCCTTCCGCCAGCGCCTGCGAATTATCTTTGAACGTATCCGGCGGAGGTTCGGTCCCCGCATATGTCACATTCAGTGTATGGTCCTGTTCCACCAGTACAAAATCCACGTGAGTACCGTTGCGCTTGATCGAACCCGGCAACACGTTCCCGGCGACCCGCAGCCGCTTGGTAAACGCGCCATCGCCCATACCTTGCAGTTCCTTGATGGTCACGTAGTAACTCTTGCTGTCCTGCACACCGGTGTACGCCAGATAGCCGAGCATCACGAGGATGAGAGCGGTCGCGCCGCCGAACTTTAGGTACGTGCTGGTTTCTTTAGACATCGGAACAGACCTCACCCGCTACCCAAAACTCTACGCGCCGACCATGCCCGGGTCAAGAAGCCAGCCGGACACTTGGCGCAGCGTCCCAATCGCGTCCAAACACTTGAGCCAAAAGACCTCAACCCTTCAGCTTGACGAGCGTACCCGTCGTGCCCGCTGCGCTCGGCTCCGCCCACAACCTCCATTTACAATGTCAGCCTATGATTCATCCTTGGCACGATGTCACGCCCGGCCACAAGTTGCCGTCCGAGTTCAGCACCGTCATCGAGATCCCATTCGGTTCGAGCGTGAAGTACGAGCTCGACAAGCCCAGCGGCCTGATCAGGCTCGATCGCGTCCTTTATTCGGCCGTTTACTACCCCGCCAACTACGGATTCATCCCGCAAACGTTCGCCGATGACGACGACCCGCTCGACGTGCTGGTGCTGTGCCAGGAGACGGTCGTACCGCTCACCATCATCAACGCGCGTGCGATCGGCCTGATGACCATGATCGATTCCGGCAAGAAAGATCACAAGATCATCGCGGTTGCCACCGAAGACCCCGAATTCAACACATACCACGATGCGACCGAGATGCCGCCGCACCGGATGATCATGCTGCGCAGATTTTTTCAGGACTACAAGCAGTTGGAAGGAAAATCAGTAGAGGTTGACGAGATTCAGCCTGCGGCCAAGGCTCTCCCCATCATCGAAGACGCACTGCACCGTTACAGCGAGCACCGCCGCCGCGGGTTCAAAGACATCGACGGTGTGGTCTGACACAGGGTTTCGCTCCCGTGTCCGTGTAGGAGCGGACGCTCTCGTCTGCCCGGAGGAGCGCAGCTCCGCTGAAATGCCTACAGTGCCAGTGAAATTCTGTGGGGGACATTCGGCGGCTCTCCGGACTGGAGAGCGCCGCCGGGCTGCGCCCGGCCACCCAGGCGAGGGCGTCTGGGTCTACACGGGCTGGGAC
>Ga0210406_10005334_pt1 | contig 13510 bp, 15 predicted proteins | sample IncBWC30MmetaG_FD_155454 | JGI IMG/M metagenome (GOLD analysis project Ga0210406, IMG submission 155454) | Forest soil microbial communities from Barre Woods Harvard Forest LTER site, Petersham, Massachusetts, United States - Inc-BW-C-30-M | ecosystem: Environmental > Terrestrial > Soil >... | reverse complement strand
CAGCGGCACGATCGCGCGCGAAAAGACCGGCCAAGCCCATTATATCATGGTGAAGTTTGACGGGCAGAAGTTCTCTTCACCGTGCCACCCGACCGAACTCGACTATCTGTCGCGACCGACGGCCGAGAAACACGAACATCGTCGATGAGCCGCCGCCCCGCAGCTACCACGCAAGCTGATATCGCCCGCGCCATCCGCGCGGCGCAGCAGTGCGGGGCCGGCGTCGTCGAAATCAAGCCAGACGGCACGATATACGTACGGGTATCCCGCAAACCACAGCCGAGATTCCAGAGAACGAACCGAGACCAGACGAGCCGCCCCCGGTTGAGCCGAAACGGAAAGTGGTGCTGTGATGCTGGACATGGCCAGACCCAGACCACCTCACCTGCAGCGCGGCACCAGCCGTCATGGCAAGACCATTTGGTTTGTCCAGATGAAGCGCGGCGCGCCGAAGATCCGCATCCGCGGCGAGTATGGCAGCCCCGAGTTTGAGGCTGCTTTTCAGGCCGCCGTCGCTGCCCCGCCGTCCAAGCCCGAGATCAAGGCCAGCAAAGGCACGCTCGAATGGGCATGGATACTCTACAAGCAGTCGGCGTCATGGCAATCGAAAGCCAAATCGACGCGCCGACAGCGCGAGAACATCATGAAGCATGTTCTTGCGAGCGCCGGCAGTAGTCCTCTGGCGGATATCGATGATGTCTCCATCAGCGAAGGCGTCGATCGCCGCGCCAAGACGCCATCGCAGGCCAAGAACTTCGCGCAGACCGTGCGCCAGCTCTTCCTCTGGCTGAAGAAGAACAAGATCGTCAGCGCAAATCCATGCGATGGCCTGGAGCTGCCGAAGCGCCCGAACACCGGCGGCTTCAAGGAATGGACCTACGAAGAAATTCTGCAATACGAGGAGCGCTGGCCGGTCGGCACGCGCGAGCGGGTCATGCTCGACGTCTACATGTACACTGGCCTGCGCCGCGGCGACGCTGCGCGCGTCGGCAAGCAGCACGTCCGCAATGGGGTGATTTCCCTGCCGACCGAGAAGAGCCAAGGCCGGACCGTCGTGCACCTGCCGCTCCTAGATGCCCCTCAAGCGTACCCTTGAGGCCAATCCGACCGGTGACTTGGCATTCATCGCCAAGGAGGACGGGAACCCTTACACAAAGGAATCGCTTGGCAACAAGTTCAAGGACGCCTGCGTGGCCGCTGGAGTCCTGGAAAAGTCGGCCCATGGTCTTCGCAAGGCGGCGACTACCCGGGCCGCCGAGAACGGCGCGACCACCCACGAGCTGATGGCGATCTTTGGCTGGGTCGATATCAAGGAAGCGGAAATCTACACCCGTGCCGCCAACCGCAAACGCCTGGCTGCGCAGGCGATGAAGAAGCTCGAAACGTGAACATTCTACGCACCCACCTATGTGCCGACGTGCCCCCACCTCGATAAAAGACTAGGCAATTCAAATGGATAATTTTCGGATGGTGCGCTCGGAGGGACTCGAACCCCCACGATGTTACTCACTGCCACCTCAAGGCAGCGCGTCTACCAATTCCGCCACGAGCGCGAAGGTCGTCCGGCGCAATATTTGGGCCGGATCAACGGCGCCGATGTAACAAATCGACCTTGGGGGGACAAGGCCCGCCTGACCTTCAGAACGAAGGATTTGCAAAAGGAAGGATTTGCAAAAGCAAGGATCGGCCAATCCGGGACTTTGCCATTGCGCGGCTTACCGCGCCCCCGGGGATTTCGGCAGCATCTGCTTGACCTCGACCGCGATGCGGTTCCGGTCGACCAGCACGACGCCGCTGGCGATCGGCAAATTGTTGGCCAGCACCTTGACCTCGTCGGCTTCGGTGGCGTCCAGTTCGATGATGGCGCCGCGGGACAGGCGCATCACTTGATGAATGGGCATGGAGGTGGTCCCGAGGACCACCATAAGATCGACAGTGACTTTATCGAGCGTTGGCACTTCAGGGATCGCTGCACAAGGACTAAATTTGCCCTTACAGATCACCACGTTATGGTTAGCCAATGGTTAATCGCCGCGAAAACCTCGATCTCGCGATATTTGCCCATCCACCCGCAGGCGGCGCGGTGGAATGGCGGATTTCCGATTCGCCGGTGGGCTATCTCGAGGCCGTCGCTGCGATGGAAGCACGTGCCGAGGCGATCTCCGCGGGTGAGGCACCGGAACTCGTCTGGCTGCTGGAGCACCCTCCGCTCTATACGTCCGGCACCAGCGGCAAGGCGGGCGACCTGCTCGCGCCCCGTTTTCCGCTGTTTGCGACCGGACGCGGCGGTCAGGTCACCTATCACGGTCCGGGCCAGCGCGTGGCCTATGTGATGTTGGACCTCAAGCGGCGCCGGCCGGATGTCCGGGCCTATGTCGCGGCGCTGGAGGAATGGATCATCCGGACGCTCGCCGCCTTCAATGTGCGCGGCGAGCGGCGCGAGGATCGCGTCGGGGTCTGGGTGAAGCGGCCGGACAAGGGCGATGGCTGCGAGGACAAGATCGCCGCGATCGGCGTGCGGCTGAAACGCTGGGTGTCGTTCCACGGCATCGCCATCAATGTCGAGCCCGATTTGTCGCACTTTTCGGCCATCGTGCCGTGCGGCGTGGTCGATCTCCGCTATGGCGTCACCTCGCTGGTCGATCTCGGCTTGCCCGTGGGCATGGCGGATGCCGATGTCGCGCTCAGGCAGGCATTCGAGGAGATCTTCGGCGCGACAACGGCGCGCGTGCCGGAACACATCTGAGCGCGCAGGGGCGCGCGCGCCGCGTCATCCTGTGACCTTGGCCATCTGTCTCCGAAGGCCCAATATCGGGCCTGCTCTCGCCAGCGCACAGGGGAGACCAGGAGGGAGACTATGACGGCATCCGACAAGATATTCACGGGCTTGATCCCGCAGATCTACGACCGGCTCCTGGTGCCGATGATCTTTGCGCCCTACGCGCAGGATCTGGCGCGGCGCGTCGGCCACCACCGGCCGAGCGATGTGCTGGAGACGGCGGCGGGCACCGGCGCCGTCACCGCCGCGCTCGCGGCGGAATTGCCGGCGACAACGCAGATCACGGCCACCGACCTGAACGAACCGATGCTCGCGCAGGCCAGAACGCACCTTGCGGACAGGCCGCAGATCAGATGGCAGCAGGCGGATGCGCTCGCGCTGCCCTTCGGCGATGCGAGTTTCGACGCCGTCGCCTGTCAGTTCGGCGCGATGTTCTTCCCCGACCGCGTCAAGGGATATGCCGAAGCGCGCCGCGTGCTGCGGCCGGGCGGGCGGCTGTTCTTCAACGTATGGGACAGGATCGAGGAGAACGATTTCGCCAATGTGGTGCACCAGGCGCTGCAGCAGGTGTTTCCGAACGACCCGCCGCAATTCATGGCCCGCACGCCACATGGCTATCACGACGAAGCGCGGATTCTCGCCGACCTCACGGCTGCCGGCTTCACCGGTGTCACGATCGAGCCGCTTGCGCATCGCAGCCGCGCGAGTTCGCCGCAGGACCCGGCGACCGCTTTCTGTCAGGGCACGCCAATGCGTGGCGAGATCGAAGCCCGCGGCGCGCCGGGCCTTGAGGCCGCAACCCAGAAGTCCGCGGAAGCGCTCGCCCGCCGTTTCGGCAATGGCCCGATCGAGGGGCGCATTCGGGCTTTGGTGATCTCGGCCGCCGCGTAAGTCGCGGCACAAAGATCTAAAGCGATCGCTTCAGGTAATGCGCGATCTCGCCGATGACGCCGCGGCGGAACAGCAGCACGCAGGCCACGAAGATCACGCCCTGGATCACGGTGACCCACTGGCCGAAGCCTGCGAGATATTGCTGCATCGCGATGATCACGAAGGCGCCGACCACCGGCCCGAACACGGTGCCGAGGCCGCCGACCAGCGTCATCAGCACGATCTCGCCCGACATGCTCCAATGCACGTCGGTGAGCGAGGCGTTCTGCGCGACGAACACTTTCAGCGAGCCGGCAAAGCCTGCAAGCGTGCCCGAGAGGATGAAGGCGAGAAGCTTGTACTGATCGGTCTTGTAGCCGAGCGAGATCGCGCGCTGCTCGTTTTCCCTGATCGATTTCAAGACCTCGCCGAACGGCGAATTGATGGTGCGGTAGATCAGCAGGAAAGCGCCCAGGAATCCGGCCAGCACCACGTAATACAGCGTGGTCGGCCGCGACAGGTCGAAGATGCCGAACAGATGGCCCTGCGGAACGCCCTGGATGCCGTCCTCGCCATGGGTGAAAGGCGTCTGCAGATAGATGAAATACAGAAGCTGCGACAGCGCCAGCGTGATCATCGAGAAATAGATGCCCTGGCGGCGGATCGAGATGAAGCCGGTCAACACCGCGAGCACGGCCGCCGCCGCTGTGCCGATCACGATGCCAAGCTCCGGCGGCACGCCCCACACTTTCAGCGCATGGGCGCTGCAATAGCCCGCGGTGCCCAGAAACATCGCGTGGCCGAAGGACAACAGGCCGCCATAACCGATCAGCAAATTGAACGCGCAGGCGACCAGCGCGAAGCACAAGGCCTGCATGACAAAGAACGGATAGATACCGGTCCATGGCACGATCGCAAGCAGCAGGGCCATGATGACGAACACGATCATCTCGTCGCGCATCGCGCGTGGCGTGATCGGCAGGGTGTCGTCGGTCAATGCTGTCATGTCAGGCCGCCCTTCCCGTCAATCCAGTCGGCTTCACCAAGAGCACCAGCACCATCAACACGAACACAACGGTGTTGGACGCCTCGGGATAGAAATATTTCGTCAGGCCCTCGATCACGCCGAGCGCAAAGCCGGTGATGATCGAGCCCATGATCGAGCCCATGCCGCCGATCACCACCACCGCGAACACGACGATGATGAGGTCGGCACCCATCAGCGGCCGGACCTGGTTGATCGGCGCCGACAGCACGCCGGCGAGCGCCGCAAGGCCGACGCCGAGCCCATAGGTCAGCGTGATCATGCGCGGTACGTTGATGCCGAAGGCGCGCACCAGCGTCGGATTTTCGGTGGCGGCCCGCAAATAAGCGCCAAGCTGCGTGCGCTCGATCAGGAACCATGTGGCAAGGCAGACGACCAGCGAGAACACGACCACCCAGCCGCGATAGATCGGCAGGAACATGAAGCCGAGATTCATGCCGCCCTTCAGCTCGTCGGGGATCGCGTAAGGCAGGCCCGAGGAACCGAAAAAGTTCTGGAAGACGCCTTGCACGATCAGCGCGATGCCGAAGGTGAGCAGCAGGCCGTAGAGGTGATCGAGTCCCGTCAGCCACCTCAATAGCGTCCGCTCCAGGATCATGCCGAAGATGCCGACGATGATCGGCGCGATGACCAGCGCCGGCCAGTAGCCGATGCCGGCGAGATTGAGCAGGAAATAGGCGCAGAACGCGCCCATCATGTAGAGCGCGCCATGCGCGAAATTGATGATGTTGAGCATGCCGAAGATGACGGCAAGCCCGAGACTGAGCAGCGCGTAGAACGAGCCGTTGATCAGTCCCACCAGTAGCTGTGCGTAGAGAGCCTGCATCGTCCCACTCTTTCGCGCTCGATCCCTTCAACTCGGATACTCCGGCGCAACGCCTGCGCCGGAGAGCATCCCTTTCTATTTCTTCAGCAACGCGCACTTGCTCTCGGAAAGCGGCGTGAAGGCCTGGTCGCCCGGAACGGTGCCGACCAGCTTATAGAGATCCCACGGCCCCTTCGATTCCGAGGGCTTCTTCACTTCGAACAGATAGGCCGAATGGATGGTGCGGCCGTTCGGCTGAATCTCGCCCTTGCCGAACAGCGGATCGTCGGTCGGGATCGACTTCATCTTGTCCACCACCTTGATCCCGTCATGCGGATTGCCGCCGAGCGCCTCCAGCGCCTTGAAGTAATGCATCAGCCCGGAATAGACGCCGGCCTGCACCATGGTCGGCGGCGCGCCGTTCTTCATGCGCTCGGAGAAGCGCTTGGAAAAGGCGCGGGTCTGGTCGTTCATGTCCCAATAGAAAGTCTCGGTGAAGCTCAGGCCCTGCGCCGTCTCCAGCCCGATCCCCTTGACGTCGGTGATGAACAGAAGCAGCGCGGCGAGCTTCTGGCCCGCCTTGACGATGCCGAATTCGGCCGCCTGCTTGATCGAGTTGGTGGTGTCGCCGCCCGCATTGGCAAGGCCGATCACCTTGGCGCCGGACGACTGTGCCTGCAGCAGGAAGGAGGAGAAATCGGAGGTGTTGAGCGGGTGCTTGACGCCGCCGAGCACCTTGCCGCCATTGGCGAGAACGACCGCGGTGGTATCGCGCTCCAGCGCGGCGCCGAAGGCGTAGTCGGCGGTGAGGAAGAACCAGGTGGTGCCGCCCGCCTTCACCAGCGCCTGGCCGGTCGAATGGGCGAGCATGTAGGTGTCGTAGGTCCAGTGCACCGTGTTCGGCGAGCACTGCGCGTTGGTGAGGTCGGAGGTCGCGGCACCCGAATTGATGTAGACGCCGTTCTTCTCCTTCACCACATTGTTGACCGCAAGCGCGACGCCCGAATTCGGCACGTCGACGATCACGTCGACCTTGTCGACGTCGAACCATTGCCGGGCGATCGAGGTGCCGATATCGGGCTTGTTCTGGTGGTCGCCGGAGATGACGTCGATCTTCCAGCCCTTCCCTGTCAGGCCGGAATCCTCCACCGCCATCTGCGCGGCGAGCGTCGAGCCCGGGCCGGCGAGATCGGCGTACAGGCCGGATTGATCGGACAGCGCCCCGATCTTGACCACCTTGTCCTCGGCGGCGGCGCCACCCGCCGCAGCCAGTGTCAGCGCGGCGGTCAGCAACAGCGATGCGGTCAATCTGCTTGTCATGGTTGGTTCCTGGCTCGAAACGCTTGTCGCAAGGGATTTAGACGCCGAGATAAGTGTGGAGCTTGTCCATGTTGGCCTGCAGCTCGGAGTTTGCAAAACCGTCGATGATCTTGCCGTGCTCGACGATGTAGTAGCGGTCGGCGACGGTGGAGGCGAAACGGAAGTTCTGCTCGACGAGCAGGATGGTGAAGCCTTGCGTCTTCAGCCTTGCGATGGTGTGGCCGATCTGCTGGATGATGACGGGCGCCAGCCCCTCGGTCGGCTCATCCAGCATCAGGAAGCTTGCGCCGGTGCGCAGGATGCGGGCGATCGCCAGCATCTGCTGCTCGCCGCCGGACAGCTTGGTGCCCTGGCTCCTCAGCCGCTCCTTCAGGTTCGGAAACAGCTCGAAAATCTGGTCGAGCGACAGCCCGCCCTGGCGCACGACCGGCGGCAGCAACAGGTTTTCGCGCACGTCGAGGCTTGCGAAAATCCCGCGCTCCTCGGGGCAAAACGCGATCCCCATCCGCGCGATCCTGTCGGAGGAGGTGCGGATGAGCTCCTGGTTGTTGAAGCGCACCGAGCCGTTGCGCTTGCCGATGATCCCGATGATCGACTTCAGCGTCGTGGTCTTGCCGGCGCCGTTGCGCCCGAGCAAGGTGACCACTTCGCCAGCGTTCACGTTGAAATCGATGCCGTGCAGGATGTGAGACTCGCCATACCAGGCTTCGAGATTCTGCACGGACAGGAGCTGCCCGCCGGTGGCGGGGGCGGGTCTTGCCGGGGCGGCGGCCGTCTTGAGATCAGGCATGACCGGCTCCGAGATAGGCTTCCTTGACACGCTCGTCCTTGGACAATTCAGCGTAGTTGCCCTGCGCCAGCACCTGGCCACGGGTGAGCACCGTGATGATGTCGGAGAGATTGGCGACGACGTTCAGATTATGCTCGACCATCAGGATGGTGTATTTCGCCGAGATGCGCTTGATCAGGCCCGCGATCTTGTCGATGTCCTCATGGCCCATGCCGGCCATCGGCTCGTCGAGCAGCATCATCTCAGGATCAAGCGCGAGCGTGGTCGCAATCTCGAGCGCGCGCTTGCGGCCATAAGGCATTTCCACCGCCGGCGTGTTGGCGAATTCGCTCAGGCCGACATCGTTGAGCAGTTCCAGCGCGCGGTTATTGAAGCGGTTGAGCACCGATTTGGAGCGCCAGAAATCGAAGGAATGGCCGTGCTGGCGCTGCAAGGCGACCCGCACATTTTCCAGCGCGTTCAGATGCGGGAAGACCGCCGAGATCTGGAACGAGCGGACGAGCCCGAGCCGCGCCACGTCGGCCGGCGCCATGGCCGTGATGTCCTGCCCCTTGTAGACGATCTTGCCCGCCGACGGGCTCAAGAACTTGGTCAGGAGATTGAAACACGTCGTCTTGCCGGCCCCGTTGGGACCGATCAATGCGTGAATGCTGCCACGGCGGACCTTCAATGCGACATCGCGAACCGCGAAAAATCCCGCGAACTCCTTGGTCAATCCGTGGGTTTCGAGAATGAACTCATCAGCCAAACAATTTCCCCCTGCCGCACGACGACGCGCGCGGCTCTTTCTTGCTCAACAGCAGGTTCCCGAAGGACGCCTCCGAAAGGAGCGTCGAAAAGGACGACTCGGAGGGGACGTCTTGGAATCCGTCCGAACCCGCTGCCTCCGGCCAGAATATGCCGTCAATACACCGCCTTAGGCAAGGTGCAAGCTTTAGGCATTCCGGTAGGGTGAAGAACTCGCGGCCCCTCCAATAGTCGAATGCGCGCAAGGCGATGCCTTCGCGGCTTCGTCCAATAGGCCGGCGGTGAGCTTCCCTCCCCCCTTGGGCCAAAGCCGTTGCGGCCTGTCGCCGCGCCTTTCTTGGAAATATCTTCTCGACCCCGATATTCTGCGGCATCGGATGAAGCGACGCCGCCAAATCACTTCCGGTGCTTCACTTCCCGCGCTTCACTGCCTTCGTAATTTCCTTGGCGAAGACGTCCGGCTTGAAGCCGACCAGGCGCTTGCCGCCGAGATCGAGCACGGGGCGCTTGATCATCGAGGGCTGCGCCAGCATCAAGGCGAGCGCCTTCTTCTCGTTCAGGCCGTCCTTGTCGGCATCGGGCAATTTGCGGAAGGTCGTGCCGGCGCGGTTGAGCAGCGCCTCCCAGCCGAGTTCATCGCTCCAGGCCTTCAACCGGTCCTTGGAGATGCCTTCGCTCTTGTAGTCATGAAAATCATAGGCCACGCCGTGGCTGTCGAGCCAGGCGCGCGCCTTCTTCATCGTGTCGCAGTTCTTGATGCCGTAGATAATAGGGATCATTGCCGAAAACGCCCGCGCTGCCTCATGACGCGCGCACTATTCCCATTTGGCGGGAAAAAGAGCAATGGCCGAGCGTACCGTTCACGGCCGTTTCGGAATATCCAGCCCGCGTTGCACGGCGGGCCGCGCCAGGCCGCGCTCCAGCCAGGATGGGACGTGCTTGAGATCGTCGAAGGCGACGAGATCGCGCGCGCCATAGAAGCCGATCAGGTTGCGCACCCAGCCGAACATGGAAACATCGGCGATGGTGTAGTCGTCGTCCATGATCCATTGCCGCCCGGCGAGCCGTCCCTCGATCACGTCAAGCAGGCGCCTGGACTCCTTGACATAACGCTCCAGCGGACGCTTGTCGGCGATCTCCTTGCCGGCAAATTTATGGAAGAAGCCGACCTGCCCGAACATCGGCCCGATCCCGCCCATCTGGAAATGCACCCACTGGATGGTCTCCCAGCGCCGCACCGGGTCGGCGGGCAGAAGCTGTCCGGTCTTTTCGGCGAGATAGTGCAGGATCGCGCCGGATTCGAACAGCGGCAGCGGCCTGCCGCCGGGACCGTCCGGGTCGATGATCGCGGGAATTTTTCCGTTCGGATTGAGCGAGAGAAATTCCGTCGTCTTCTGGTCGTCCTTGTTGAAGTCGACGAGATGCACCTCATAAGGCAGCCCGATCTCCTCCAGCATGATCGACACCTTCACCCCATTCGGCGTCGGCAGCGAGTAAAGCTGCAGCAGGTCCGGATGTTTGGGCGGCCAGCGCCGGGTGACGGGAAAAGCAGAGAGCGCGGACATCAGGTTGCTCCGAGAGGTCATGCGGCCAAGCTTGGCAGAAATACGCGGCCATCTTCAAGGCAGAAAAACGGCGTGCTTGCTTGCTGCCTGCGCCCGCGTGCGGCCGGCGTGCCATCGCCGCGACGAGGCGCCGGCTCGGCTCCATCAAAAATGTACGTTCACGGCACTCTCAGCTATTCGTGACGAGAAGATGCGTTCGCAGGCTTGATCCTTCCTTGATCCCAGGTCATCGATCAACACGATGGCCATCGGTTTGCCCGATGGGCGCAAGAGTGGGCGCAAAGTGGGCGCAAGAGGATGCGCGCGAGATAATGCGCGCGCCCACCGCGCCGCTACATCTGAAAGCCGCTACATCTGACTAGGGAATGTCGCCATGAAGAAGACTTATCGAGGAAGCTGTCACTGCGGAGCCGTTCGCTACGAAGCGGACATCGACCTCGCGCAGGGCGCGGGAAAATGCAATTGCTCGATCTGCGCGAAGACGCGGAGCTGGAACGTGGTGATCAAGCCCAACGCCTTCAGGCTCCTCGCAGGCGAAGACTCCCTTGGCGACTACCAGTTCGGAACGAAGAGCGGGCACCACCTGTTCTGCAAGCATTGTGGCGTGCGTCCGTTCGGAAGGGGTTATGTCGAGCAGCTTGGCGGAGCCTATGTCGCGATCCAGCTCTGCACGCTGGATGACGTCGAGCCTGCCGAACTCATCGCCGCGCCGGTCACACACAAGAACGGCAAGGATAATGACTGGTGGAACGAACCAGCCGAGACTCGACACTTGTAGACCTGCAGATCCGGCACCCGTCGAGATAGCGATCCCTGCTTGATCCGCGGTCAATGGCCGATGATGTCGGCCATCGGCGCAAGCTTGATGCCCGCCAAGCCCAAACGCTCGCGCAGCCGCCGCGCCATGGCGACGGCCCCCGGCGTATCGCCATGCACGCACACGCTATCGATCCGCGTCGGCAGGCTCTTTCCGGACTGGCAGGTGATCCCTTGGTCCTCGATCATGCGGATCACCCTTTCTGCCGCAAGCTCCGCATCGTGGATCACCGCCCCCTCAAGACGGCGCGAAACCAGATTGCCATTGTCGGCATAGGCGCGATCGGCATAGACCTCGCGCACCAGCCGCAGGCCAAGCTTCTCGCCCGCCCGCTCCGTCTCCTGCCCCGGCATCACCACGAAAATCAGATCTCGGTCGAGCGTCCGGATCGCCCGCGCGACCGCCTCGGCGAGGTCGCGATCCTCGGCGGCGAGGTTGCCGAGTGCACCATGGGTCTTGACGTGGCTGATGGGATGACCAACGTCCGTGGCAAGCGCCATCAGCGCGCCGATCTGGTAAAGCATCATCTTCTCGATATCGGCGGGTCGCTCGCCATGGATCGGCCGGCGGCCAAAGCCCCAGAGATCGAGAAAGCCCGGATGGGCGCCAACCCCGACGCCCTTGGCCTTCGCCTCCTGCAGCGTACGATGCATCACCAGGGGATCGCCGGCGTGGAAGCCGCAGGCGATGTTGGCCGAGGTCACGATCCGCAGCATCTCCGCATCGTCGCCGAGCCTGTAGACGCCAAAGCCCTCACCCATATCGCAGTTGATGTCGATCAGAGCCATCGTCTCACCCCGTTCAGCCGCTTTCGAGCACAACGAATATTTGCGCAAGCAATTCAGGCTGATTTGGCGCTTTGCGCCGATCCCAGATCAACGGCTTCCAATCATGATTGCAGCCGTAGTACCATTCGGAAGCAATGAAACACGGGCGCAATCCCGTCCGAACACGATGACAAGCCTTCAAGTCGGGTTTTGGGAGCGTCATCATGCTGCTTTCGCTATGGAATCCCGCGCGCATTGTTGCGCGAGGGCGATACGCATGCAATCGCTTCCTGCCTTGCTTAGGCATCCTTGCGATACTGGCGGCAGAGTTGCTGCCTGGCCTGGGCTGGGCCGAACCGGCGAACGCAGATCAGCCGGCATTGGTCGTGGTCACGCGCGCGGGAGAACAACATTTCACTGCGGCCGAGTTGCTGGCGAGACCGGATAGCGCCGTCGTGAATGTCAGCGGCGACATCTACGATCACGCCGTGTCGTATCGCGCCGTGCCGCTGCTCGCGCTTCTCGGTAGCACTGCCGGCGACGGCAGCGACACCGTCGAAGCGCAGGCGAGCGATGGCTTTGTCAGCCAGATTCCGATGCAGCTCATTGCCCAAGGCACGAACGGCGGCACGAACGGTGGCGCGAACGGCGGCGCCGTGGCCTGGTTGGCGGTGGAAGATCCCGCGCATCCGTGGCCGCGCCTCGCGCAGGAGACCGGTTCCGCCGGCCCCTTCTACCTGATCTGGGAGCATCCCGAGCGTTCAGGCGTGTCGCGCGCAATGGCCGTACAAGCTCGTCCGCCTGTCTCTCGTGGAGAGTTCCGATCATCGCTGGCCGCAATTGGCGGTGCCGGCGAACGCCTCGAAAGATGCGTCCGTCAAACGGGGACACGACGTCTTCCTCGAGCAGTGCTTTCCCTGTCATCGTCTGAGGGGCGGCGGCGCGAGCGACGTCGGGCCGGATCTCGCGCTGCCGATCAGTCCGACGCAATATCTCACCGAAGCCGGCCTGCGCGCCCTGATCCGCGATCCGCGAGCCGTTCGTACCTGGCCAGGCCAGCGCATGGTGGGCTTCAGCGAGAGCGCCTTACCGGGCTCCGACCTCGATGCGCTGATCGCCTATCTCCGCGCCAAGGCAGACAACAAGGCAGACAACACGCTTCCCGGCGCGCCCAGGCACAACTAAGTCATGGTGCTGATTTTGGCGCCGACTTTGGCGCTGATTGTGCCCGTCGGGCAAATCAGTCCATTTCTTCTGATAGCGGGCTGCCCAAGCCGGCTCATGGGCTGAAAAATCGCATGCGCGGAAACGGAAATTTGCGCAGCCAATTCAAGCTGATTTGCTCCGTCCAGTCGTGCCTGCAAAAATATTCCGCTTCCATGTCGGCCTCGACCGGTGGCTATCTGTTGCCGTCCCGCACTCGATAAGAGGGGCGTTTCGCGATCGTCACGAACGTTGGGAGCGGGATGCGATGGACGCGATGCGTCAACTGACGAATGACGTATCGCGGACGGCGAAGTCGTGTGGTCCTGGCGCCCCGACGCTGGCGTTAAATCGCGCGGAGCGATCCGCGCGGTGACGGTGGCAAGAAAGCCCGGTCACCGGGGAGACCACGTATAAGCCGTTAAAACCATTGCGCAGGGAATGCCGGCTGCTCCGGCTGAACCTGTGGTTCTGCCGCGTGCTTTTTTTGCTGCACGCGGACCATGGGTGCAGCCCGCACCCGGCATTCCCCGCGCCCTCTTCATGCGAAGAGGGTGGTTCGTAAGCAAAACTCGGACGCAACGCGCCGCGAGAACGTGATCCTTCGCTCAGCGACAACAACTCCCTCCACGTCGTCCCTGCGAAAAGCAGGGACCCATAACCACAGGCGGACGTCATTGAGCAGGCTGGGGCTTCTGTCGTCCGAAACGACGTAGGCCGGTGGTTATGGGTCCCCGCGTTCGCGCTAGGGCATGCACATATCTGGTGCGGCGAATTGACTCAGGTGTGGGTGTGGGGATTC
>Ga0210406_10005333_pt1 | contig 13511 bp, 14 predicted proteins | sample IncBWC30MmetaG_FD_155454 | JGI IMG/M metagenome (GOLD analysis project Ga0210406, IMG submission 155454) | Forest soil microbial communities from Barre Woods Harvard Forest LTER site, Petersham, Massachusetts, United States - Inc-BW-C-30-M | ecosystem: Environmental > Terrestrial > Soil >... | reverse complement strand
GGTCCCTCCGGCGCAGGGCAGAGGCGGAGGCTGCACTCGATGTGGCCAATGCCTTGAAGCCAAGTCCGGCGAGAATGCGGGCGGAGCCGACATCCCATGGATTCGGAATTACGAAAGTGCCAGGGCCATCGTGAAGTGCGCGGAAGCGGACTGCCTTTTCGCACAGACTGACAGTCATAAGAGTTACCTCACGAACCAGATCTCTCCATTCTACTGCCCCGGGCACACGAAGGACGCATTGTCGGCTGTCTTGGACGTGCTCATCCGTCGTGGGACGCCCACTGTCAGCGGATGACGGGCAAGCCGTAATTAATCTTCAGAAGAGCCAATTTGCATCATTACTTCCAAAATGCCGTTCAAACCGGAGACTGACCGAATGGTTGTTCCAGTTTCACAGTGCAACATTCCTGTGATGCGGAAGAAGTAGCGTTACCCTCAGGAACGTAGAACATCTCAGGTGAGGAGTGACTATAAAGAAGGAACCATCGCTCTTTTCCGAAGTGCCGCCCATGCAAGGAGCGCATGCAAGGCGGGACGGAGTGCCATTCCATCCTTCGTCAGCTGGTATTCCACCCTTGGCGGAATCTGGGGATAAATTGTGCGCAACACAATTCCATCGCGCTCAAGCTCCCGCAACTGCTGGATAAGCATCTTCTGCGAGATAGCAGGAATGGCTCGCTCCAGCTCCGAGAAACGCATGACTCGGCATTTCTTGTCGACTCCTCCAAAGAGATGGAAGAGAATGGCCAGCTTCCAGCGGCCTTGAAGAATCCTGAACATCTCTTCGGCGGCATCCAGAGCACAGGTCTTGCCAGGGCCAGAAGCTGGTGACAGATGCGGATGCTTACTTTTTGGTGAGTACCGAACAATCTTGTCGGTTCTTGTCATTCTTACAGCTTAACTCATATCCTTAATTCAAGTAATTCAAGTTCGACAACGAAACCTGGAGGTGATGTTGTATGAAGACTATTCCTTCTTTGGCCGGCAAAGTCGCGGTTGTTACCGGAGCAAGCCGAGGCGTCGGCGCAGGTATTGCAACGCTGTTTGGTGAGCAGGGTGCGACCGTCTACGTGACAGGGCGAACGACGACCTCCAAGCCTGGGACAACTCCCGGAACGATCAGTGAAGTCGCGGAATCCATTACGATGGCAGGCGGAGTTGGCATTGCCGTTGTTTGCGATCATGCAGATGACGCACAGATCAAGGCTCTCTTCGAGAGAGTGAAAGCCGAGCAAGGCCATCTTAATATCTTGGTCAACAGTGTCACCGCGCTGGGCCCCGATCCCTTTGCACCACCGCCGTTCTGGAACAAGAGCCTGACGATCTCCGAGCAGTTTACGGTTGGTTTACGGTCAGCCTTCGTTGCGAGCTACTATGCGGCGCCTCTCTTGATCGTGGCAGATGGGGCGCTTGTGGTGAATGTTTCCTATTACGGAGCCGTCTCGTACCACCTTGATCCGGCCTACGGTTCCGCCAAGGCCGGCCTTGATAAGCTCACGTTCGATATGGCGCAGGATTTCAAGCCGTACAAAGTTGCCGTCGTATCGATCTGGCCTGGGCCGACAGCCACGGAGAGATCCAAGTCCGTCCTTGCGAAGATGCCTGGGGGTAACAAGACACTCGAAAGCGCGGAGACACCTAAGTTCTCTGGTCTCGCTATCGCTTCGTTGTATTCGGATCCGCAACTGATGTCGAAATCGGGAAGTGTGGTCATCGCAGCCGAAGCAGCCCTGGAGTACGGATTCAAGGACTTCAATGGGAAGCAGCCTCCCAGTCTTCGAGAACAGAAGGGCTCTCCCCGCCCGTTCTTCACGAAGAGTTGATTTTTAACTCCGAGAGGTGCTCTCCTAACGGCATCACGAAACTGTAAATCTATGAGAGAAGCTGGGTGATGAGAATTGGTGGGGACCGTGATCGACGTCACTGAGCGTAAACGAGCAGAGGAGGAACTGCGCAGAAGTGAAATGGAGCTCCGGCAGATTCTGGACCTGGCGCCTCAACATATTGTGGTATACGGACCTAATGGTGAACGCCTTTACGCCAACCGCGTCGCGCTCGATTACCTCGGTCTTAGTCTCGAAGAGTGGCGGCAGTTTCCTGGTCCCGGCAACTACGTTCATCCTGATGACACCGAGCGGCTCGACGGTCTTTTTGGCCGTGCTGTCGCTCGCGCCTCTGCCGATGAGTTGGAGTTGCGAACACGCAAAAATGATGGAAGTTTTCGCTGGTTCTTGGTTCGTTTTAACCCATTGCGCGACGAACAGGGAAAGATTTCGCGTTGGTTTATCGCCGGGACGGACATCGAAGACCGCAAGCAGGCGGAAGACAGGCTTCGTCGTGAAAACGTCGCTCTGCGTGAAGAAATCGACAAAGCCTCGATGTTTGAAGAGATCGTTGGAACATCTCCCGCTTTGAAAAGTATTCTCTTGCGCATCTCCAAAGTTGCACTGACTGATTCTACGGTGCTCATCACGGGTGAAACAGGAACAGGCAAAGAGCTAGTTGCACGCGCCATACATCGAAGATCAGATCGTGCTTCGTGCGCGTTCGTTAGTGTGAACTGTGCGGTCGTGATCTTATCGCTTCTGAGTTGTTCGGCCATGAAAAGGGTGCCTTCACGAGCGCGACTCAGCAGCGCCTGGGCCGGTTTGAGCTGGCAAATGGAGGCACTATCTTCCTCGACGAAGTTGGAGAACTTCCGCATGGGACTCAGATTGCCCTCCTGCGTGTTTTGCAAGAGCATGAGTTTGAGCGTGTCGGCGGGACACGCCCGATACGCGCTGACGTTCGAGTGATCGCAGCGACGAACCGTGACTTGCAGGCCGCCATCAGCGCTGGGTCGTTCCGTAGCGATTTGTTCTACCGTCTGCATGTGTTTCCGATTGAAATTCCTGCTCTTCGAGAACGAAAAGAAGACATTCCCTTGCTGGTTGAATACTTTATCGATCGTTATGCGCGAAAAGCTGGCAAGAACATAAAACGTGTCAACAAGAAGACGCTGGAATTGCTTCAGTCATATCCTTGGCCCGGAAACATACGCGAATTACAGAACGTCATCGAACGATCTGTAATCGTGTGTGAAACCGAGAATTTTTTGGTGGATGAGAGCTGGCTGTCCCACCAGCCGCCGGAGAGGAAAGCGGAGGGCCAGCTGTATCTTTCCGAGAAGGTGGCAGCACAAGAAAAGGAAATCATCGAAACAGCTCTGCGCGATAGCCAAGGACGGGAGTTCGGACCATCGGGCGCGACCGCGAAGCTCGGGATCGCGCGGTCCACGCTGGAATCGAAGATTCGGTCACTAAAGATCAACAAGAATCGCTTCAAGGCGTAGCCGGGAATTTGAGCACTCTCGGCTGATATTCGGTCATGTCGCGACGCCTATGTGGAGCGGCAGCCTCAAACACATCCAACCTGTGCAAGTGAGGAGAGCGGACCAGGCTCATATTACGCCGATACGTAAAAAAGCAATTGAATCTGCCTGATTAGTCCGGTTGGGAGAAATTGCTGAGCTTCTACTCGGTATCGTCCGACCCAATTCGGGGCGAATAACGAGCAAGTCGGAAGTAATCCACTTGGACGAAAAACGCTAGTCGTTGAAGTGCCAGAGCAGTTGGCGTGCCCTCGTTTCAACTGCAACACCAATCATCGAGCGTCCTGCTCGCCGGGATGGAGAACGGCTGCGGGGGTAGATCGCTTTCCCTGAGCTTCCGAGTGGAATCGACGACCGACGGCTCGCGAATCCCACGCCTTGCGGAATTCGCAAGAATAAAGACCAACTCTTCCGGTCTCATAACGCCGAAAGCCGGATGGAGCATCCGGCTTTCGCGAAGCAAAGTAGTTTGGTGGACGAGACCGGGATCGAACCGGCGACCTCCTCATTGCGAACGAGGAAAAATCTAAGCTAAGGCTCGGTGCCACAGTCACTTAGATTTTTGAGGAGGTCCTGAATTGCCCCGCTCGCCCCGGATTCTTTGACCGCGCACAGTAACGCCTCGCTTACTGCGAAAACAAAACAACACCTCGAAGGATTCTCTGACCTCTAGATGCACCACCACCTGTGGCGCACCTTAAGGAGAGCACGAGGTCCATGAGCGAACTCACCATATCGGAAGCCTCTCGAACTTTCGATGTTCATCCGAACATTTTGAGCCGGTTAGTTCTCGGCGGCCGGCTTGTTGCCAGAGAAACGAAGATGGTGGATTCGACTCTCAAGGCGGCTGGCGTAGAACCACTAAGAGACGGAAGTTACGGGGAGAAGTTTCTTGAGGCTGCAAATTGGCTGGGCATCCAGGAGGTGCTCACGGCACCGCAGTCGCCTTCGCAAAATTCCTACGTCGAGCGACTGATTGGCTCGATTCGCCGCGAATGCTTGGATCATGTGATCGTCCTGAATGAAACAGGTCTGCGCCGTACTCTGAAAAGGAATCGAACAGTCTGGATGCAGTCGAAGATGGGCTGTTTCACTCCGAACGGAGTGTTTACACCGAGTATGCTGATCCCAAACGAACCGAATGGATTACCAAAATTTAGCCTACCTTGAAGAAACCAAAACTTCGAGTTTTGGTGGAAGCCTGCGAAACGTTTCTTTCGCGCCGCGAACTGATTGAATTGAGAGCTGGCAGGAAAAAGCCGCATCCCAAAACGCAGGAATTGCTGGTGGCTGTTCTTAAGAAGCTTGGCTTAATCTGACTGGAGCCGCAAGGGACTAGTACGAACGACTAGTTCTGACGGGTTCTGACGGATTGCCGAACTTTAACTTGACTCGCCACAGACCGCTGTTATAGTCATCGGACCACAGGGTTGCTTTATGAGGGCCGGTGCGTTCGTTTTAGTTCGGCGTTTGTTGTTGGTCATTTCGATCTTCCCCCTGCTCGTAGCTGTCCCTTTCCTGATCTGGCCACAACTGGCGGCGGAGTCCGGCTCTTTGTCTTCGGCGCAGTCAATGGCCGGTGCGCTGAGAGATACTCATCGCCAATCTGCAAGCAACCACAGAGCGGTGAATTCTCGATGGGCTCGGATGACCCGCAGTTTCCAGACGCTCGCCCGTGGCATCGCGTGTGGGTAGACGGCTTCCATATGGACAAGACGCTGGTAACGAACGCAGAGTACGCCGCGTTCGTGCATGCCACCGGATACGTAACCGTTGCGGAGCAAATTCCGAATGCGAAAGATTACCCCGGCGCCCCTGCCGAAAAACTCGTTGCAGGATCAATCGTATTTGCTCCACCGGCGAAAGCGGTGCCTTTGAACAATCAATACCAGTGGTGGGATTTTGTTAAAGGTGCGAATTGGCGGCATCCGGAGGGTACGAAGAGTGACTTGCGTGGGCGGCTGAATCACCCGGTAGTGCAGGTCGCTTACGATGATGGTATTGCCTACTATTCCTGGGCTGGCGGCCGGCTCCCGACTGAGGCGGAATTTGAATATGCAGCCCGTGGGGGCATGGAGCGCAAGCGTTACGCCTGGGGCGACGAGTTTCGGCCCGGCGGGACATGGCCAACACCTTTCAAGGCCACTTTCCGGAGAACAACACCGCCGAGGACGGCTATGCCAGTACTTCTCCGGTGGGATCTTTTCCAGCGAACAGCTACGGCCTTTATGACATGGCTGGCAACGTCTGGGAATGGACATCGGACTGGTACCGTCCGGACTACTACCAGACTTTGGCAGCCACGGGGAAAGTGGCGCAAAATCCGCCTGGACCATCCGACAGTTTCGATCCAGGCGAGCCCGGAATTCCCAAGCGCGTGCAGCGAGGCGGATCCTACTTGTGCACCGACCAGTATTGCAGTCGCTACAGCGTCGGCGCGCATGGTCGAGGGGCAACCGACACCGGCACAAACCACGTGGGTTTTCGTTGCCTATATAACGGAACGACACCAACTCCACGGGTCGGGCTTAACACAGGTTCTCGGTAATTGAACGACTCTGCAGTTTGTGAACGAGGAGAAAAGTCATGAAGCAAATACCTAAGGTTTGCTCGCTCATAGGTATCGCCTTGCTGCTGGTAACATCTTCGTGGGCCCAAAGCAATAACGGGCAAGCGAAACGTCCGAGCATTCTTTTCATCATCATGGATGACGTCGGGATCGATCAGCTGTCCGTGTTCGGCTATGGCAATGTGGATCCGGTGATAACGCCGAATATTAACGCCATTGCGAGTGCTGGCGTGATCTTCCGGAATGTATGGGCTATGGCGGAGTGCTCGCCGAGTCGAGCGATGTTCTTTGAAGGACGGTATCCTCTTCGCACCAACGTGTTTGGTGCGCTCCTTAGCGATGATCTTGCCAACTCACAGGTATCTCCGTTTGAGTTCACCACTCCGACATTGCTTAAAAGACGAGGTTACGATAACGCAGAATTCGGCAAATTCCATTTGGGCGAACAAACGAATAACCCATACCATCAAGCGCTGGTCAGCTCCCTGGGATGGGATTATTTCGATGGTATCTTGCAGGGAGCGCCGCCTCCAATCGATACGACAGCGGGCGGCATCGGCCCCGTAGGGCCGAACGGGCAGGGACCTTACAGTTGCGGCTTTGTCCCGAATCAGATTGATGGGGGAGCCGACACAGGTTCGTGCCGCTTCGTCGATAGCCCCTGTCAGGACCTGAGTGTTACTGCAGCCCATCCCACGCCTGGGTTTTATTGTCTTGAGCAGGGCGGCGTTTTTGTACCGAATAAGACTTGCCAGCAGAAGGCGCCGGACAGTTTAAGTTTCAGTGTTTACAACGGCTACTACGTATGGCCCAGGATTATCAATCATTCTGACGGGTCGTTCGACACCCTCCCATATACACGCGGTTTCGTAGGGGAGGCCACCACGAATTCAGCCGTCAGTTGGATCAACTCCGAGAAGAATGCGAACAAGAACTGGATGGTAACCGTGGCCTTTCCGCAGATTCACACGCCATACCAGCAGGTTCCGGAATCGCTTTTACCTTCTGGCTCTCAGCCTCTCGGCAATCTGAACTGTACAGGCAACGTACTCAATAACCTTGTCGCGTACCATCTGTTGAGCAACCAGATGCTCGAAAGTATGGACACAGAGATTGGACGTCTGCTGGTGCAGACCGGGCTAGCAAGTTACAACCCCGACGGCAGTTTGAACTATCAGCCGCAAAACACCAATACCATGGTCGTGCTCATCGGGGACAACGGCACTTACGCTTTCGGCGTGAAAGCTCCGTTCAATCCGAGTCGCGCCAAAGGCTTCGTGTACCAGACGGGTGTCTGGGTACCGCTGGTTATCGCCGGGCCGCTGGTAAACTCGCCAAATCGCACGGTGGAGTCGATGGTCAACATTGCCGACCTGTACCAGTTGTTCGGCGAGATTGCTGGCATTGATGTGCACAGCGCCGTGCCTTATTACCGCACCGTCGACTCCGTCGGCATGCTCAGTTATCTCACTAATCCCAATCAGTCGAGCATGCGGCAGACCAACTTTACGCAGACTGGCAGGAACATTCATGTTAACGCGCCGTTGCCTTGCGTCCTGCAATCCTTTCCGGGCGCGCCGGGAACGTGCGTGCAGCTCATGAACACTGAGGCTATTTGTCATGATGAAGGAGGCTTGTGGTACAACGACCCCAAAGACACTCCGAACGAGAAAACCTACAACAATTGCTGCGAAGTACAAGCTGATTTTCCCCCGAACAGCCCCACCAACCCAATCGAAATCCTACCGGACTACCAAAATGCCATTCGGAACGACAACTACAAGCTGGTGCAGCTACTGGCGCCGGATTGCAGCAGCGAACCGGATAAGCATGGGAACTTCAAGGACATTACGTATACGGAGTTCTACCAGATCAACGAAGCGCCCACCCCTACCTTGATGCTAGACAATAAGAACGTTGTTCTGTGTTCGGATAATCCGGCTACACCGGGACAGCCTTGTGCAATGAACCCGAACCTAACGCCGGACCAGGTAACCAACTTCAACAATTTGTCTACACAGATGGGTCAGATACTCAGCTCCGAAAGCGCATGTCCAGGCGATGGCAACGACGACAAAATTGTTAACGGCCAGGATCTCCAGTTCTGGCGAAAGTTCGCGGAGCTGACAAATTACGGATCAAGCTGGTACGACTTCGACCTGGATGGCCAGACTGATTCCACTGACCTTGCTATCATTCAAGCACATCTGGGCACAAAGTGTCCTCCGAGAAAATGACTACGTTCATCCTATTTGCGCGCAGTTCATGCGCCATCAAGGTACATCTCGCCTTGTTCGTTTCTGTGCTGCTTTTGCCTGTATGCTGCTTGGCCCAATCCTCGGGAGCAGCCAAGAGCACGGAAACGCTTGCCACTGTGGGTGGTCAGCCCGTTACCGAAGATGACCTGCTGCCGAGCATCGCGTCGAAATTAAGTGCGTTGCGCGATTTGGAATATCAAATGAAGAAGCAGGCTCTCGAGAATCTGATCGATCAGAGACTTCTCGAGGCCGAAGCCAAGAAAAAGGGCATTGCGGCTGACAAGTTTCTTGAACAGGAAGTCGATGCCAAAGTAGCGGAGCCAACCGATGCGGAGTTGAATGCTTACTATTTAGCGCAGAAAGCGGAATTGAACCGGCCCTTCGACGAAGCTAAAGCCCAAATCGCACCCAGGCTCAGACAGGCCAAGGTTCACCAGGCGCGGCAGGCATTTTATGCACATCTGCGGGAGCAAGCGAGCGTCGTTGTTCTGCTAAGCCCCCCGCGGGTCGAAGTTGGGTTCGATCCCGCCCGCGTTCGCGGGAATCCCAAAGCCAAGGTCATGATTGTGGAGTTCTCCGATTTTCAGTGCCCTTATTGCGGCGGGGTCGAAGCTACCCTGCAGAGCGTCCTTGCGAAGCATCCCGACACCGTCGCGCTGGCCTATCGTGATATGCCGATGTCGAAGATCCATCCGATGGCCCGCCAGGCCGCGGAAGCCGGGCGTTGCGCCGGCGAGCAGGGAAAATTCTGGGAGTACCACGATCTACTGTTCGCGGATCAAAGTAGGCTGGATCAGGACGGACTGATCGACAAGGCTCGTTTGCTGAAGCTGAATGAGCAACAGTTCGAGTCTTGTCTCGTCGGGGAAAAGTTCAAGGCCCAAATTCAGCAAGACTTCCAGGATGGAATGCGCGCCGGGGTGAATGGCACTCCAGGATTTTTCATCAATGGCATATTCTTAAACGGCAGCCAGCCGGAAAGCGCGTTCGAGAATTTGATTCAGGAGCAGCTCTCCGCATCCGCCGCTCCCCCGAAACCGTAAGTGCCAGGGCCCGCATCAGCACATTGTTCAATCACAACGTGAGGAGTGAGATTGTGCATATATTGGCGTCCCCTGCGGCATCCATTACGATAAGCCGTCGATAAATGCAGTCAGAATCATCTCGACTGCATGCGAAAACGGCCTTGAGTATGTTGAATTGCGCTTAGTTCCATCCTGCAAATATTCGCTGGTGACTGTGTCTCCGGGCCGGACCTTTGAATTTTGGTGGACGAGATGGGATTCGAACCCACGACCTCCTCATTGCGAACGAGGGAAACTCTAAGCTAAGACGTGGCAGCGCAATCATTTAGCGTTTTTGGTGAGGGCCAAGTTGGCATACTTGGCATACCAGCTAGAAGTTCAGGATACATCCACGAAACGGGAGAATGTGAAGGCGGACGGAGGGCGTAAGCAGCAGATACCGGTTCCACAACCGATCATCGTTGAGACCTGTGCCTCTCGAAAATCTCGAAGCGTTTGTGCGGAAGGGAATTATTTTCCCTCTGCAGTTCATGGGGAATGTTATTCCTCCAACCGGACCACGAGGGTCAAACAGTTGGCGGCCCTGGTTGATGCTGGTGAACACAATGCGCACGATGCAAGCGTATCAACGGAGCAGAGATCAGACGCAAATTGCAAAGGGCCAAAGTGAGAGGTAGTGCGTAACGTGGTGGATTCGGACTCTTTCAGGCAGCCCGTCGTTCGTAGCGGTGGTGCAGTCCGCCGACCTGCGGCACCACCACGACGGATCCCATTTCCGGAGGTTGAATCGCTCGTGGCGCTGGTGAGTCCTTCCCCAAGGAAAGATGCGTCCTCGATCGGTGATAGTAATCGAAATACGACGTCAGGATTCGTCGTAACGAGCTTTCATGAAACACGATCAACCGATCGAGGCACTAACGGCGAACGGACCCAATCACCCGTTCGACATAGGCTCGCTGCCAAGGTGAGCGCGGTGCAGACAAAACTTCGCAGATGCCCATGCCTCGCAGCTGTTCTCGAAATTCATCGCCAAATATCGCATCGCGGTCACGCAGCAAGTAACGCGGAAGTTGCTCAAAGGGAAAGGCCTCGCGCAGTTGCTGTCCCGTCCACTCCGCGGTGGGGTGGGCAGTCACATTGAAGTGCAGAATACGACGCCGATCATGGGCCAATACCAGAAACACGAAGAGGACCTGGAAGCGGATGGTGGGCACGGTGAAAAAATCGATGGACACCAGTTGCTTGGCGTGAATCTCGAGGAATGTGCGCCAGGTTTGAGACGGTGGTTTGCGGGAGCGAAGCATGTATTTGCTGACACTGCTTTCACCGACGTTGATGCCGAGTTTGAGGAGTTCGCCATGGATGCGCGGTGCACCCCAAGAGGGGTTCTCTCTCCACATCTTGCGCATCAGCGCTCGGACCTCGGGCGAAATGATGGGTCGTCCGGGTTGGCCGCGGCGCACCTTCCAGGTCCAGAACAGGCGAAACCCGGCACGATGCCAGGCAATGACCGTTTCTGGCTTGACGATGGTGAGCGCCGAGCGCCAGCCACGCCAGAGGCGAGACAGACAGATCCACAACAGGCGGTCAGCCGAGGTCAATTTCAGGCGTTTTGCAGCAGCTCTCCGAAGCACACCGATTTGGTGACGCAGAGACAAGTTCTCGAGCTCGAGGGCGGCACGCGATCGGAAGATCGAAGACAGAGTCGCGAGGAGTGTCATAAGAGCAGTGAGCATCGAGGAAATTATGAACGATCTAACTCTCATCCGTTCAGACATTTCGAGGTTTTCGAGAGGCACAGTTCGCGTGGGAATAGAGCCCACCGGTTATGCCCGCTGGTTCGGGCGGTTACTGGGAGAACTAGTTTTGCGTCTATCGGCGCGGGCCGAGGCTCAGAAAGATTTTTCGTTTGGAACTTGCAAGCTGCTGCTTTTTTCATGATGCGCGAACAAATGGACTGCTATTGTCGGATTTGGGCTGCGCTTTTAGGAACGCTACGCAGACTCCGCCAACGGAAGATATACCTGGAAGCGAGTATCACCCGGTTTCGAGCTGACTTGAATGTCGCCCCTGTGCTTTTTTACGATCCGCTGTACGGCGTCTAGTCCGAGGCCCGTACTCTCCCCGACTCCTTTGGTAGTGAAAAATGGCTCAAAGATGTGCGACTTGACCTCAGGCGGAATTCCGGGGCCGTTGTCCCCAATCTCTACCACGACATAGCGCTCTTCGCGGAATATTCGAACCCGAAGCTCGCCCTTGCCAACCATGGCATCGACAGCGTTTTCAATAATATTGGTCCAGACTTGGTTCAGCTCACTTCCGAACGAATTCACCAGAAGTGGAACTGGTTGGTATTCGCGCTGGACCGTGACTCCATCTCTCAATCTGTAATTGAGTACGGCGAGTGTGGCCTCCAAGCTGCGTACTATATCAACATCCTGCACCCGCGCTTGGTCCATGTAGCTGTATTCCTTAATCGTCCGGACCAACTCAAAAATCCGCGATGTGCTGCTCTCAATCTCGTTTAAAAGACTTGCCAACTCCGCCGAAGCTGCCATGCGCGCCAGTGCCCCATGTGCGCTTACTACGTCGATTTTGGTCAGAAGGGCCTCCAGCTCCTCCGGCTGCATATTGCTCCTTGCTAGAGGAGCTGACAGTTCCCACGAGTCCTGATGGCCATGACTGCGCAACACAGAATCGAGTCGATCCTCCAGGTCGGTAAGAGCAAGCCCGTTTGGCGCAGCAGGGTCGGTCCGCATCAACGACGCCTCCACGCTCTCGATCTCTAATTTCTGCACATCGCTAAGGTCTCGACGCCACAGTTCGCGGCTCGCATCCCTAATTCTAGCCAGTGTTTCCCGCAATTGCCCGGTCGCGCGTTTCGCCGCGGACGCTGGATTGTTCAGCTCGTGTGCGAGTCCCGCCGACAACTTACCCAGGGAGACTAACCGATCGCGTTGTTGTTCGATTCGAGTGCCTTCACGAATCCTGTCAGACATCATGCTGACCAAACGCCTGGCCAATTCCGGCATCTTCCGCACAAGTTCGGGTAATAACGATGCCGGAAATTTCAGAAGACGACCTTCAGTGAGGGCTCGCCCAGTAACCGTGAATTGCTTCATTCTCGAAAAAGGGAACACGCCGCTAACCTCACCCGCTTGTGCCGGAAGCACGACCGTGTCACCACCGAATTCACCGCGCCATTGGAAGAGTCCCTCTAGAAAGACAAACAGCCAATCCGGTGGATCGCCCTGGAGTACATAGGTGTCGCCCGCCTGCAGAAAGGCCTCTTGCGCATGGCTTAGAAACCATTGAATCTGGTCGTCCGGCAAATCCGAGAACGCCGCCACACGGCGTAGTTCTGCTGCGTTAACCATTTTAGGTTTTGTCCAAATATCGAGAGACGAAGTGACGCCACCTACTTAAGGGAACCACAGCAACATCACCTACAGCAAGTTCTGACGAGGTTCTCGCCTCGGGGTCAATCTAATGGACCAGAGACGCGTAACCATCCTGCGGCACTGAAGTGCCATTTTTCAACCTGTTGGTGGCGAATTCCTGAAAATCACGCCGCCGTAGGTGTCTGATAAAGTCCGCGACAATGCTGCTTCCACCGGTACGAGGCGAAGTTTAATGTCACTTTCTCTTCACCTGGTTCTGGCAGCCGTCCTTCCAAGCCCGAGTGCGTGCGATGCTTGTTGAAATAATGCTGGAAAGCTTGGAGTTTGTCCTCCAGGTCGGCTGCTGTCCAGAACAACGTTTGGTCCAGGAACTCTCGCCGAATCGTCCCAATCAATCGCTCCACGAACGGATGCGATAAGGGGACGTAAGGGACTGTCCTGATTTCCTTCACGTCGAGGACACGCAGATTAGCCTCCCACTGATGAAACCGATAGAGCGGATCATGATCGGAACTGAGATATTTCGGCAGAGTCTGCGGGCGAATGGCCCGATTGAACATCCGGCACAATGCGACTCGTATGGTCAAAAAACTCGAATGGATTGAGATGGCACAACTTGCGGTTTCCTCGATTCTCTTCAAATCGCTTTCGCTAAAGCTCCCATAGCACTTACAATCCTCCTTCCACGACTCGGTCAATGCGATCAGAAAGGGTTCAAAATGATTTGGGCACAACTGCTGGCCTACGTTACCGGAACGGTGGACCAAGAACTTCTGTTACGGAACGAGTATCTGGCGGCGGAGAACCGCATCCTGAAAGCCCAGATCAAGGGTCGGCTGTTACTCTCACAAGAAGAAAAAGCCACATTGGCCGAGATCGCTCACCGGC
>Ga0210406_10005332_pt1 | contig 13512 bp, 13 predicted proteins | sample IncBWC30MmetaG_FD_155454 | JGI IMG/M metagenome (GOLD analysis project Ga0210406, IMG submission 155454) | Forest soil microbial communities from Barre Woods Harvard Forest LTER site, Petersham, Massachusetts, United States - Inc-BW-C-30-M | ecosystem: Environmental > Terrestrial > Soil >... | reverse complement strand
TGAATGCGGACACCGAAGCGGCCATGCGCAAAGCGTATCCGAAGCTCACCGGCATGCTGGTGGTGGACGACGTGCAGCCCGGTTCGGGCGCCGATGGGATCTTGGCGCCCGGCGACATTCTCGCGGCCATCGACGGCAAGCCCATACCCGAGTTCTTCGCGCTCGAGGACGTGCTCGACAATCACGTCGGCCAGCGGGTGAAAGTGGCAGTGCTGCGCGGCAACCAATCCGTACAGCACGACCTCGATGTTCAGTCCTTGAGCGCCATTTCACCGGATGAATTCATCGAATTCGGCGAGGCGGTGGTGCATACGCTGTCCTATCAGCAGGCGCGCCATTTCAATGTACCCATCAAGGGCGTGTATATCGCCAACCCGGGATACGTGTTCGGCGCCGCCGGCATCCCGAGGGCCGCCTTGATCAGCTCGTTCAATGGCAAGCCGGTGGCAACCCTCGCAGAATTTGCCCAAGCGCTGGCGGAGCTTGGGGATGGGGCGCGAGTGCCGGTTCGCTACGTCACCATCGAGGATCCCCGCGCCACTCAGCTCAAGGTCATTCGCATGGATAGGCGCTGGTTTCCGGCGCGGGAATGCAAGCGCGACGACACGTTGGGAACCTGGCCCTGCATCAGCATCAGTTCCGGACCGCCCCCATCCATCGCCAAGTCCGCGTCGACCGAGTTTGCCAAGACCGGCGATGTGCACATCGATCGGCTGGCACCGTCCTTGGTGATGGTGAATTTCGACATGCCGTATTCAACGTCCGGCGTGACCGAAAAGAATTATCACGGCACCGGAGTCGTAGTGGACGCGGAACGCGGATTGGTGGCGATCGACCGCAACACCGTGCCGGTGGCGATGGGCGATGTGCGCATCACCTTTGCCGGCACGGTCGAGGTACCGGGCAAGGTCGTGTTCATTCATCCTTTGCACAATCTTGCCCTCGTCTCCTACGATCCGAAGTCGATCGGCAACACGCCGGTGCGCGCGGCGAAGTTGGTGACGCGGCCTTTGAGCGCAGGTGACGATGTTTGGGTGGTTGGCCAACGCGCCGACTCCAAGATTCTCTCGCAAAAAACCCAGATCTCCAGCGTCGATGTGGTGTCTTTTCCTCTGTCGCGCACGCTGCGCTTCCGTGACAGCAATTTGGAAGCGGTGAGCCTGATCAATCCGCCGGGCGACTACGACGGCGTGCTGACCGATGAAAAAGGCGATGTGCTGGCGCTTTGGTCGAGTTTCGCCTTCGAATCGCAGCGCGAATTGGAGCAAATCAATCGCGGCATACCGGCGGACTTGGTCAGCGAAATGATCGGGGTGGTTGCCGACGGACGGCCCCTGTACTCCTTCGAGGCGGAATTCGATGTGCAGTCCCTGGCCGCCGCGCGCGAGCTGGGATTGCCCGACGAGTGGGTGCGCCGCTTTTCGGATCACAATCCGCAACGGCGCCAGGTGCTCGGCATCAATCGACTCGTCGCCGGTTCTCCGGCCGCAGCTTTGCTCGAGCCGGGCGATCTGCTGCTCGCGATTGACGGCAAGGTTGTGAACCGCTTCCGCGAGGTTGAGCGCGCCGTGCAGAGCCCGTTGGTATCCGTGACGGTGTGGCGCGATGGCGCCGAAAAAACCCTTCAAATGAAGACCGTGGCCTTGAACGGACGCGACATCGATCGAGTGCTCATCTGGGCGGGCGCCACGCTGCAGGCACCGCATCGCGCCATGGCGGCGCAACGCGGAATTGCGCCGTTTGGCGTATTCGTGTCGTTTTTCTTTTACGGCTCACCGGCCACGCACTACGGACTGTATGCCGGGCGCCGCATCACGGAGGTGGACGGTCAGCCCACCGGTGATCTCGATGCCTTCATCAGAGCGGTGAGCGGTAAGCCCGACCGGGCCTCATTGCGCTTGAAGACCATCAGTTGGAACGGGCAGACCGATGTCATTACCTTGAAGCTGGACAAGCACTACTGGCCTGCCTATGAATTAAACCGGCAGGAGGACGGCACTTGGACTCGCACCGCGCTCGATCCGCCGGAGGTTACGGCGGCGGTGAGGCCTTGAGCGGCGGGGAGTTCTCTGCGGGCGGGAAGTTCTGTACCAGTGATTCGAGCGCCAGCAACCAATGCCGGTAGTAGGTATCGCCGAGGTCCGCATCCCCGCCGTCCTGCGCCAGCGCAATCTGGCGGGATAGCGCGGCGGCCCATTGCGGCCATGTGAACAAACCGCGCTCATGAAGTGCCAGCACCATGGCAAACGCTCGGGCTTCCCACGGGTCGTTGAAAACCGGCATGTCTCCATCACGCGGCAAGCCTGGCAATCCCGCCACGCCCGTCAGGCCCGGCAGCGCTTCGTGCATCATGCCGGTTCGAGATACGGTTCGAACGCATCCACCGAAATGGTGGAGTGCTGCAGGGGTTCTTGCGCGCCCCACAGTTCCTTTTCATCGAAGGCCACGGTGTACAGCCACTGCGGGGATTCGCCCAGGCCCTGGGAGTTGGTATCGGGAAACACATGCGCTCCGTGGACGCGTTCCACGACGCCCACCTTGCCGCGCGCATAGGCCGGCAGACGTGTGTGATGCTCGGGTTGAGCGGCAACCGTACGCACCCTTTCCTTGAGCGCGTAACGGGCAGGGCCCACGGGCGGTCGCGAGGCCGGGCTGCCCTTGCCGATCACCGCAGCGACAAGATCGGCGCGCAATACCTGTTTCGGCGCCGGAGGAGCGTCGCCGAGCACGCCTTTTTGCAACAGCAATTTTTCCAGCGCCGCCAGCCAGATCTCGTAGTAACTTAGATCGCGGTAGTTGGGTAGTGTCTCGCGGACCGAGCGATTCATGTCGATGTTCGATAACCCGGTGGGACCCATGGCCACCACCAGCGCCATCACTCGCGGCTCCCAGGGCGCATGAAACAATTCGCCTTCCGGTTCCGGCACGATCGTACCAGGTACGTTTTGTCCGCCGAGATCGGCGTTGGAGTGGTAGCTCATGGCGCGCTGTCCACGCTGTCAGCCATGCCCGTCGCGCTACCGGCCATATCCGCCGCGCTACCCACCAAGCCAGTGCCGATCATCGAGTCGCGCGTGACCAGATTTGCCAGCTCCTTCTCGCTCAAATGCTCCGTGCCCGACGGCCGCTGCGGCAACACCAGATAACGGACCTCGGCGGTCGAATCCCAAATGCGGATGTGGATCGTATCGGGCAGCTCAACACCGAACTCGCGCAGCACGCCGCGCGGATCTTTCACCGCGCGTGCTCGATAGGGCGCGCTCTTATACCAGGTCGGCGGCAGCCCGAGCACCGCCCAGGGATAGCAGCTGCACAGCGTGCATACCACCAAGTTGTGCACTTGCGGCGTGTTCTCGACCGCCACCATGTGCTCGGCCTGGCGGCCTGTGAACCCCATTGATGCTATGGCTGCAGTGGCGTCCGTCAGCAGCCAGCGCCGAAATTCGGCGTCGCACCACGCGCGCGCCACGACCCGCGCACCATTGCGGGGCCCTATCTTGGTCTGATACGCATCGATCAATACATCGAGGGCCGCTGGATCGATGTAACCCTTTTCGGTCAGCAGCGCCTCCAGGGCGCGAACGCGCGTTTCCAGCGCACTCGCGGGGCGCGGCGGGCGTTCGGCGTGCGAGTGTCCGGAATGCGGGTCGTGTTCGTGTTCGCTCATCGATCGTCTAGTATAAGAGGCTCCGGAGGGGCCAGTCTCATGAAAAACGTTCGCGTCAGACCGATGGTCTTGCCGGCTATTGCATTGCTGCTCATGGGATTGAGCGTGGGCCGCCCGTGTATGGCGGCCGCCGCTGAACTGCGGCTCTACGTGCTCGATTGCGGACACGCGACTTTCAAAGACATGGGTGGATTCTCCGATACCGGCGAGTACGACGGGGTGGCCGGTGAGATCGCGGCGCCGTGTTTCCTGATCCGCCATTCCAAGGGAAACCTGCTGTGGGACGCAGGCTTGGGCGATCACTACAATTACCCCAAGGAGGGGAGTGATGCTGCGCCGGGCGTGCACGTTACAGTGCCGGTGACCCTGCTGGCGCAATTGAAATCGCTCGATTTGACGCCAAAGGACATAAACTTCATTGCCTTCTCGCACTTGCACTGGGATCACACCGGCAACGCCAACGAGTTCCCCGATTCGATTTGGATCATGAACAAGTCGGAGTTGGCAGCGGCGCTGACGCTGCCGCCGCCGGGCGGGGTACTGCCTGATACATGGAGCGCCTACAAGAGCGCCAAGAATGAAACGATCGAAGGCGACTATGACGTATTCGGCGACGGCACGGTAATGATCTTGAGAGCCCCGGGACACACCCCCGGCCATCAGGTTCTGAAGCTGAAATTGCAGAAGAGCGGCACCGTCATTCTGTCGGGTGATCTTTACCATCTGCAAGCCAATCGAACATTCAAACGCGTGCCGGTCTATAACGTGAGCCGCGCGGACACGCTGGCCTCGATGAGCCGGGTTGAAACCATCATCAAGAACACACACGCGCGGCTGATCGTCCAGCACGATCCGAATGAATTCCAGGCACTGCCAAAGCCCCCGGCGTATCTTGATTGATCGACATGATCGACAATGCCTCTCGTCAAGACCTCCCCGAAATTCTAGCGATCTACAACGAGGTCATTCGCAATTCCACCGCCATTTATACCGAGATCGAGCTGACCCATGAGCGGGGCACCGCGTGGTATGACGCCAAAATCGCGGGCGGCTTCCCCTTGGTGGTCGCGCGGGATGCATCGGGAATCACCGGTTTCGGCAGCTTCGGGGAGTTCCGTGCATGGCCGTGCTATCGGCACAGCGTCGAGCACAGTGTCCACATCCGGGCGGATTGCCGTGGCATGGGGTTGGGCCGCATGCTGGTCACGGAGCTCATGGGCCGGGCTTCCGCCATGCACAAGCATGTCATGATCGCGGGCATCGACGCCGACAACACCGCATCGATCAAGCTGCATCACCGTCTTGGATTCATCCAAGTCGGGCATTTTCACGAAGTGGGATTCAAGTTCGGCCGTTGGCTCGATCTGGTGTTCCTACAATGTCGCCTTCCGGCTACAAATGTGTCGACAAGTGTAAAACCGTCGCCCTGAAGCCGATGCGGCCCTTGCTCGCATCTCAGTCTTGATATCATGAGCCCGTGGTAAGAGCTACTCAGACAGACATCGAAACAGCCGTCGAAGCCTTGCGCGCCGGAGAACTGGTCGTGTTTCCGACCGAGACCGTGTATGGGGTCGGCGCGAATGCTTCCAATCCCGCCGCCGTGCGCAAGATTTTCGAGGTCAAGGGGCGTCCGCCCGACCATCCGGTCATCGTCCACTTGGACGATCCACGCTACTTGCACCGTTGGGTCTCAAAAATGCCCCCGGTTGCCGAACAATTGGCTGAAAGATTCTGGCCGGGCCCCCTGACGCTGATTCTGCCCAAGGCGGAAAATGTCAACGACATCGTCACCGGCGGCCAGGACAGCATCGGTATTCGCGTGCCCTCGCACTCCATTGCTCAGCAGTTGCTGAACGCCTTCGGCGGCGGCATTGCGGCGCCATCGGCCAATCGATATGGGCGCTTGAGTCCCACCAAGCCGGAGCATGTGCGCGATGAGCTGGGGGATGCGGTGAGGGTGATCCTGGACGGCGGAGATTCGCCCATCGGGCTCGAGTCCACCATCGTATCCTGCCTCGACAATCAGGCGCGGCTGTTGCGCCCGGGATTCATCACCCGTTCGCAGCTCGAGCAGGTGGTGGGTGCCGTGGCGATCGGCGGACCTGCTCCCCGGGTTCCGGGCGATAGGGCATTGCACTACGCGCCATCGACGCCGCTGGAAATCGTGGATTCCGACGACCTCGAGGTGCGAGCCGGCGAAATCGTGGCGCGCGATGAAAAAGTGGCGGTTCTGGCCATGCGGCCTCCGCTGCAAACCCAGCGTCATATGACCTGGATAAACGCCGGTAAGAAACCGGATACCTACGCGCACAATCTCTACAATCATTTACGGACCTTGGATCGGGTTGGCTGCGTCAAAATTTTCGTACAAAGCCTGCCACCGGACGAGCGATGGGCGGCGATTCTGGATCGCCTGCAGCGGGCCAGCGGCATGGGCGATGATTCCCTGGAGCTGAGTGTCAGCTAGCGCATGGAGCTCGATCCTCAGCAAGACCCTTTCTCCCGAGAGGCGGTTCAACATTTGGTGGCACGCTACGGTTCCCCCCTGTTGGTGATTGATGCCGAACGCGTGCGCCAGCAATACCGCCGCCTTGCCGCGGCGCTCCCGGGCGTGGACTTGCATTACGCCTTGAAGCCGCTGCCGCACTCATCGCTCATCGTCACGCTCGATGCCGAAGGCGCTTTCTTCGACCTTGCGACCAACGGTGAAGTTGAACTGGTGCGCCGCCTGGGTGTTGCGCCCGAGCGCTGCATTCACACCCACCCAATCAAGCGCGACAGCGACATCCGGACGGCATTGAGCTTTGGCGTGACCCGCTTCGTCATCGACAATCCTGATGAACTGCGCAAGTTCACTAAATTTCGCAGCCGCTGCTCGCTGCTGATCCGCGTTTCTTTCCGCAGTCCCGACGCCCAGGTCGACTTGTCGCGCAAATTCGGCTGCGACCCGGAAGCGGTTGCAGATCTTTTCCGTCTCGCCGCAGACTTGCGCATCGAAATCGACGGATTGTCGTTTCATACCGGCTCGCAAAACGGCGACTCTGCGATGATGGTCAAGGCCATCGAAGTATGTCGCGAACTGCTGCAAACGGCCGCACCGGCCGGTTATGCCCCCCACATCCTCGATATCGGCGGCGGATTTCCGGTGGATTACCTCAAACCTGCCATGCCGATCGAAGAGTTCTGCGCGCCGATCAAGGCGGCGCTCGGCCAATTGCCGCCCACGGTGCGCGTGATCGCCGAGCCCGGACGTTATATCGCCGCTCCCGCGGCGATCGCAGTGGCTTCCGTGATGGGGCGCGCGCTGCGCGACGGCCGGTGGTGGTACTACCTCGATGATGGGCTGTACGGCAGCTACAGCGGCCAGATGTACGATCACTCGGTGTTTCCCGTTGAGGCGCTGGCGAGCGGCGAGACTTTCCCATCGGTGTTGGCGGGCCCGACCTGCGACAGCATCGATGTCATCCGGGAAAAACTGCAGCTGCCCAAGCTGGACATGGGAGACCTCGTCGTCGGGCGCGTGATGGGTGCCTACACCTGGGCCTCGGCGTCGGAGTTCAATTTCTTCCCGCGCGCCACCGTGCTGGCGCTGGACCGTGGCCGCCTCCTCGACGCAGGCCAGGCATGAATCCTCGGCGCCGCATGCTGATGGCCACCGGGGCCCTGGCCGGCGCGGCGACTCTCTGGTCACGTGCGTCGCTCGGCGGCGCGATTGCCCAGCCTGCACCCCATGCGCAACCTGCACCCCATGCGCAACCTGCGCCCGATGCCGAGCCTGCGCCCCGTCGAATTGCGCTGCTCAATCTTCACACCGGCGAGCGGCTGGAAGCCGAGTACTTCCGCGATGGCGCGTACCTGCCTGACGCACTTGCGGCGCTCGAGGTCCTGTTGCGGGACTTTCGAAACGGCGAGAGGCATGTGATCGATCCGCAACTCATGGACTACCTGACCGACGTCGCGGCGGCCATGAGCGTGCCGGCCGCATACAGCGTCATCTCAGGCTATCGATCGCCCGAGACCAACGAACGGCTTCACGAACGCAGCAGCGGCGTCTCGCAACGCAGTTTGCACATGCAGGGTCGCGCCATCGATGTGCGCATGACCGGCAGGGATTGTGCGGATCTGGCGGCGAGCGCCCGAGGATTGATGCGCGGCGGCGTCGGGTATTACCGGGCGTCTAATTTCGTACACCTGGATACCGGTGCGTTTCGCACCTGGCGTGGATAGCGTTGAAACTGCCTGCAGCCAAGAGGGCGAACCTGTTGCCGTTGGCGCTGTTGATGACAACCTGCGCCTGTTCCCAGCAATCGCCTCCGGCAGCGGCCACCGACACTGCGGCCACCGGCATTGCCGGCCCCGCGGCCGGACCTGCTGATCGAGGCGCCATGTTGTACATGCAAAATTGCGTGCCCTGCCACCGCGATAAAGGTGAGGGAGTGCCGAACGTCTATCCCAGCCTGGCCGGATCGCCGGCGGTCGTGGGCGATCCCGTTGAACTGGCGCAGTGGGTGTTGAGCCAGAAGCGGCCCGCTACGATTCCGCCGGGCCGCTATCCTACCCAGATGCTATTGTTTGGTTGGTTGAAGGACCAGGATGCCGCCGCGCTGCTCACGTACATTCGTTCAAATTTTGGGAACTCGGCCGCGCCGGTGGATGCCGCCATGATCGCCAGGGCGCGGGAAAAGTAATGGCGCTGACGCCCATTCATGATTGGGTCGAACGCTGCCGTGCGAGCACGTTGCCGGCGGCGATCGCCAAGCTGCCGTCGGGCTGGGTGATCATGGGCGAGCGCCAGGTATTGCCCGGGTATTGCCTGTTGCTGCCCGATCCGGTGGTGCCGCACTTGAACGCGCTCGCCCCGGAGGCGCGCGCCCAATTTCTTCTCGACATGGCGCTCATCGGCGATGTGCTGTTGGCCGTTACGGCTGCCGTACGCATCAACTACGCGATCTACGGCAATGTGGACCCGGCGTTGCACGCCCATATTTTTCCCCGCGACAGCGCCGAGCCCGAAAGCACGCGCACCGCGCAGCCGTGGGCGCTCGATTGGAGGGCCGCGCCGCTTTACTCCGATGCGCTGCACGGCGATTTCAAGCGCCGCGTCGGCATGGAGCTGCGCAAGCACTACGCCTCCAGAAGCCCGTCCGAATATTCCGCTACGTGACGCCCAACTTCAGCGCGCGCGAGACCTCCTGAAAGTCCGCCAGCGGCGCCGAGCAGGTCATGCCCCTGCACAGGTAGGCCACTGTCCCGTCTTTCGCACTCTTGGCGGCCAAGGCCGCCGGTAATTCGGCATCCTTCGGAATGGCAAAGATCATGCGGGTGGGTGCGTACAGGGCGCCCAGGTCGTGCGCCCACTGGGTGGCACTCGCTTGTTCGCCGCGAATCACCAGGATTTGCATCGAGGACAGGAAATCCTCCAACGCATTCACCAGGCTCATGTGCGCCTGAGGATAGTCTTGAATTCCATTCCACGCGGCCTTCAGGGTGCGCTCAGCGGCATCCAAGTAGGGCAACTCGCCCAGCAGGTATCCGAGCCGGCAGAGCACCGAGGCCGCCACTCCGTTTCCCGACGGCAGCGATTCGTCGCCGAACGTCTTGCTGCGGTGAATGAGATTCTCGTGGTCCGCGGCGGTGAAAAAAAATCCGCCGCCGTCCGGGTCTGCGAACTGCTCCAGCAACACATCGGCCAACTGGCGCGCGAATTGAAGATCGCTGCTGCGCCAGCGGGTCTGCAACAGCTCCAGCAGGGCATCGGCGAGGAAGGCATGATCATCGAGGTAGGCGGGCAGCGATGCGCGTCCATCCTTGTACGAGGCCAGCAGGCGCCCGTCGCGCCACAGATGGCGCCGAATGAAGTCAACGGCGGCGGAGGCAGCCTCGGCCAGGTCCGGCCGCTCGAGCACGCGTGAGGCAATCGCCAGCCCCTTGATCATGAGCGCATTCCAGGAGGTCAATATCTTTTCATCGCGCGCCGGCCATATGCGCAAATTGCGTGCTTTCAACAGCTTCGCGCGCGCCGACTCGATCCTGGCGTCGATCGTTTCCGCGGGCTCCTCGAGCGCCGCGGCAATGTCGTCGACCGGGGCGTAGGTGTGCAGATGCCACTGACCCTCGAAGTTGGCGGGGCTGCTCAAGCCGAATCGAGGTGAAAACGCCGCGTACTCCTGCGCGGTCAACAGCGCGGCAACCTCGCCCTGCGTCCAGACGTAGAATTTTCCTTCGTGACCTTGGGAGTCGGCATCGAGGCTGGAGTAAAAGCCGCCTTCGGGCGAGTGCATGTCGCGCAGCGCCCAATCGGCGGTTTCATGGGATATTCGCGCAAAAAGCGCCTCGCCGGTCGCGAGATGCGCGCGGGAATATTCGCAAAGCAGCTGGGCATTGTCGTAGAGCATTTTTTCGAAATGCGGAATCATCCAGGCGCCATCGACGGAATAGCGCGCGAAGCCGCCGGCCAGCTGGTCGTAAAGACCGCCTTCAGCCATTCTCGTCAGCGTCAGGCTTGCCATGTACAGCGCTTTGAGGTCAGGACCGGTGCTGGTTGAGGTGCGGTACCAATGCCGCATGCAGCGCTCGATGCTGTTCGGATGCGGAAATTTCGGTGCGCGGGTAAAACCGCCGAAGTCGGCATCGAAGGATTGTTCCAGCGCGGCACGCGCCTGCGCAAAGGGCGACTCATCGAGAACGGCGCCGGAAACCGGCTGCGGAACGAGTGCGGCGAGCGCGGCTTGAAGTTGCGTATTCTGTAAGGCGATCTGCGCCTTCTCCTGCCGGTAATACTGAGCCACACGGCGCAACAGGTCGCCGAATGCCGGCAACCCAAAGCGGGCCTCCTTGGGAAAATACGTCCCGCCGAAGAAAGGCTCTTGCTTCTCGGGCGCGAGAAACATGGTCAATGGCCAACCGCCCGGCCCATGCGTCAACATTTGCTGTGCGAGCTGGTAGATCTTGTCCAAGTCGGGGCGTTCTTCGCGATCGACCTTGATGTTGATGAATAACTCGTTCATCACGGCCGCGGTGACGGGATCTTCGAAGGATTCATGGGCCATGACATGACACCAGTGGCAGGCCGAGTACCCGATCGACAAAAGAATGGGCTTGTTCTCTTGCCTTGCCCGCCTCAACGCCGCCTCGCCCCAGGGATACCATTCCACGGGATTGTTGGCATGCTGCAGCAAGTATGGGCTGGTCTCCTCGGCGAGGTGATTGCGCAGCATCTCTTGGGTCCTGGTCGGTTAGAATGACGTTTACTATAGCCGAAGTACTTTCCATGTCTGACCCCGGTAATGTGGCGCAATTGCCTGCCCTGCGCCTCAAGCGCAACGAAGATCGCCGCCTGCACGCCGGGCATCTTTGGATCTTCAGCAACGAAGTCGATACGGCTCAGTCGCCCCTGGTCAAGTTCAAGCCCGGCGAGCTGGTGCGGGTGCTGGCGCACAATGACCGGGCTTTGGGCTTGGCCTACGTCAATCCAAAGTCGCTGATCGCTGCGCGGATGCTGCAGACCTGGAAGATTCCCGATGTCCCATGGCTGGCAGCGCGTATTCGCACTGCATTGGGCTTGCGCGACAGGCTGTATCCCCAGCCCTACTATCGCCTGGTCTACGGCGAGTCCGACGGATTACCCGGGCTGGTGATCGACCGCTACGGCTCCGCCTGTGTGGTGCAGATCGGTACGGCGGGCATGGAAGAACTCAAATCGCAAATTCAAGCGGCATTGAGTCAGGTGCTTCGATGTGAGGCCGTGCTCTTCAAGAACGACAGCTCAGCGCGCGAGATGGAGGGCCTGGCCAGCTATGTCGAAACCGCGACGGGCAATTTTGACCAGCCGGCGCTGGTGATGGAGGACGGCCTTCAATTTCAAGCGCCGCTCGCAGAGGGTCAAAAAACCGGCTGGTTCTTCGATCAAGCGGCCAATCGGCGCGCCCTGTCGAAATATGTGCGCAAGGGTGCCCGCGTTCTGGACGTGTTCAGCTATGTGGGCGCCTGGGGCGTGCGCGCGGCGCACGACGGCGCCCGTGAGGTGACCTGCGTCGACAGTTCCGCGGCGGCGCTTGAATTGGCTGCGGCCAATGCCGAGCGCAACGGCCTCAAGATTGTCGCTCGCAAGGGCGATGCGTTTGAGGTTCTCGAAGATCTCGTCAAGCAGGGAGCACGATTCGATATCGTCGTCATCGATCCGCCGGCATTCGCCAAGCGCAAGAAGGATCTGCCCAAGGCGCTGGCCGCATACAAGCGCCTCAATCAGCTCGCCATTCAAGCGATCGCGAGCGACGGCATTCTGGTTTCATGCTCCTGCTCTTTTCACGTGAGTGCGGAGGATTTGCAGGAGGCCATTGCCAAAGCGGCACGGGGCGCCGACAAGCACGTGCAAATCCTTGAAATGGGCGGCCAAGCGCCGGATCATCCCGTGCACCCGGCGATACCCGAGACCCGCTATCTCAAAGCCTATTTCTGTCGGGTCAATGAAAGTTTAAAGTAGGAGCCATGCTCACTTATCCGCACATCAATCCCATTGCCATATCCTTAGGGCCGGTGCGTGTGCACTGGTACGGGATCATGTACCTGATCGGCTTCGTCGGCGCCTGGTGGTTGGCGAGATATCGTGCACGGCGGCCCGGGTCGACCTGGGTCCCGCTCGAGATCGACGATCTCATATTCTACTGTGCGCTTGGCGTCATTCTCGGCGGCCGTTTGGGTTGGTGCATTTTTTACGGGCACGATGTCATCGCCGAAAACTGGCTGAACGTCTTTCGCATCTGGGACGGCGGCATGTCGTTTCACGGCGGCATGACCGGCGTGCTGATCGCCGGCGTCGTGTTTGCCCGCGTGAAACGCAAGAATGTTGCTGATGTCCTGGATTTCGTAGCGCCATTGCCGGGCATCGGTCTGTTTTTCGGGCGGCTCGGGAACTTCATCAACGGCGAGTTATGGGGCAAGCCTACGGATTTGCCATGGGGGTTCGGTGTGCCCGATGCGCAGGGTGTCTTGATCTCCCGGCATCCATCGCAACTGTACGAGGCCACTCTCGAAGGGCTCGTCTTGTTCCTCATTCTCCTGTGGTTCACCGCCAAGCCGCGGCCACGATTGGCGCCCACAGGTTTGTTCCTGTTGGTGTACGGCTGCGGCCGCTTCCTGGTGGAGTGGGTTCGTCTGCCGGATGCGAATATCGGCTATCTCGTCGGCGACTGGTTGACCATGGGCATGCTGCTGACGACGCCGATGATCTTGATCGGTGCCGGGATTTTGATTTACGCGTATCGGCGCAATGCGCCCACCGGCAACCTGGCCGCAGTGAAGGCGTAATGCGCCAGTACCTCGATTTCCTGCGCCACATTCGCGAGCACGGCTCTGCTAAAAACGACCGCACCGGCACCGGTACCTCGAGCGTATTCGGCTATCAAATGCGCTTCGATCTGAATGCCGGGTTTCCGCTGGTGACCACCAAGAAGCTGCATCTGCGCTCCATCATTTACGAGCTTCTGTGGTTTCTGCGCGGCGATACCAACGTCAAGTATCTGCACGAGCACGGTGTCAGCATCTGGGATGAGTGGGCGGATGAGAATGGAGAACTGGGACCTGTCTACGGCAAGCAATGGCGTTCCTGGCCCACACACGACGGACGGCAAATCGACCAGCTATCGCAGGTGATCGAGCAGCTCAAAAGCAATCCTGATTCGCGCCGCATCCTGGTCAGCGCGTGGAACGTGGGCGAATTGGACCGCATGGCGCTGCTGCCGTGTCACGCATTATTCCAGTTCTATGTGGCAGGCGGCCGGTTATCCTGTCAGCTGTACCAGCGCAGCGCCGATGCGCTGTTGGGCGTTCCTTTCAATATCGCCTCC
>Ga0210406_10005331_pt1 | contig 13514 bp, 14 predicted proteins | sample IncBWC30MmetaG_FD_155454 | JGI IMG/M metagenome (GOLD analysis project Ga0210406, IMG submission 155454) | Forest soil microbial communities from Barre Woods Harvard Forest LTER site, Petersham, Massachusetts, United States - Inc-BW-C-30-M | ecosystem: Environmental > Terrestrial > Soil >... | reverse complement strand
GGGCGAGTTCTTGCTGTTGCTGCAGTGCCCTCTGTCGGTCTGCCTCCTGCTGCGCGTGCTGTTGCTGTTGCGCCAACTGCTGAGCTTGTTGTTGCTGTTGAATGATTTGCTGTTTCCGGGCTTGCTCGGCCTGTTGGTTTGCCAGTTGTTGATGCGCAAGTTCTTGCTGTTGCTGTGCCTTCTGTCGCTCGGCCTCCTGCTGCGCACGCAGTTGTTGCTGCTGCTGCAAATGCTCACGTTCAAGAGCTGAGTTCGCGGTGCCTGGCGAAGCAGGCATCGGGGTCACGGGAAGCTCGTTCGGATGCACCGGAACCGACGCCGGCCGATTGCCCCCGACATTGGCGGCGGGCGCAGTGGCGGGGCGCAGCTCCGCCTGAGGCGGTGCGCCGGCCGGGCCGGCGGGCTTCGGCGCGCGTGTGTTCGATTGAATCGGTGCGGCGGCGGGCGTCGCCGCGCGCGTGTTCGATTGCATGGGTGTGGCGGCGGGCGCAATTCTGATCGGCGCTGTCCGCGGAGCTTCGCTCACCTGCATCTGTCGGACTTGGCTCGCCGATAGCGGCTGTCCGGCATTCGCCCGGATAGCCTGGGCGCGATTCGCAAATGTTGGCTGGGCAGGCGGCGGGGGCGCACGCACGACGATCGCGCGCGTCTGCACGATGGCCGGCGGCTTGGCGGCGATGATGGCTGCCGAACCAAGCACAGCCTGTTTCGTTGGAACGGTTGCCGGTGCGGAAGCACGAATCGGCGCACTCGACAACGAGCGCTGATCCACCCGCACGAGGTTTCTCGACACCGGTTGCGCGGTGTTGAATGCTTGTGACGTCGTCGCGGCTACCGCGCCCGGCACGTTGCGATTGATGTAATTTACGTTCGATACGTTTACCGTCTTGTTGTTGATTATCGTCGTGTTGTAAACGTTGTTGATGACCGTGGTATTCACCGTTGTGTTCGATACGTTGATGTTGTTCACGTAGCGACGGCTGACCGGATAGGAAGGTACGTAGACTTCGCGTGGGCCGAGTGCAAACCAGGCAACGCCTGCGCCGACACCCACCCAGGCGACCAGCGCCGGGGCGTATACGGGACGAACGTACTCGCCATAACGCGGCCGTGGCGGAGCGGGTATCCAACCCCAAACACCACCGACCGAAACCCAGCGTCCATAGTGGAAGGGGGCAAATCCCCACGGTTGGTCATCGACCCACGTATACCCCCAGGGCGCGATATAAGACCAATGACCGTTATGATAGGGAGCCCAACCCACTCCTACGCGGCTCGGAAACCACACGTTTCCATACTCGGGCACCGGCCGCCACGCTCCCTGTTCATCCAAGTCCTCATAGCCCACGACGTCCGGCGATACGTATTGAGAAGACAAGGAATGGTCCCATCGACTGTCGCGGTTCGCACTCCAGACATCGAAACCGTCCTGGTTTTCCGGGGCAGCCTGTGCGTATTCGGTCAATTGATCCGAGCCTGAAAAAACGTCATCTTCGTTTGCCTGTACCATGTAAGCCGTGCCGCCGCCCGTAACTTCCCCCTGACCGCTGCGCACGCGAATGGCCGTGCTTGCTCCCGATTCATCAACGCTGACTCGATAAAGGCCCGGACGCAGGATGGAAAATGCAAGATTCGGCGTATCGATCTCGTATGTTTCATTGTCTTCGAGACGTCGCACTCGAACGAGCAGAGTGCCGGTCGACAATTGAATTTGCGTAACGTTGTCGGCTACGTTCAGCAACGTTACCGCGGTGGATGCGGCCAATCGCAACAGTGAGCCATCGAGCTGCAGCTCCGCGCGGCTGTTCGAGTCGGACCAAAGTTGATCTCCGGTAGTCAGCGGACGGTTGATGGTCGCCGCCACCCAATCATCCGTGCCGCCCGGCTGGAAGGCTACGGAGCCTTCGGCGTAGGCGAGCCGTGCAACGCGCGTGGGCGGATCGTTGTCGTCAGCCGATGCGTAAATCGGCACGAGAAAGGCGATTGCGACTGCAACTCCGACCCGGACGAGAAGGCGATTATTTGTACTCATTTGATTGATCCCCAACGTGCTCTATTGGATGTTTGGGCGCCGATTTCAGTATATTCGCGCCGAAGAGAGCGTGGAGGCGTGCGCCTTCTATATGACTGAAGTTTAACCACCGCGCAATGTGAGGAATCTCGATTTTCGCCGGCATCGTCTCCGTGCTACCTTGCATTGTTTGCCGAACGCCTTGCGATCGCTTTTGCAGGCTCCATTCGATCCACCAGCGGGGTCCGATTTCTGAATGTCCGGCCGTCGTTTAATGGTGCTGCTTACCGTCCTCAGCATTTGTTGTGGGAGCGCTCATCCGGCTGCTTCCAATGACCCATCTGTCGCAGCGGTCGACGACTCTCGCGTATCGGTGCTGACCGCAGAACAAGTCATTCAGATTCTGGACCAGTCCGTTGATTGGTATCGAACTTTAGGCGCACAACAGCAGAACGCCACGCAGCCGAGCGATTTATTGATTCTGTTCGCCAATCGACAAACGGCGGACCAGGTAGTGGATTTGGCGCTGGAGATCGCCCGGGCAAACGCGGAGCTACTCAGCAGCGAAGCCAGTGCGGTACAAAACCTTCCGGATGCGTCTTCCTCTCGATCGCTCAATCAGCAGCAATCGCAATTGGACGCGCAGCGAGCATCGATTGAAGCGGAGATCGCCGGTCTAAAGGAGCCGGGCGGCTCTGCAAAGGATAAGAATAACGTTTCATCGAAGCGGGTTGAGTTACAGGGTGAGCTTGCGATGGTCGCCGCGAGAAGGAATCTTCTCGACACCATGACGGAGTTCACGGACCAAAATAACCCCAAACAGGCGAGCGTGAACGCACTTAAAACCCATATCAGCGCCATTGCCGCGACATTGCCGACCTTGAGCCAGACTCCGGGCTCCAGCGCATCGCAAACGGCTGGCGCGCCGGCCGGCGCTTCGCTCGGCGGTACTTCGGTCACCGGCATCGATACGAAAACAGCCGTCACGCGTTCCGGCATATGGGACCTCGGTGTAACGGCCATAAACTTGCGTAAAAAGATCAAGTCCATCGAACTGGTTGATCAGCATACCGCCTCGCTTGCGAAGACTTTTCTTGGCGTCAGCGATTTTCCCGTTAAACAATTGAAAGCGTATGCCGCGCGCAGCGATGCGCTTGCCGCACAGGCGGACGGGGCCAATGGCGCGGCGCTTGTCGCTCTTCGCGCGCAATTCGATACGCTTGCGTGGCTTTTCAAGCAGACCTCCGCGATTTTGCTGCCGCTAAGCAAGGAGCAAGTACTGCTTTCACAATATCGGCACAATTTAGCCAGCTGGAAAGAAGCCACGCAGCGCGAATACGACGAAGCGCTGAGAGCGCTTGGCGTTCGGCTGGGCATCTTGGCGGCTATTCTGACCGCGGTGTTTCTGCTCGCCGAGATTTGGCGGCGCGCGGTGAATCGTTATGCCCACGAGCCGCGTCGGCGGTACCAGCTACTGTTGGTTCGCAGGATCGTGATGTGGACAGCGATCATTGTAATAGTGGGCTTAAGTTTTGCCACGCAGATCAGTACGTTCGCAACGTTTGCAGGTCTGCTCACCGCGGGAGTGGCCGTGGCAATGCAAAGTGTTCTGGTGTCGGTGGTTGGGTATTTCTTCCTCATCGGCAAATATGGCATACGCGTCGGAGACCGCATACAGATCGGTACCGTGGTAGGGGAGGTCATCGATATAGGACTGGTGCGAATGCACCTGATGGAACTGCATACGAACGGACCCTTGGGCCCGACGGGAAGAGTCGTCGCGTTCGCGAATCTGATCGTATTCCAGGCGTCTGGAGGTCTTTTCAAACAGATACCGGGTGTGAATATTGCTTGGCATGAGATTACGGTAAGCCTGCCGCGCGTCGCGGACTACGCAGCATTGAAGCAACAGTTACTCACGGCGATAGGCAATGTGGTAAACGAATACCGCGATGAAATCGTGCGGCAAACAAAAGAAATCGAGCGCTCCACCGCCACCGCATCCGCAGACGATGCAGCGGCGCAAGTACAGATGCATTTGGAAGACGGCCGTATGGTGGCGCTGATTCGTTATCCCGTACATTTGCAACATGCGGCGGAGATGGATGAGCGAGTCTCCAGCGAGATACTGAAGCTCGTTCCCGGCAATGATACCGCGTGAAGGGAAGGATTCTGATTTGATCCAACGTCGCCCCGATTGATGCTGCAGCCATTAGCTCCATAGCTGGAAAGGGTAACCGATCATGACCAATACATTTTTCGTGGGCGTCGTTGCCGGGTTGATCGGTGGCTTCGTTGGGGCGTATCTCTTTATTCATCTTGATGGCCGCATGGTGCGGCCGTCGCCATTGGCTGCCACGACGCGCTCGCAGAATGTGATTTCCGCGAACAGGATCCAGCTCACGGATGCAGGCGGTAAGGTACGCGCGGAACTCGCGATGTCCGGGGACGGTGGCCCGTCGCTATTTTTCTATGACACTGCGGGAAGAAATCGCCTGGTGCTGGGCCTATATTCAGCCGCTGAGGGCGAAGCTCCAACCGTCGTCCTGAACGATTCTCAACAGCATGCGGCCGGCATATTCCGGTTGTTCGGTGCCCGCGATACTCCGGTTATCGTGCTGAAAAGCCAGGGCCGCGACCGCTCGGTTTACGGCCTCAATCCAACCTCAACGGATCCATTCCTGGCGAATTACGCCGGCGATGGTGCAAAGACCGACGTTTTCGGCAAGTACTGATGCAACGCGGATTGATTCTGACATGCATCGCTTTGGCTCTTGTGGCCGGCGGCGGCTGGTACTACCTTGGAAAACCGCACCGTCCGGAGTTCGTGCTCATCAACGAAACCGGTCAGCACGACTACGATCTGGCGTTCAAGATGAGCCTCAAGCTCGCTGAAAAGAAGTCGGGTATAGAAAACGGACTCGTATTGCTGGCGTCTCTGCCGCCGTCCAAGACTATCGAGCAGACGGCGGCCGAGCTCTTTACGCAATTGAAGATCGGGGCGCGACGCAATGGCAGAGGTATTCTGTACGTGTATAGCGCCAAAGAGAACCTCTTGAAGATTGAGGTGTCGTACGCGCTCGAAGGGGACATTCCAGACATCTACTGTCACAGGCTCGAGGAAGCGGCTAGGACCTACATGCTCTCCGAGGTGCCGCAGGATTTCATTTCCGAACTCATCATCACGACCAATCTGCGCGGCGCAGGCTCGAGGAGCGTTGCGAGCCAGCCATCGCGACCCAAGTGGCTCAGCAGCGACTTCCTTTCGGGAGGTGGGGGAGCGCTGGTGCATGGCTACGGCAAGACATTGAGCGACTACGAGGCGGCCATCCGTCGTCTACCGGAGTCGGAATTGATGGAATTCCTGCCGGCTTCAGATGCAAACGTGTCGATGGAACGCTACTTGACGTCACTCGCGGCGGGCATCGGCGATCCGCGACTCCCCCTCCTCACGGAGGGGAGCCGGCTCTTTCGGGCCATCGTTCCCCGAGACGAGGCCCAGCAAGAAAGAATTGGCGAGTTCTTCCGGAATGCCGCTCCCTACCGATTGATATTCGCCGGCGATCTTGCAATCGCAGTTCCCCAGCCCAATCACTCGAATCTGCCGCTCGTCCTTCGCCGTGGAACAGACACATTGTGGTATGTGGACGAACCAAAGGCATGGACGTACTTTCACCGCTACGAGGACAATCCCAATTTCTTCGTGAAGTACGGCGACAATCCGTTCCTAGGCGCATTGCGCGCTTTGAAGGCCCCCAATACGGACTACGCAATCTACGGCGGACACGTGGGTACGCCTGCACTGCACGCCTACCCGTACTCCATTGCCGAAGCCATCCGGATCGAGGAAGGCAAGATTCGCGAAGCGCCGCGCGATGCCGCCAACTACGGGAAGCTTGGCGACCTTTACCTGTTCGAGGCGAACTGGCTTTCGAAGGCGATAGCGTCCTATGAGAAGGCGTCAGCTCTGGATCCGGACAACTTGGCGTACCGGTGGCGACTCATGGATCTTTACCTGAACGCATCGCAGGTCGACAAAATGTTGGCAGAGCTGAAATACCTGTCGGAGCGTCTGCCTGCCGATCAGCATGTGCAGGCGTGGTATCACGATTACAAGAAGGCGTATGACTTCGGCCGCGATTGATCGGGTGGAATCGAGAGGGCATATGAGTTATCAATCGATTAATTTCGCGCAGAAGCTGGGGCTATTCGCCGAGCAGTGGAAGCCCAAAGTCATTGCGGAGATGAATGACTATCAGTTCAAGCTCGTGAAGCTCAAAGGCGATTTTGTCTGGCATGATCACAAAGATACCGATGAGACCTTTATCGTCATCGCGGGCACCTTGAGGATCGATTTCCGTGACGGTGCGGTTCATGTGGGCAAGGGTGAAATGTACGTGGTGCCCAAAGGCACTGAACACAAACCATACGCGGAGAAGGAAGTCGAATTATTGCTGATCGAGCCGCGCGGAGTGGTGAACACGGGGCAGGAGGGCGGAGCGCTGACGGCTGAGAATGATATTTGGATCTGAGCCGTTTCCGAAGGCTATGTCGGAATTCAGAAATCCTTTTCAACTGCTCTGTCAGCGTTATCGATCGGGTTGGGCATTCGTTTGCGCTGTGCGGCACTGACGGCCCCTTGAAGTTGGGCTATGAGCTTCTCACTCAAGAACGGCGGCGGCGCCTCGTCAGCGCTCATGTGAGATTGGTCGTGTCTTTGGTCACTGGTTTTCTTAGGCATCAGTTCCCGTCTCCAGTTCTTGGCGTCAAAAGGGGGCACCGGTAAATGGTAGACCAACCTCGACGCCGAGGGCGTCGATTAGCACTGATTTAAGACAGGCCGCACTGAGGAGCGGGGATTATGTTGTATGCGCCAGCTTCGTTCTGGGTTTCGCGGCGTGCACGCGACCGTTAGCGCCGTAACATCGCACGCATTTGGGCACGGGCGAGCCGCAGGCACACTTCGACGCAGGCCGAAGTGTTGCTGTGATGCTTTCGTTAGCCTTATTCCCTATGTGGCTTACTCACTCCTACATCACGCTGCCAAGTCGCCGCAACGCGGTTGCCGGTCTCGCCTCACTGCTCGCCGCAGGCACACTGTCGGCCGGCGCCAAACAACCCAACTCACACAACGGGGACAAAGTAATGCGCATTACCTGCTTCATCCGCTACCAGATTGATCCGTTTCAAAAGGATGCGTTCAAGGAATACGCGGAAAATTGGGGCCGGATCATTCCGCGCTGTGGTGGGCACCTGCTAGGGTATTTTCTGCCGTACGAAGGAACCAACGATGTGGCGTGGGGATTGATTGCGTTCGAGAGTCTCGCAGCGTACGAGGCATATCGGGCACGGCTAAAAACCGACCCAGAGGCGCAACAGAACTTCGCGAGCGTAACCAAGAAACGGGTGATCCTTCGCGAAGAGCGCAATTTCGTCGAGATAGTCGACGGGACGTTCGAGCGGGCGGCACTGTCTGTGCAGGACTGACCCGGTGCTCACGCCGCCGCTGGGTCGCGTCCTCCGTGTCGCTTCGTTGCGCTACGCATTGAGACCGAATCGGTCTTTCAATTCTCGTCGCCCGCTGCGCGTAATGTTCAGCACCCGGCTGTTGAGATCTTGCGTTACCCAGCGTTTTTTCAGGGCTGCCTTCAGAATCGCGGCGCCAAGTGCGCCCCCCAGATGAGGGCGACGTTCGCTCCAGTCGAGGCAGGGAGACGCGAAGCGCCGCCGTAGCGCCCGCGTCGCGTCGAGATCAATGCCGAGCAGCGCAAGCGTCTTTCCTCCATCGCCGGTAACTTCGTAGCCAGAGCCGTTACCCTCAGTGACAAGCCAGCCGAGCTCGATGAGTCGATCATGGAGCTGGACGGCTATTTTCCCCGCCATGTGGTCATAGCAGGTGCGCGCCGCGCGAAGCCGGCTTGGCGTGTTAGGTACAAATGTGTGTTCAGGCTGGCCGGCCACGACCGTCAGCGCTTCGAGCGCAGCAGCCACATTGCGACCATCCAAGCTGTAATAGCGATGCTTTCCCTGGGCAAGCACCGCTACCAGACGCTGTTGCTTGAGTCGGGCGAGATGATCGCTGGCGGTCGATGGGCTCACCTCCGCGACCATCGCCAGTTCTGTACTGGTGCGGGCATGACCGTCCAGCAAGCAATACAAAATTCGCGCGCGGGCGGGTTCGCCAATGGCGGCAGCGATCCCGGAAACCAGCATTTCCACGGATTCAGTCATGGCGTCATTGTTAGATCGAATGGGGTGATTTCGCAAGGCTGACGGTGTTCGCTAGAATGGACGCCGGTCACCCGAGAGGTTGAAGATCGCCTCAGACAGCGGGGCGAATTAGGCCGGGATCGTCGGGGGCGGTGGAGTTGATGCGAGGACTGATTGTGTATGCTTGCATGCCGCCTGGTTTGTACGGGTGTAGCGCTGCCTTCGCCTCCACCGGAGTTCCTCGCAGCCAAGTCTGATAGTCCTTGCGTCGCAGGATGGCGGGCATCCGTCCCTCGGTGTTTGCGACTGCACTCATCAGCTCGTTGGGTGGCACGCAAATGATCGAGCAGCTCTCGATCACGTCGTCATCATCGCTCTCGGATCGATCCCATATTGCCGCCAAGCCAAATACCGACCTGTCCAGGAGATGCACGAAGTAGGGTTGCCGGTATTTCGCATTGGTCAGTTGCCATGAATAGAATCCGGCCGTGGGCAATATGCAGCGTTGACTGTTCAGCCACGGTCCGCGATACATCGGCGAATCGATAATCCGTTCAAGGTCGATGGTCAGCGGAGGCCGGCTTGCCCGTGCTTCCGCCGCCGATGGTATGAATCCCCAACGCAGCATCACTGCTTCGGACTGGCCGTCGTGCCAGCGGACCGCGGGCACGTATTGTTGCGCAGCCACATTATACTTGGCGGTGAAACTCCACCAGGCGCGTGCCGGTACAAATTCCCGCTCCGCGGTGGCCTGATCGGGAAGCACGTAACGCTCACACATACTGGAGACATTACGACAGCGCTCCTGACAAAAGTGTGACGGAGCTTCGGTTTGCAACAGAGGCAATTAAGCGCATGAATCACTGGGCGATCACTATTCGAAAAATAAGCGATCGAGATCAACTATCATGGGGAATGCTGGTTGAGTTCGCTGCACATTCATTGGATGGATTTCGCTCCGGTCGGCGCGGCGAGGTGCCCGCTTGACGAGCGCTCTTGACGTCGTCGGCGATGTGCACGGCCAGTTTGACAAGCTTATTGGACTGCTTCGGCATTTGGGATATCGCGAGACGTCCGGCGCTTGGCGTCATCAGAATCGAACGGCGATCTTCGTAGGGGACTTGATTGATCGCGGCCCTAAACAATTGGCAACGATCGAGTTGGTTCGAGCGATGGTGGATGCGGGTTCTGCCCAGTGCGTAATGGGAAATCACGAGTTCAACGCGATCGCGTGGGTTACACCCGATCCTGAGCATCCGGGGAAATTCCTTCGGGATCATCACAAGCCCGGGAATCGGGAGCAGCATCAGGCGTTTCTGGATGTCGTGGAAGGGACACCCCGGCAGCGGGAAATCACCGATTGGTTCAGGACCTTGCCGTTGTGGTTGGATCTGCCGGTATTACGAGTCGTGCACGCCTGTTGGCATCAGCCCTCGATCGACTTGCTGCAAACGGCCATGGGACCGGGCCAAAAGTTAACGGATGAGATGATTTTATTGGGAAGCCGAAAAGGTCATCCGATCTATGCGGCGATCGAGATTGTCTGCAAGGGGCTGGAGGTGGAGTTACCGCCCGGTATTTCATTCAAGGACAAGGAAGGAAAGATTCGGCATGAGGTGCGTGTTCGATGGTGGGAAGAGGATTTGTCCACATACCGCAAGGCGGCCATCGGGCCGCCCGGCGATATGGAGATGATCCCGGATGCGCCGATGCCGGCGGAGTGGGTGGGGCATCCCTACGTTGGTCCACCTGTTTTGTTTGGACACTATTGGTTTAGCGGAACGCCGAAGGTGATTTCGTCGCGATTTGCATGCCTTGATTACAGCGTGGCACGAGACGGTCCGCTGGTGGCCTATCGATGGGATGGGGAGGCGGAGTTATCATCGGACAAGATGGCTTGGGTGTGACAACCTCCGGGAAACAAGGGCAGGATTGGTCAAGGAAACACGTGAAGAAACTACGGGATTTTCTCATTCTCAGCGTCGCAGTTGCCGCAGCAGTGGGCTTCGTATCTTCGGCGATCGCTCAAAAGTTGCATGGCGCTAAATCCTCCACCGACTCGCCGATCGATCCACATCAGCCCGCAGGCAGAAGTGCGCTTCGGCAGACAGTACAAAACCAGTGCGTTTTGAACTGGCAGCAGCATCACGATCCCGCCCCCTGCCAGCGGGTATTCCTTGCCGACCCGAGGAATGGCGACTCCGGATATGCGGTGCTCGCAGCTCCCGGCGGCGGCGCGCATTACCTGTTGGTTCCGACGCGAACGATGGCCGGCGTTGAAAGCAGCGAACTGCTCGATCCGGATGCGCCTAACTATTTCGCGGAGGCTTGGCACGCGCGCGACCTGATCAGTGCATTCGTCGGGCACGACGTGCCGAGAACTGCGGTAGGACTTGCCGTGGGCATTGCCCAGTCTCGCACTCAAGATCAATTTCACGTTCATCTGGAATGCTTGCAGCCAGAGACTCTCAAGGCGTTGCGCGCATCGGCAGACAACATCGTGGACGTATGGTCGCCGATAACCATTGCGGGATCGACATTTGAGGCGCTGCGAATCACGGGAGACGCCTTGGACGGCTCGAATTTATTCGAGTTGCTGGCGACCCTCAATGCGGACGCGAAGCATCACATGGGCAACTACACGCTGGTCGTTGCCGGCATGCAATTCAGGACTGGCCCTGGTTTCGTTCTGCTGACCGGTACCGGACCGAGCGGTGAGATATTGCTGGATTCAACCTGTCTCGTGGCGGGTGCCGGCGGCTGAAGGGCATGCCGCCGGCCGGCCGCCCCACCCAATTGGCGCGAATATTCAGGCGCTCGGTCGCGGGCACGAATCGACAACCGCTGTCAGAGTAGTTTCTCGAGCCTGGCATAGCTGTCCTCCATGCCATGTTCCATTCCGGTCGCGAGCATCATGGTGCGGGCTTGCTCATTAGGTAGTGCCATTCGCATGGTCATCAGCGTGCCGCGACCGTCTGCTTCAAAACGTGTCTCGATGTGATTGTCCGGCGTCGGATCCGGCAGGTGCATCCGTTCGACATGGACAATCTTGCTGAACGGATTAAGTTCAACGACCTCGCCCGTCAAGTGAAACCCGTTGCCATTCTTGTCTTTCCACTCATAGCGGATTCGCCCGCCTGGTTTCGGCTCAATAACACATACAGGCATTGTCCAGCCATCAGGGCCCAGCAGCCATTTCTGAATCAACGCCGGTTCCGTGTGTGCACGGAAGACGAGCTCCGGCGATGCTGCAAATCTCCTGGTCACGATCACGTACCTATCACCTTCGGTTTTCAGCACCATCTTGCTCATCGGGGTTCTCCTTTTGATGTCGTACGCTGCAAGTCGGCCAGCACGTCGTCCAGCCGGTCGTAATTCCTCGCCAAGGCTTTGTGCAGCACACCGAGCCACTGCTCGACAGCCTTGATACCCTTCTTGTCCAATCGACAAGGGCGTTTCGTCCCCTCCACTCGCCGGGTAAGCAACCGGGCACCCTCGAGCACCTTTAGATGACGCGAAATCGCCGGTTGAGTCATTTCGAAAGGCTCAGCCAGCTGCATGACCGTCGCCTCGCCGCGGGCGAGACGCGCGAGGATCGCTCGACGAGTTGGGTCGGACAAGGCAAAAAAGGCGGCATCCAGAGTTTGCATAACCGGTAGTTTATATAACCGATGTGTAATGTCAAGGTCGTGGCCGGCCAGGAATCGCGAGGCAGGATTACTTGGGCAATTTCTTGATTACGCGGAGCCGCCGGCCACTGCTGTATCGGAAGAGGTGGCATCCACGGAGGCGAAACAGTCGTCGGGAGGCAGGGGGACTACCGAATACGAGAACAGTCTCGCGCCCCGCGGCGCCAGTCGTCACTGTAACCGGGTGTGCGCATACTACCAACGCCTGTTGATTCTATTCACATGCCGAATCCATATGGCGGTTGGGATTGCTGATTTGTCAATGCGCGTTCGCGCGCTTTGCCGGCAGCTGGGCGAAGGTCTCGAACTTGAGATTGATTACGGATCCTGATTCCTGGTGTGGAACACAGGTCATATGATCGTCGATGTTACGGACTGTAAACATCGGCAGTACCAGCGCGCGAAATTGCTCGATGAGCTCGCAGTCACCGAGGGTGAGTTCGCGTGGCGAACGAGTGGCGATTGTCACGGGGCGCCACGTGCCCATGACTTGCCGGCCGTCTGCGATTTTGGCGGCGTTTGCAGGCACCAATGTGTAGAAAGTCAAATACGCCTGCGGAAGCCTGTCCGGCCTTCCATAGCCGCTGGCGCAGGCCCCGGCCTGAGACTTCGAGTCCGCGCGCGCTCCCGCGGCGATGAGCAGCACTCTGAGCTGGTCGGCAAGACCGTCGCAAGAGTACGTGGACGTAAAGCCCAAAAATCGAAAAGTGTAGTCATGTTTCTGCCAGATGCCCGGCTCCGGCGTCGATGCGATCGAAGAGTCTTCGGCGAAGGAGACACTCCAAGGAGCTACACCACACAGCAGGGCTATACCGCTAACGACGAGCTTACCGAGCGAGTTCATTGGTTTGTCCTGCAAGGGGTTCGCACGAGATCCGCGCCCCGATTTTAGCGAGTTGGGGAGACCACATACAGTAAATGCGACGGCGCACTACTGGATGGACGTCACTTGATCCAGCTCTCTACTTTGGCTTTTTGTTGATCGATGAAGTTATCGACCCGATCGACGGCGGTGTCGATTTGGCTCTGAGGGCCCGTTAGCAAGTGGCGACTGCGGGCGGCAACGAGATTGGGGTCTTCGTCGGTCATGGTCTCTAAGTTATGGGACATGGCGACCAGCGCGCTTTGGTGTTCGTTCAGAGCATCGACCGCAGGTGCCGGTGTGGCATTCATGGTTGAAGGGTCGACGCGCAGCGGCGTGTCGGTGCGCGGGGTGTCGCCTTTGATGACAACTTTGAATGTGTTGGCCTTGGCCGTGCGATCGCCGAGATCGTTGAGTCCCCATTTGTCTTGGAGGTACTTCAAGAGGCTGGTGTGATCAAGCAAATCGGAGAAAATGCCATTGCCGACGTAAGGAGATATGAGCAGCGCGGGGACGCGGACGCCGTAGCGCGTGAAATCGTATTCTTCGCTGTGGTGATCCGGCGGAATCGCGACCGGCGGTACGACATGGTCGTAGAACCCACCGTGTTCATCAAATAGAACGAGGAGAAGGGTCGAGCCCCAGAGCTTGTCATTCTTGCGCAGCGCATTATAGACGCTGGCGACCAGACCATCGGCGCCGATGATGTCGTGCGGCGGATGGGCGTCGTTCGCGCCGGGCT
>Ga0210406_10005330_pt1 | contig 13515 bp, 15 predicted proteins | sample IncBWC30MmetaG_FD_155454 | JGI IMG/M metagenome (GOLD analysis project Ga0210406, IMG submission 155454) | Forest soil microbial communities from Barre Woods Harvard Forest LTER site, Petersham, Massachusetts, United States - Inc-BW-C-30-M | ecosystem: Environmental > Terrestrial > Soil >... | reverse complement strand
CGTGGACGAAAACCAAAAGGACGCGCTCTACTGGCGCGACGTTGGGACGCTCGACGCGTATTACGAAGCGAACATGGATTTGGTGAGCGTGTCGCCGGTTTTCAATTTGTATGACAACAATTGGCCTTTGCGAACCTGGCAGCACCAGTATCCGCCCGCAAAATTTGTGTTTGCCGATCCTGAGCGCATGGGCGTGGCGCTCGATTCCATCGTGGCGGGTGGTTCGGTCATCTCCGGCGGGCGGGTACAGCGGTGCGTGATCGGGAACAACGTCCGCGTGAACAGCTACTGCGAGGCGAGCGACTCCATCATGTACAATCACGTGAGTGTCGGCAGGCACTCGCGCATCCGACGCGCCATTATTGACCGTCACGTCAGCTTGCCGGAACGCACGGAGATTGGTTACGACATGGAAGCGGACCGGCGGCGGTTCCATGTGACGGATTCGGGGATTGTTGTGGTGGTGCGCCAGGAATCCTTAATCGAAGAGCCCGAGAACGCTTAGCGCGAAACCTCTTGGTGTCCGCCCCGGAGAGCACCAAAAGAATAGGTCAGGCGTGCCAGCCTGGTAGCCATTCTCCCGATGCTGCTGAGGGAGTTGGCAGTGCGCTTTCCAAAGGGAGGTCGCACGCGCCACTCGAGGCTCGCCCGTGTTCCGTGTTCGGTAGCCACTTTCGGTGATCACGCTCGGAGTTCTCTTGACGCTTCACGGGGAGAGCCCTGGACCGCGGCGCCCCGTTCCTTGACCCCGGTCTGCTACAATCCCTAGTTTACTTTCGCTCAGGAGATCTAGCAGACATGTCCACGAATATCACTCGCGTCAACGCCCGCCAGGTCATTGATTCGCGAGGAAATCCCACTGTCGAGGCTGACGTGTATGTCGGGACCGGAGCGAAGGGCCGCGCCGCGGTCCCGTCTGGTGCGTCGACCGGGGAACATGAAGCGCTGGAGCTGCGCGACGGGGACAAGTCGCGGTATCTGGGCAAGGGTGTCCTTAAAGCGGTCGCCAATGTTAACAACGAGATTGCCAGGGCCGTTGTGGGCCTTGACGCGGGGAATCAGCGCGCGCTGGATAAGCGCATGATCGAGCTCGATGGCACGCCCACCAAGTCCCGTCTCGGCGCAAATGCAATCCTCGCCGTTTCCATGGCGGCCGCTCGCGGCGCCGCAGCTGCGCAGAATCTTCCGCTGTACAAATATCTTGCGCGTTATTCCACGGATACGAGCGCGAATCTCCTGCCCGTTCCGATGATGAACATTCTGAACGGCGGCGCTCATGCCGATAGCTCGGTCGACTTTCAGGAATTCATGGTCATGCCTATTGGCGCACCTAGTTTTTCGGAAGCCTTGCGGTGGGGCGTGGAAGTATTTCATGCGCTGAAGTCCGCCTTGAAAAAGCGCGGATATTCGACGGCGGTAGGAGACGAAGGGGGCTTCGCGCCTAGCTGCAAGTCTAACGAGGAAGCCATCCAGATCGTGCTCGAAGCGATTGGCGCTGCCGGTTATAAGGCTGGGGAACAAATAAGTATCGCGCTCGATCCGGCGTCCAGCGAATTCTACGACAAGGCCAGCGGCAACTATGTTTTCAAGAAGTCAGACAAGTCCGTGTACTCTTCCGAGCAGATGGCAGCGTATTGGACGAGCTGGGTCGAAAAATATCCCATCGTCTCTATCGAAGACGGGATGGCGGAAGATGACTGGTCAGGTTGGAAAGCGCTGACGCAATCGGTTGGCGCGAAGTCTTCCAAGAAGAAGATTCAGCTGGTGGGCGACGACCTCTTTGTGACGAACACAACGAGGCTCTCTCGCGGCATCCATGAAGGGATTGCGAACGCCATCCTGATCAAGCTTAATCAGATTGGAAGTGTGACGGAGACGATGGAGGCCATCGAAATGGCGCGCAAGGCCGGATACAATTCGATCATTTCGCATCGCTCGGGTGAAACCGAAGACACCTTCATTGCCGATCTCGCTGTTGCCACAGGCGCGGGCCAGATCAAAACCGGCTCGGCCAGCCGGACCGATCGGATTGCGAAGTACAACCAGCTTTTACGCATCGAGGAAGAGCTCGGACCGGCGGCGCGGTTCAATGGCAAAGCGGCGCTTGCTTGACGGATTGCCAGGCTAAATTGACAGGATGCCAACACGCTTGGGCAGCGGCAGACGGGTGTTTGCTGCATCTTTCTGAGATCAAGCGCGAGATGTCTTTTCGCTTTCGTGGAGGACTTTCCCATGAAGTACATGCGGATTGAACGCGCGGCCCTCGCGCTGATGTTGTCCGTCCCTTTCGCACACTTGGCGGCGCAGACAGGAAGCGCCCCGACACTCCCCTCTGCACCACCCAATCTTCTGCTGCTCGTCCGTCAGCAATTCCAGTTTGGGAGCGAAAGCGCGCGCGAAAAGTACGAGATCGAGATAGCAAAGGCCTGCAGGGAGCTAAGCGTCCCCAATCAATGGATCGATTTGCAGTCCGTTACCGGCGCCCCCGAAGCGCTGTTTTTCGATCCTCTGGACTCCTTCGAACAGCTGGATTCCGCCGCAGCGGCGTGGGGAAAGCTCAATGCTGCCCATCCTGAACTGGCCCGATGGCAAGAAGAAATTCGAAAACTCGAAACAAGCGAGCGCTCCACCATTGCCGTGCGCCGCAGTGATCTCAGCTACCGTGCAGGCTTTATCGATCTCGCAAAGGCGCGTTACATGCGTGTGCTGGAAATACGGTTGTTGCCCGGCCACGAGGAAGGATTTGTCGAGGCGTTTAAGATCCTCAGAGCCGCTTACGAGAAAATCAAAGCGGATACGCCTTGGGTCGTCTATCAAGTGAACGTGGGGATGCCATCGCCCACTTTTTTTGCTTTTGTGCCCTTGACTGCTCTGAGGCAAAACGACGACCTTCTGGCATGGCGGGGTCCGTTGCGGGACGCCGAAGGTGAAGCGGGCGCCGATCGGATGCAACAAATCGCACGCGAAGCTTATCGAAGCACGGAGAGCAACCTCTACGCTATTCGTCCTGAGATGTCCCACGTGTTTAAGGAATTTGCCGACGGCGATCCGGGTTTCTGGTTGCTGGGAGCGTCCGTGGACGCGAAGAGTTCGCGAAACGAGGAAGCTAATCTGGCGGCGCCTTGGAGTGGCGCAGAAACGAAGCATTACCAATAGCTCCTAGACTTCACCTCGGTGATTTCATGGAACACCCATCAAAATCCTCGCCGCGCAATGAAAGCGTTGTCATTCGCGCCGCGGTCAGCGAGGACATCCCCGCACTCGTCCGGTTGATCAACGCGGCATTCCTGGTGGAACAATTTGTCTTCGATGGCGATCGCATCAATACCGAAGAGACCAGAGCCTTTATGGACGCGGGCGTGTTTTTGTTAGAAGAAGATGCGGCTGGATTTGTCGGTTGCGTTTATCTGGAGATTCGTCAAGGCCGCGGCTATTTGGGACTGCTGGCCGTGGACCCTGCTCGGCAGGGTTCCGGTTTGGGGAGCAAGTTGGTTGCCGCCGCTGAAGACTATTTCCGCGCCGGTGGTTGCAGCGCGGTCGATTTGCGGGTGATCAGTCAACGGACCCCGCTGCCATCGTTTTATCGCCGCCTCGGTTACGTCGAGATCGGCACCGCCCCGTTTTCTCCTGCTCTCGAAGCGAAAGTGCCGGGGCACTACATTGTCATGTCTAAACCACTCGCCTGATATGGCTCTTCAATCCTTCCCGGTTGAAGAATCAGTGGCCCCCTGCTGTGGCGGTCCAATGTACCGGTAATGTCCCGTAACCTTCCAACGGAACAATACATCTTCCATTTTTGGTCCCTGGCCGATGTTGTGAACGATTAGGAGTCTCCCGCCTTCTTTGGACCCTACATTCACCAGCATGCCGATGTGCGGCACGTCGCCGCCCAAATCCCAGGTGACCATGTCGCCCGGCGAATAATCCTCGGCAAGCGAGGAAATCGGCAGGCTCTCTCCCTTGCGGCTGAAAAACACCATCAGATTCGGCACGCGCCGGTGATCGATGCTCGGATCTGGATGTTCCTGATGCCACTTTGATCTTGCCGGATACTTCGACCAGTTCTTCATCATGTCTTCGTGCACTTCCTTTTGCAAGTCCACGCCCACAGCCCTGTAGGCGCGAATGATTTCGTCGGAGCAGACTCCGGTGTCCGCGGGCACATCCCCGCCGGGATAGTGCAGATGGACGTAAGCGGAAACGTACTTGACGGAATGATTCGTGCGCTCGATCGCCGCGGCTACCAGCTTGGCCAGAAATTCTTTTCGCGGATTCCCGCTCGCCGGTCTGGTCTGGGCAACGCTGAGAGCTGTCGCGACGAATGCGAAAAGCAGCGTTAGCCAGCCCCCCATGGAGAGTGACTTGTTCACACCTTGTATTTTATCAGTAGCTGCTCCTACCATTTTTGGGCATCAGGGCGGCGGTGTGGGAAGCTCAACGAGCTAGGGCAGCGCTTCGAGCAGCGCCGGAACTGTGGCATTGTCGCCAAACGTTTGGCTGATGTGCGCGAACCGATCCATATTTCCCGGTCCGAAGACGAAGCTTCCGCCCAGCTGAAACGGATTTTGCCCTAATTTGTGCTGCTGATGGCCGCCGGCGCGGGCGCGCCTTCTCGCCGCGGCGTTTTCGCTTCGCAGGAGATGCAAAAGGTTCGCGGACTTCAATTCCGCCACACGATAAGCCTGGCGGGCTTCATCGATCAGAAGAGGAAAAGTGATGCCAGTTTCGTCACGAAACATCCGCGCGTAATTGCGGTCGCCTAATCCAACGGCGGCAAGAGCGGCTCCTTTGTCGCGGAAGGCTTGCTCGTGTGCGCGCAACTGCGCGACGTGCTCGCGGCAAAAAATTCACCCGTAGTGCCGCAGTAAAACCAGAACGGCCGGTTGCCCGGCCCACAAAGAGCCGAGGCGAGTGTCCCGCCCATCGCAATCGGGAAGAACGATCTCTGCGAGCTTGCTGCTCAAGGAGTTTTCCACGGTTCGCTAATATTGGGCAGAGGCTTTGACCCTGTCAAGTCCTCCGCGCCTGCATTCGTTTCCGGCCCTCTGCGGCCTGCTGTCATTTCCGGGGAAAGTCGGCCACGCGTTGATCTCTGATTGCGCACAGGAGTGGCTCTTCCACAACCCTTGGCGGCGATTCCAAGCTAACGTGTAACCACACCCAAGAGGGAAGCCTTGGCGGATCAGCCGATTCTTACGTCTTTGCCTGTACCCATGCAGGAGGAACGCACGATGGCGTTCCTTGCGCACCTTCTCCAGATTTTTACGGGCTGTGTGGGGCCGCTGGTCATTCTAGTTATCAAGCAGAATTCGCCGTTTGTGAAATTTCACGCCCTACAAGCTCTTGTGTGGCAGCTCTGTTACATGGCGCTCTTTCTTGGCGCCGTCACGCTTTTCTTTTTTGCGGCGTTTGTGGGCGTGTTCCACGAAATATCCAGGCCTCACAATCCAAGCACGTTTCCAGTCTTCTTCCTTTTCTTTCCTTTGCTCTGGCTTTTTGCGATGAGTGGCTGGATTGCAAACGTCATCCTTGGTGTGGTGTACGGGATCAAAGCCAATCGCGGGGAATGGGCCGGCTACCCCATTATTGGTAAGTGGTGTCTACCCAAGCTAGCTTCCGGTGCGGCATCTCCCTCTCGCCCCTGGACACCTTGATCTACGCTCGACCGCGTCCTTTCTTCTTGCGTGTATAATCCTGCTCCGCCATGAGCGAGCAAAAATCGATTTCACCGATAGCATCCGGTCCGCAACGCCAGCAGCAGATTTATACACTCGGTCTCGCTGGCGGCGCACTCTCGGTTCCGGTATCCCTCGCGCACCTGGAGCAGCGCGCGAAAGAGATGCTTTCTCCTCCGGCGTTCGACTATGTGGCTGGCGGCGCGAGCGGCGAGGATACCATGCGCGCCAATCGCGAAGCCTTTTACCGCTGGCGGATCGTGCCGCGAATGCTGCGCGACGTCTCGCAACGCGACATGAGCGTCGAACTCCTCGGCGTGCAACTGGCTGCGCCGGTGATCCTCGGTCCCGTGGGCGTTCAGGGCATTCTTCATGCGGAGGGCGAGCTGGCCTCGGCACGCGCCGCGGCAACGCTTGGATTGCCGTTCACCCTCAGCACTGCGGCCAGCCGTTCGATCGAGGAAATCGCGCAAGCAGCGGACGGCGCGGGGAATGGCGTCCGCTGGTTCCAGCTTTACTGGGGGAAGAGTCCAGATCTGACCGCGAGCATGCTGCAACGCGCCGAGAGCGCAGGATATAAGGCGTTGGTGGTAACCCTCGACACGGGCATGTTGGCCTGGCGCGAACGTGATCTTCAGCACGCCTACCTGCCGTTTATTCTCGGCCAGGGTCTTGCCAACTATTTCAGCGATCCCGTTTTTCGCGCACTTCTTGCCGAGCCGCCGGAGCAGGATCCGACTGCGGCGATTCAACTCTGGGGCAGCCTCTTCTCCAATACGACGCTCACCTGGCGGGACATCCCGTTCCTTCAGAAACACACCTCTCTTCCGATTGTTTTGAAGGGTATTTTGCATCCGGAGGACGCCGCTCACGCTCTCGACGCGGGTGTTGACGGGCTGATTGTCTCGAATCACGGCGGCCGGCAAGTGGACGGCAGCATCGCCACGCTCGAGGCCCTTCCCGCTATCGTGCGCCAAGTGAAGGGACGTGTTCCGGTGCTGTTCGATGGAGGGATTCGCCGCGGCGCCGACGTTTTCAAGGCGCTCGCTTTAGGTGCACGCGCCGTCTTGCTTGGGCGTCTTTATGCCTGGGGACTCGCAGTCGGCGGCCAACAGGGGGTGCGCGATGTTGTGTTGAATCTTCTGGCCGATCTCGATCTTACGCTCGCTCTCAGCGGCCACACATCCTGCCGGGCTTTGGATGCTTCCGCCCTGTCCGATTTGCCCTAGCCCTTTCGCCGGTCAGGGCTTTTCCGCCACCATGAGACCGTAGATAAAATTCCCCGACTCGCACCCGTCTCTCATCGCTTTGAACGCCCTTAGATAGTGAATCAAGGCCAGGCCCCATGCCTGGCGGCAACAGCCCAAAATGTTTTGTCCTTGATTATATCCAGGCAAGTTCCCACGTTTTGGCGCAGTGCTCGTTGCGAATTTCCGTTCTTGCGACCTTCCATCCATTCCTTTTCATCAATGTCTGGTACATTTCCATCGTATGCAGCTGGACGAGCATGCCTTTTTCGATGGGCTGGAGGTACCTCTTGTGTTCGCGGGGGGTGAGGCCGTCTTTCTTGAACCAGTCTGTGATGGCCATGGTGCCTCTGCGCTTCAGTAGCTTGCGGCGCCAGAAAAGAATTTCTCATTGTTAAGATAGTGTGAAATGGACTCCACGGACCAAACCACGTCGAACGGGTTCTTGAATTTCATAGCTTCTGCGTCCATGCACAGGAACCTCGCTCGGGCATGGGCTTTTCGGGCCGCTTCCTTGGCCATTGCAACTTGAACGGGAGAGATCGTGATGCCCTTAGCTTCCGCTTTGTATCGTTTGGACAGATAGATACTGCTGGCGCCAAAGCCGCAGCCAACGTCAAGAATCTGGCCGTCCGATGGCAGATTGGCTACGCGCGCGAGGTGCTCGATCCGCTGGAGTTGCGCCTTTTCTTTTGGTTCGTCGCCATGAATCCAATAACCGTGGTGCAAGTGTTCGCCCCACAACGCGAGGTAGTAAGGGCTGACAAGATCATAAGTGGTGTCGGATTCTTTGCTTCTCGTCGTACGTTGGCACGGCTGAAGGATGCTATAAACTTAGCGGACTTCTAGTCCAGGGCAATTATTCAGAACGGGGCCGCACACTCCCGCGGCGTTTCTGCGACTGGCCTTTGCGCCTTCTAGGCCCATAGGCATGCTCCGGACGACGGAAAGTGCCAGCGTGAATTTGTCGAGGGAGCTGCAGGCGATGGCCCTACCAGGGGGCCGGAATTTGAGACCATTTTCTTCGTGTAAGGTGTTTATATTTAGTAGCTTACGCCGTAAGGCCCGTGCATCCCTAGGTGCTGGCTGGGTGGATTGGTTGCGACAGTCTATGCCGCGGGAGGCGGCCTCATGTACAGGGTTAGTACTAGAACTTTGGGTCAGTAGACGCCCCTACCAAACTGAACCATTTGGACTGCTCCAAACTGGGACATCCGCTCCATTGTCTTACAGGAGGCTTAATTGCATAATGAACTCACCAAAAAGCCCACGGAAGGTGGGACGCCAAATTCCAGGTCCCTAAAGGAGAATTATAAGAAATGCGAACTCGGCAAAAAGGTTTCTCTCTCATTGAATTGTTGATCGTCGTGGCGATCATCCTGATCATCGCGGCCATCGCCATTCCTAACCTCCTCCGTTCCCGCATGGCGGCCAACGAGGCCTCCGCCGTTGGTTCGATCCGTACCATCAACACTTCCGCGGTGACGTACTCGTCCACCTACCCCGCAGCTGGCTACCCACCGACCCTGGTAAGCTTGGGCCCCAGCGCTGCTGCAGGTGCCTGCGTGGCGGTTCCGGCGACGGCTTGCTTGATTGACTCAGTTCTGGCAGCCGGCTCGAAGAGCGGCTACACGTTCCAATGGACTAGCGACGGCGCTACGCCGTCGGTCGGTTACTCGATCACCGCCATTCCGATCTCGGTTGGCACCTCAGGTCAGCGCTCTTTCTTCTCGGATCAGTCAGGTGTGATTCGTTATCAGACCACCGGCGCCGCTCCCACGGCAACTGATCCCCCGCTGCAGTAAGGGTTGGTCTCGGCTGGAGAATCAGTCGGGAAAAGAATCAACGAAGCACGGGATCAAAGTCCCGTGCTTTGTTTCTTTTTTCTTTGCACTTGGTCGGATCGCCTGTATTGGCAAAGCCTGAGAGCCTCCTAGCTCCGCGGGCCTTGAAAGTTCCCACTGCCGAAGTTGCGGCACCGCTCCCTCGGTGCCATAATCCAAACTTCCAACGTAGAGTGAATTAGGACAAGAGAAGGTCTTCTGTCCGGGTCATTTTGTGCGGTTTCTGAGGGGGCTCCATGGCGATACGCGACAGCTGGATTGAAGCAAGAGAAGCGCGCGCTGCGACAGCAAACGGGAATCGCAATATGTCGCAGATGCACTTCGCACGGAAGGGCATTATTACCGAGGAGATGGAGTACATTGCCAAGCGGGAGAAGCTCGAGCCGGAGCTGATCCAGAGCGAAGTGGCGCGCGGGCGCTGCATCATCCCGGCTAATGTGAATCACCACAACCTGGAGCCGATGGCGATTGGAATCGCCACAAAGTGCAAGATCAACGCAAATATCGGGAATTCCGCCACAAGTTCGAATATTGAAGAAGAGCTGAAGAAACTGCACCACGCCGTGCACTACGGCGCGGATACCGTGATGGATCTTTCGACAGGCGGAGATATTCCGGTGATCCGCAAGGCAATTATTGATGCTTCGCCTGTGCCGGTGGGCACGGTGCCGGTGTATGAGGCGATTTCGCGGGTGCGCCGTCCCGAGGACTTGACCATTGACTTGATGCTCGAGGTGATTGAGGAACAAGCCGAGCAGGGCGTGGATTACATGACCATTCACGCGGGGGTGCTGCGCGAGCATGTGCCGCTGGTGCGGAAGCGGATAACGGGGATTGTCAGCCGCGGCGGATCGTTGATGGCGCACTGGATGGAGCACCACAAGAAGCAGAATTTTCTTTACGAGAATATGGAAGAGATCTGCAAGATTTTCAAAAAGCATGACGTTAGCTTTTCCTTCGGCGACGGGCTGCGGCCGGGATCGATTGCCGACGCAAGCGATGAAGCCCAGTTCGCGGAGTTGAAGGTGCTCGGAGAGCTGACGAAAAAGGCCTGGGAGCACGACGTGCAGGTGATGATCGAAGGCCCGGGGCACGTGCCCATGGACAAGATCAAGGAGCAGGTAGACAAAGAGATGGAATGGTGTCACGAGGCGCCGTTCTATACGCTGGGGCCGCTGGTGATTGACATTGCCCCGGGGTACGACCACATCACCAGTGCCATTGGCGCGGCGATGATTGGCTGGCATGGGGCTTCCATGCTGTGCTACGTCACGCCCAAAGAGCACCTCGGGCTGCCGAATCCCGAGGATGTGAAGCAGGGCGTGATTGCTTACAAGATTGCGGCGCACGCCGCGGACGTGGCGCGTCACCGCCCGGGAGCGCGGGACCGCGACGATGCCTTGAGCTATGCGCGGTTTTTGTTTGACTGGAACAAACAGTTCGAACTGTCGCTTGACCCGCCGACGGCAAAGGCCATGCACGACGAGAATCTGCCCGACGATTTCTACAAAGAGGCCAAGTTCTGCTCGATGTGCGGGCCAAAATTCTGCTCGATGAACATCACCCAGCTTGCGGAAGCTGAAGGCGGGCACGATCAATCCGAGCGAAAGCAAAAATTCGTCGAGCTCTTGGCTAAAGTGCAAGGCGCGTAGGTGTCGTTCCTTGGCGGCGGAGTCGCTGTGGTTACGGGCGCGGGAAGCGGGATCGGGCGCGCGCTTGCGCAGCAGCTTGCCGCGGCAGGTTCCGCGCTGGCGATTGCGGACATCGACGAAAAGGGCTTGGCTGAAACTGCGGCCTCGCTACGTTCCAGGCAGTGTGCGCTTACCACGCACGTCCTCGACGTTTCCGATGAAGCCACCGTTGGACGTTTTGCCGCAGACGTGGCCGCACGGCATGGCCGCGTGACGCTGCTGATCAATAATGCAGGCGTGGCTCTGCATGGAACCTTCGAGGAAATCTCGCTCGACGATTTGCGCTGGGTGATGAACATCAATTTTTGGGGCGTCGTTTACGGAGTGAGGTATTTCCTGCCTATTCTGAAGCAGCAGCCGCGGGCCCAGATTGTGAATTTGTCGAGCGTGTTCGGGATGATTGCTCCCGTGGGGCAGAGCGCGTATTCTGCGAGCAAGTTTGCCGTGCGTGGATTCACCGAGGCGGTGAGACACGAACTTCTGGGCACTTCGGTCTTTGTATCGTGTGTTCATCCAGGCGGAATTCATACGCCGATCGCCAAGCGCGCCCGGCTCGGGGCACACGCATCGGAAAGCAAACGTGAAGCAGCGATCGCCTTTTTCGAGCAGGTCACCCCTACGTCACCGGAAGCCGCTGCGGCCCGCATCCTCAAGGGTGTCGAACGCCGCGAACCGCGCATCCTCATCGGGTCCGACGCGCGGAAGATTGACATCGTGCAACGGCTGCGCCCGGCCACGTATTGGAAAACCATGGCAAAAAAGGTTAGCGGGCCGGCCACCGCGAAGTGATTCCCGCTCGCGATTGTTTTGACGGGCCGTGGCATCGAAGTTATACTCACCGGCCTGAAACGACGATTGGGACAGAGTTCGGGCGTCACGCTTTTCAAACCTCAAGGAGCGAATATGCCGTTCGTACGCGCCGCTAAATTGCCCGAAGTGCCGGCAGGCAGCATTCGTGAAATCCAGGTGGCGGGTAAAACCGTGGCGCTCGCCAATGTGGCAGGCAAGTTCTTCGCTATCAACAACACGTGCCTGCATAGGGGTGGGCCGCTCGGCCAAGGGTCGCTCCAGGATAAAATTGTTACCTGCCCCTGGCACGGTTGGGAGTACGATGTGACCACCGGCAAGGTGGCCCAGAACCCTAGCATGGGTGTGGCCTGCTACGCGACCGAGGTCCGGGGCGACGAAGTTTTCATCGATATTGCGTGAGAATTCTGCTAACCCGTTAAAAATGAAAGAGATAATGGGCATCCCGCAGTTTTCTCGAATCCCGGGCCGGATTCCCCGTTACAAGGCAAATTCCGGCTAAGCAGCACATTTTGTTTCGCTTTTTGGTCTTCCCCGTGTATATTGCTGCCGACTCGACGCCTCAATGGCAACTCCGACTTCGCAACGACACTACTGGGTATTCAGCGCTGATCCGCACCACTATCATTGGGATACGCTGTTCGTGAAGGGCAAGGAGATGTGGCACGGCGCCGAATCGAAGCCTGATGCCATTCGCGCCCTCAAACAGGTCCGGAAAGGCGACCGCGTGCTGTGTTACCACTCCGCCCCAGAGAGGACGCTCTACTCCATTGCGGAAATCACCCGCGACCCGTACCCCGATCCTCATGACCATAAGGAAAAGAACCTGGTTGCGGACCTGCGTGCGTTTGATCGCTTGCCGAGGCAAGTCACATTGGCGGAGCTGCGTGCCAATCCGGTCCTGAGAAAAATGAAACTGCTGAAAAACGTGCGCGTGCTGGTTTCCCAGATTACCGAAGCGGAGTACCAGGAAATCCTGCGCATGGCCGGAATTGTGGCTTCGCCTGGCATCCCGCTCCCCTGATGTCATGTTTGAGGGAATCCTCTCCGGGAAGACGCGGGTCTTGGACCTCGCGTACGCCATAAACGACCGACTCGTGCCGTGGCCGGGCGATAAGCGGTGGTTTGAGGCCGACGTCAACGCCAGCGTCGAGCGAGACGGCTACTTCACGCGCAGCTTCTGGATGCTGGAGCATTACGGGACGCACCTGGATGCGCCGATTCATTTTCCGCCGGGGAAGACTCCGGTAGACCAGATTCCCCCGAGGCAGTTTTTTGGGATGGCCGCTGTACTTGATGTGCGAGCGGAAGGCGCTGCCGACGCGGACTATCAGCTTCCGGCCCCGCGCATTGACGATTGGGAGAAGCGACACGGGCAAATTTCAGAGGGAGCCATCGTCCTCCTAAGGACCGGCTGGGCGTCACGCTGGCCGGACGCGCGGAGTTACCGAAATGAGGATGAACGAGGGCGCATGCATTTTCCCGGGTTTTCTATGGAGGCAGTGGAACGGCTGATCGAGCGCAAGGTCAGCGGCATTGGATGTGACACAATGAGCGTCGACTGCGGAGCATCACAGGAGTTTCGGGTGCATCACTTGGCTCTCGGCGCAGGGCTCTATCATCTTGAAAATCTATCGGATTTGAGCGAATTACCGGAGCAGGGTGCCTTCCTCGTTGTGGCGCCCATCAAGCTGGAAGGTGGTTCGGGCGGACCGGTCCGCGTGTTCGCGCTGCTGCCGTGAGAGGCCCAGAAAAATCGCAAACATTTCGGGCTTTCCTTGCGTCTTAAGAAGGAAGGGTTTGTCTGAGGGTGGCTTCATGAAAGCAATCTGGTACCGCTCGAGCGCCTTGCTGGTGTTGTGCCTGTTGGGGATGGGTGCTTCGCCGGCGTGGGCGCAATCGCAAGAATTTCCGGTCAGCACTCGTACGCTGAAAAATGGCATGAAGGTGCTGGTGCAGCCAGACCACAGCATTCCGAATGTAGCGCTGTACATTTTCTACCGCATCGGTTCGCGCAACGAGCATCCCGGGACGACCGGCCTCTCTCACTTTTTTGAGCACATGATGTTCAACGGCGCCAAGAAATACGGACCGGGCGATCTCGACAAGGTCATGGAGGCAAACGGAGGCTCCAACAACGCCTACACAACCCAAAACGTGACCGTCTACCAGGACTGGTTTCCCCGCTCGGCACTTTCGCTAATCTACGACATCGAAGCCGACCGCATCCGGGATTTAACATTTGATCCGA
>Ga0210406_10005329_pt1 | contig 13515 bp, 11 predicted proteins | sample IncBWC30MmetaG_FD_155454 | JGI IMG/M metagenome (GOLD analysis project Ga0210406, IMG submission 155454) | Forest soil microbial communities from Barre Woods Harvard Forest LTER site, Petersham, Massachusetts, United States - Inc-BW-C-30-M | ecosystem: Environmental > Terrestrial > Soil >... | reverse complement strand
CTTACAGGCGGTAATCGGGGTCGTGGAAAGGCGCCAGACCATGCCGGTACTGGCCAATGTGCTGCTTGGCGTTCGCCAGGGACAGTTGTCGATTACGGCCACTGATCTGGAAGTGGAGCTCGTGGCTTCCACCGAGGTGGCGGTTCAAGAAGCCGGTGATATCACGGTTCCGGGCCGCAAATTCCTGGATATTTTGCGTGCCTTGCCCGAGAAGGTTTCAGTATCCCTGGCCGTCGAGGGGGAAAAGGTGGTGATCAAGGCCGGGCGTAGCCGTTTCAGCCTATCGACTCTGCCGGCCACGGAATTTCCGGTCATCGAGGACATCAATTCGCAGCAGACGGTGCAGGTTCCGCGCAAGGAATTGTTGCGTTTGCTGGAGAAGACGCATTTTTCCATGGCACAGCAGGACGTTCGCTACTACCTGAACGGAATGCTGCTCGAGATCGACGGCCAGCTCCTGCGAGCGGTGGCGACCGACGGTCACCGCCTGGCGCTGTGCGAAACCGCGTTGGCCGCGAAAGCGAAGACTTCCCAGCAGGTAATCGTCCCGAGAAAAGGCGTTTTGGAACTGCAGAGGGTGCTTACCGAAGAGGGCGTCGCGGAGCTGGCGATTGGAACCAACCACGTTCGCGCCCAGATCGGAGAGGTTCGCTTCACTTCGAAGCTCATTGATGGTCGTTTCCCGGAATATTCCCGTGTTATCCCCGCTGCGCCGGCCAATGCCATTCGGGCGGATCGCGATATTCTGCGTCAGGCGTTACAGCGGACGGCGATTCTTTCCAATGAGAAATACCGCGGGATTCGCGTGACCGTGAAGAAGAGCGTGGTGACGGTCCAGGCGCACAATCCGGAGCAAGAGGAAGCCGAGGAGGAGATCGAAGTCGGGTATGACGGCAGCGATCTTGAGGTGGGATTCAACGTGAATTATCTGCTGGACGCCCTGGCCGCCATCGATGGTCAAGAGGTTGAGCTCGGCCTGACTGACAGCAACAGCAGCTGTCTAATTCGGTCTCCCGGGAATGCCACCGCGCGCTATGTCGTCATGCCGATGAGGCTTTGAGCCGTGCCACTTCGCCGGGTGCAAGTAACGGACTTCCGCTGCTTGCAGTCGGCGGCACTGGATCTGGATCCTCGATTCACACTGATCAGCGGGCCTAACGCCTCGGGCAAGACTAGCTTGCTGGAGGCCATCTATGTGTTGGGCCGCGGCCGGTCGTTTCGCACACGGCGCCTGGAGCACTTGATCAGGCACGGCTCGGAACAGTTCGTCGTGTTCGGCGAGATCGAAGACGCGGATCGGCGGGTCCCGGTGGGCGTGGAAGGATCGACCTCCGGCATTCGGGCCCGGATAGGCGGCGCGAAGGCATCATCGCTGGCGGAACTGGCGGTGGCGTTACCGGTGCAGATCATCGATCCGGAGATTCACCGCTTAATTGAGGAGGGCCCCAGTCGGCGCCGTCGGTTTCTAGACTGGGGTGTGTTCCACGTGGAACCTACATTCGTTGCCCACTGGCAGCGTTACCGTCAAGCGTTGAAGCAGCGCAACGCGGCCCTTAAATCCGGACAGCCCCGTGCCGCGGTGGCTGCCTGGGAAGGCGACCTTCTGCGGTACGGGGAGCTCCTGACGAACGCGAGATCTCGATATGTGGCTCTGCTGCTGGAGCCCGCGGCAATCATCGGACGCAATCTACTGGGTATGGATTTGCAGCTAAGCTACCGGCCGGGTTGGGCCCGAGACTTGAGCTTTGCCGAGTCGCTTCAACAAAGTAGGAGCCATGATCAGGCGAGCGGTGCCACTCAGGTTGGGCCGCACCGCGCCGAACTGAGCATTCGTCTGGACGGAGTCGGAGTCAAGGACCGAATATCCCGAGGGCAGCAAAAGCTGCTGGCGGCGGCACTGCTGATGGCTCAGTTGAAACTGTTTCCTGAGAGTTCACCGGCGCAACCGAGCCTTTTATTGGACGACCCTGCGGCGGAACTCGACGATGACAGGCTGACGGGGCTAATTCGCGAAGTGTCGGCGCAGTCGGTGCAGTTGATCGTGACGACATTGCACAGCGAGTTCTCGGCCTTCGGCACGCCGGGGAAGAGATATAGGGTGAACACCGGCCACGTGGAGTCCGTGTAGCTGTTCCACGTGGAACTAGGCTGAGCTGAATTCCCTTTGGCCGGCGACCGCGCATCGTCGAGTTTCAGCGGCTTACCGGAGGGGAGTGCGAAGCAGAACATGACCGGCACGGCGACCTTGTAGCGGGAATCGAAAATTCCCTCCCGCGATCCAGCTTTTCTAACGCTCGTTGCGCTGCCCATTCTATTCGGCCTGGCCGGCACAATCACAGGGCTCGGTGCGATGCTGAGCGCTAAACGCAGCGGGCGTCATCCATGGTTCGGTACGATTTATTACCGGTGTCTGACGTGAGTGTTCGTGACTGCGAGCGCCCTGGCCGCCGTCGGCTGGGCCGGAAACTATCACTTGATCATTCTCGGAACGCTGGCCTTTGCGGCCGCGCACCTGGGTCGCATGGCGCGCCCGAGGCGCTGGAGCAACTGGGTGAAGCTGCATATCACCGCGATGGGGACGTCGCACATTTCGCTGCTGACCGCGTTCTATGTGGACAACGGAAAGAGCTTTCCTTTGGAGAGATCCCCTGGTCGCCTATTGGCTGGCGCCCGCCGTGGTTGGGATACTGGTCATTATTCGTGCGCGGTTGCGGCACCCGTTGGCCCGGGCCCGATAACCGTCCTCCCCACTGTAATCGGCAAGGGAAACTCTGCGCACTGACCGACGCGCTATGCACTTATACGTTGATTAGGCTGGGATGAAGCCCTGCCCATCGTGCAATGACGCGATGTAACCATATGATTTTACATGTATTTTTCGACTCCGCGGACTCGTTATTATTGCCGGAAAATGTTAGAGTGGGGGGTCATACAACAGGATCCATCATGGCTGATAGCGACGTCTACGATTCAAGCAAAATCAAAGTCTTACGAGGGCTCGATGCAGTTCGCAAGCGGCCCGGAATGTACATCGGCGACACCGACGACGGCAGTGGTCTCCACCACATGGTTTTCGAAGTGGTGGACAACGCCATCGATGAGGCGCTTGCCGGGTATTGTGATCGCGTGGTGGTCACCATTCACGCCGACGAATCAGTGACGGTGTCGGACAACGGCCGTGGCATCCCTGTGGATATCCACGCGGAAGAAGGCCGCTCCGCAGCTGAAGTCATCATGACGGTGCTGCACTCCGGCGGCAAGTTCGATGACACGTCGTATAAAGTCTCCGGCGGATTGCACGGCGTGGGAATCTCGGTCGTCAATGCGCTCTCGGATTATTTGGAATTGATCATCCGCCGCGACGGCAAGGTGCATCGCCAGGAGTATCGACTGGGCGAGCCGCAGGCTCCGCTCGCCGCCATCGGCGATACCGATGAGAAGGGCACGACGCTGCGCTTCAAGCCCAGCTCGCAGATTTTCACTCACATCTCCTTCAACTACGACACGCTGGCGAAACGTTTGCGCGAACTGTCATTTCTGAACTCGGGCGTGCGCATCGAGTTGCACGACGAGCGCGACGAGAAGAGTGAGGTCTTTCAGCACGTGGGCGGATTGAAAGCCTTCGTCACTCATCTCAATCGCAGCAAGACGCCGGTACACCCCACGGTCCTGTGGTTTCAAACCCGCGACGGCAATACCCAAGTCGAAGTCGCCATGCAGTGGAACGACTCGTACCAGGAAAGCATGTATTGCTACACGAACAACATTCCGCAGAAAGACGGCGGCACGCATCTCGCCGGCTACCGAGCCGCGCTGACCCGCACGCTCAACAACTACATCGAGAAAGAACTCGCCGCCAAGAAAGAGAAAATCCAGACGACGGGCGATGACTCGCGCGAAGGGCTCACCGCGATTTTGTCGGTGAAGTTGCCGGACCCGAAATTCTCGTCGCAGACCAAGGACAAATTGGTGTCATCCGAAGTCAAGGGCGTCGTCGAGTCAGCGGTTGCGGGGCGCTTGGAGGAATTCCTGTTGGAGCACCCCCAAGAGGCGCGCGCCATCGTCAACAAGATTCTCGAAGCAGCCTATGCGCGCGAGGCCGCGCGCAAGGCGCGCGAAATGACGCGGCGTAAGGGCGCACTCGATATCGCTGGCCTGCCCGGCAAGCTCGCCGACTGCCAAGAAAAAGATCCTGCGCTCTCAGAGATGTTCTTGGTGGAAGGCGATTCCGCCGGCGGCTCCGCCAAGCAGGGCCGCGACCGGCGCACTCAAGCCATCCTGCCGCTCAAGGGAAAAATCCTCAACGTGGAGAAGGCGCGCTTCGACAAGATGCTCGCGTCCGCCGAAGTAGGCACACTCATTACCGCGTTGGGAACCGGCATCGGGCGCGACGATTTCAACGTCGACAAGTTGAGATATCATCGCATCATTATAATGACAGATGCTGACGTCGATGGGAGCCACATACGAACACTGTTGCTGACGTTTTTTTATCGCCAGATGCCCATCCTTATCGAGCGCGGCCATATCTATATCGCACAGCCGCCGCTTTACAAGGTGAAGAAGGGCAAGCAAGAAACGTACGTCAAGGACGATCTGGAATTGAATGCCGTGTTGCTCGGCACTGCCATCGATGGAGCGGCGTTGCACGTCACTGCCGAAGCGCCGCCCTTGTCGGGGTTGGGTCTCGAGTCCCTGGCCAGAAAGTACGTCGAGGTGCAAGCCATCGTGCGGCGCTGGGCGCGTCGCTACGATGAGCGCTTTCTCGAGCAGTTGCTGTACGTACCTCCGTTGAGTACGGAATCATTCGACCGCATCGATACGCTGCGGGATTGGTGCCGGAATTTGGAGCAGCGGCTCAACAACCTCGACGATGTGTCGCGGCGTTACCGCGTCACCGTAGAGACCATGTCCGCCGGGGGCCATCGCGTCAATCTGCAGCGCTTGGAGCATGGCCTTACCTCGGAGAAGCACATACCTCGGGAATTTTTCGAGTCGGCGGAATATCTGCGCATCGCGGAGCTCGCGCAGACCTTGAGCGATTTGATGGGACCGGGCGCCTTCGTCCAGCGCGGCGACGACCGCCAGGACGTGGCCAGCTTCAAGGTCGCCATGAATTGGCTGTTCGAACAGGCCAAGAAGGGCCAGAGCATCCAGCGCTACAAGGGTCTGGGCGAGATGAATGCCAGCCAATTGTGGGACACGACCATCAACCCGGAGACTCGCCGGCTCATGCAAGTACGCATCGAGGATGTGGTGGCCGCAGACGACATCTTCACGACGCTGATGGGCGATGCCGTGGAACCGCGCCGCGAATTCATCGAAAAGAACGCGCTGCAGGTTTCGAATCTGGATGTGTAGGTCTGTCGATGATTGAGCGTCAGGTCGACATCACAACGACAGCCGGCCAGATGAGCACGTTTGTCTGCCATCCGGAGCGCCTAGGACCTCACCCCGTCATCCTCTTTTTCATGGACGCGCCCGGTATTCGAGAGGAGCTTCGGGACATGGCGCGCCGATTGGCGACAGTGGGCTACTACGTCCTCCTCCCAAATCTGTATTACCGCTCGAACGTAGCGGAGCTCGGCCCATTCATCGGCGACGCGGGCGCCGCCGTACGCGAGAAGATGATGGGGCTCATGGCCGGTCTGACAATCTCGATGGTCATGGACGACACCGACGCGCTGATTGCCTTCGCAGACAGAGACGACGCGGCGTCCAGAAGCCCGATCGGGTGTGTCGGTTATTGTATGAGTGGCCAGTACGCCATCAACGCCGCGGCGCGCCATCCCGATCGCGTGGCCGCTGCCGCCTCGATCTATGGCACACACCTCATTACCGACCAGCCCGACAGCCCGCATCTGGCGGCCCGGCGGGCGAAGGCCGAATTCTATTTCGCCTGCGCCGAAACCGATCGCTACGCGCCGCTCGAGATGGTCGGATCACTGCGGCAGTCGCTGCGCGAAGGCGCGGTGAATGCCGAAGTCGAGCTCTATCCGGGCGTCGAACATGGATTCGCGTTTCCTCAGCGCCCAGCCTACGACAAAGCCGCGGCCGAACGACATTGGGAACGGCTTTTCATCCTCTTTGGCAGCGCACTGCGAGCGAGCGTGCATCGGCCCGAATAGGGCGCATACTGAGACTGCCACCCTGGGCGGCCTTACGAAGCACGAAATGGGCAATGAGAGAGATATTCCGGTCGCATTGCCATCGATAAATGGCCTGACTCCACGAATACGGGGTCGCAACCGCGTGCGCTCCGTTCCAGAATTTCTTGACATGGCCAAGAGACTGCAAAAAAAATCATCGCGCATTTGCCTGGCGTCGAATTTGCGCGCAGTACGCTCTTTGTTTCGTTGGTCCCAGGAAGAGCTGGGCCTTCAATGCGGGCTGAAGAGAACCTACATCGGCGCGTTGGAGCGGCGGGAAGTCAATCCGGGCATTGATAACCTTGACAAATTGGCTCTTGGCGTCGGGGTGCTTGCCCATGTTTTGTTGCTCAGCCCGGAGCAGGCCTACTCTGAGATCTACATGGCCTTCTCGTCCACGTCCGAGGCCGCACACTGAGAAGACAGCCCGAGGCTTGTGAGTGCCATGGAAACGTGGCAGTCGGCCAGCTCCAGGGGGTCGTCAGGGGTTAGGAACTGACTGAGCATTTGATCGTCGACGCCGTTCTGCGCCGATAGGAGTCCGCGCTACCGCCTAGCCTGGCGCGAAGCAACGGATACGCGGGGCCGCTCCGACCGGGGAGCACGTCAATCTCCGAGGCTGCGCCCATGATCGCAATCCCACCCACCCTCGCCCGCAGAGTCCTGGATGCCGCCGCGGATGCGATGATCATTATCGATGCCTTCGGCACCATCTGGTTCGCGAATCGTCGTGTCTCCGCTCTATTCGGCTACGAGCACGATGAAATCATTGGTGAGGACATCGAAATACTGATGCCGGAGCGACTTCGGGGTCACCACGCGCCACAGGGAGGGGACTTGGCCGGCACAGTGCGCATGCGCACCATGGAGCCCGGGCTCGACCTCTATGGACAGCGGCGCGACGGGACGGAGTTCGCCCTGGAGCTCAGCCTGAGCCCCATCGAGGAAGTCGGCCAAACCCTCTTCGCGGCCACCATTCGCGACGTGACCGACCGCCGGCGAGTCGAGGCCGAGCTGGTCGTTGCGCGCGACGCAATAGAGGCCATGCGGGAACTCGCCGATCGAGCCAACCAAGGCAGGAAGCGCTACCTTGAAGCCGCCAATCACGATTTGCGCCGGCCGCTGCAAACCCTTGTGCGTCTCAATGAGACGCTGCGCGGGCTTGTGACCGACCCCCGCGCTGTCGAAGTCCTCTCGCAACAGGGCCAAGCAATCGGCGTCATGTCAAGACTGCTCAACGACCTGCTCGACATCGGCAGGCTCGAGTCTGGAGCGGTGCAACCCGTGCCGATCGACTTCGCGGTGGCGGCTGTATTCGACGAGCTGCGTGCAGAATTCAGCAGCGTTGCGGCCAGTAAGGGACTTCAGCTGGAAATCGAACAATTCGATGGACTGGTGCACGCCGATTTAGCGTTGGTGGAACAAATATTGAGGAACCTCGTCTCGAACGCCATTGAGTACACCCGCGAAGGATATGTACGCCTGCGTTGCCTGCGCTGGGGGGAATTCATTCGAATCGAAGTGCTCGACACGGGAGTCGGCATTCCACCCGATGAGCTGCCGTACATCTTTGATGAGTTCCACTGGGTCGACGCTGCGGCCGGCAACCCGCATGCCGGCCATGGCCTGGGCCTGACCGTCGTGCAGAGACTCGCCAAGTTGCTCAGACTCGAACTCGATGTGCGCTCAGAGGTTGGGGGCGGTTCGGCGTTCTCGATCGTTCTGCCGGCGAGCAGCGGCCCGGCCGTGCGCAGCGGGCCGATGAATCTCACATCAAGGCAATGATGGCGATGAAGATGGCGTACAGCCCGACGAGCGGCGTGAGCCATCGAGCGTTGACCTGATCCTTCGAGAACAGGGCCAGCAGTGCCGCGACTGCCGCCATGGTGATGACTCCCGACGCGATCAGCTCGCGCGAGAACACCCACGATGTAAAGAACAGGCCGAGCGCGGTCGGGATGGTGGCCTGTATCATCATGGCGCCCGAGATGTTGGCGAGTGCCAGCCGCTCCTTGCCCTGGCGAACCCAGATGAGCGCATTCATGGTTTCAGGCAGCTCGGTCGCGACCGGGCTCAATAACAGCGCCACCAGTTGCGGCGACAGCCCAGCCCAGACTCCGATGGTTTCCAGCTGACCGACGAACACCTTCGAGGCAATCGCGATGGCGATCAATGCGAGGCCTGTCTGTACCAGCGGCCATAGCAGGCCGGGGTCGCCCTTAGGATGCAGTCTGAGGGGCTCGAGAGCCTCTTCGCTCAACACCTGCGCACCGCGCAGTTCACGCAGTAGATACACAACGTAGGCGAGCAGGAACAGCGTCCCGAGCCATGGTTTGTAATTGAACGCGACCAAGCCCAAAGCCACCTTGCCGGTGAAAATGACCAGGAACCACGCCTGATCGCGCCGTAGCTGTTTCGATTCACACTCGATGGTCCGCGTGGCGCGGCCCAGGCGCCGGTGGTTCCACAACATCGCGAAGCCGACGACGGCATAGGAAATCGTGGCAAGCACCAGCGGCCCACCCAGAGCGGCACCGACACCGATGTCTTTTTGAGCGGGATCTCGGCCGAAGGCCACCGCCACGAAGGTCACGGCGCTCTCCGGCAGCGCGGTCCCGAAGGCCGCCAGGATGGTGCCGGTCGCGGTCTCGCCCACGCCCATCTTGCGGCCCAGCCATTCGACTCCGTTGACGAAGTATTCGCACGCGAAGTAGATCGCGGCGGCGGAGCCGAGAAACAGAAGGACTGTGACCATGAACCTCAAAAGTATACGATAGGATTCGCCATGAGGCCGCACCATTGGCCGGCCAGTCGAGAACACATGACGGTCAAAGACCTTCAACAGCACGATGTCACGGCCAACGGCATTCGCGCTCACTATGCCGATCAAGGAGCCGGACCGCTGGTTCTTCTATGCCATGGTTTTCCTGAAGGGTGGTATTCGTGGCGGGATCAGCTGCCGGCTCTCGCCGCTGCCGGATATCACGCGGTCGCGCCCGACATGCGCGGGTATGGACAGACCGACGCACCGGCGGAGATCTCTTCGTACACCATTCTCGATATAGTCGGCGACATGATCGGTCTGGTCGGCGCGCTCGGAGAGAAGCAAGCCGTCATCGTCGGGCACGATTGGGGCGCCAACATCGCGTGGCATGCGGCGTTGTTTCGTCCCGATGTGTTCCCCGCCATTGCCGCTCTCAGCGTTCCCTTTCGCCAGCGCGGTCCGGCGCCGCCGCTGCACATGTTGCGCAAGGCCGGGCAACTCACCCACTACTGGTTTCACTTTCAAGAACCCGGCCTGGCCGAGGCCGAATTCGAGCGAGATCCGCGCGCAGCTCTGCGGCGCGTTCTCTATTCGATTTCGGGCGACGCACCACCCGAAACCAGACTACTCACGCTGCACCCGGGAAAGGGCTGGCTCGCCAACACCCTCGATCCCGAACACCTTCCGGCATGGCTCACCGACGCGGATCTCGACCACATGGCGGCTGAATTTTCGCGCAGCGGATTTCGCGGCGGACTCAATTGGTACCGCAACCTCGACCGCAACTGGGGACTCACGGCACCCTGGGCCGGCGCATTGATCCATCAGCCCGCCTTGTTCATCGCCGGCACCGAGGATCCCGTCATCGCGCCGGGATCCGGCGCCGCTGCGGTTCAGGCACTGTCGGCCGCCGTACCTGGGTTGCGGCGTAAATTGCTCATCGACGGCGCCGGGCACTTCATCCAGCAAGAGCGTCCGCAGCTCGTGAACGAGGCGATTATCGAGTTCTTGGGAGGCTTGCCCCCGTGGGGCCGCTAATCGCCTTCCATGTCGTGCTGAATCGAGGCGAGGGTTTGGGGAGATTTTACCTTCAGCGCCGCGAACCAGATACCGCCCCCGAGCATATAGGCGAAGAACACATAGGGCAGGATGTTGTATGGGTACGCGGGACTCGGATAGACGCTGCCGACGATGACGAACAACATGAGCGCGGCACCGGCCATCCCGAGGAGTACGTGGCGCGCCTTCATCTCCCGGCTCTTCTTCAGATCCATCGGTGCGACGACGCAAAGCGCGAAATAGACCACGACGAAGCCGAAGCTTGCGAACGTGCCGGCATATCCAAATGCGTCCAGGAATCCGGCCGGAAGAATGGCCACACAGATCACGGCCAGCAGGCAACCACACAGCAGGATCGCCCGATGAGGGGTTCGGTGCGTGTCGTGAACCAGCCCCATCGAGCGATGTAGGAACCGATACTTACCCATCGAGAACAAAAGGCGTGCGGCCGCGTTGATGCTGGCGAGGCAGCAAGCGAACACGCTGATCATGGCGGCGAAATACACGACCACCGACGCCCAACCCAGGCCCGCCCTGACGGCGACGTCGCCGAACGGCGCCGCGCTCTTGCCGAGCGCGGCGGTGTCGTTGCCGATCCCGAACACCATCAAGTAGGCTATTGCCGTAAAAAAAATCCCCGAAAAAGCAGCGCACCCAATCACGGCCAACGGTATGTTCCTGCGCGGATTGGCCGACTCCTTCGCCAAGGTCGCCGAACTCTCGAAGCCCACGAAGCTGAAGATGACAAAGGGGAGTGCGGAGAACACTCCGCCATAGTCGAAGGAAGAGATCTTGAATTGGTTCGGATCGATCACCGTGCCCCGCACGCGGACGAAGAGCACGGTGATGGCAATCACGATGCCGACCGAAATGATCTCCAGCATCAGCCCCACACGCGACGACATCTTGATGTCTCGATAAGCCGCGTAGGTCACCGTCGCGATGAAGACCAGCATCGCCGCCGTCATGGGCACCATGTTCAGCTTCATGCCGAATGCGCCCAGGAAATCGCCGAGAAAGATGGCAAACGACAGCGCCACCGCCACCGCCGTGAACATGTACGCGCTGATCATCGACCATCCCGCCAGCGCGCCCGCGAGCGGGCCGAAGCTGCGGCCGATATACACGAAATACGATCCCGCCTCGGGATGCCGCGACGCCAGGACACCCACGCTCGCGGCAACGATGACCACGCCCAGCGTACCGATGAAATACGACAGCCAACAGCCGAGGCCGGCGAGTCCCGCGACCACCGAAATATTCAGCGCCGGTGTGAGGGTCGGCGAGATCGCGGCCAGAGACTGGCCGACGGTCTCGATCAGGTTCACCGCACCGGATCGCAATTGGGAACGGGGCTTATGGCTTACGGTTTCTTCGGCCGCACTCATCCGGTCTCTCCGTCCGCGATTCGTCGGATACATTCCTAACACGGCGGAGATTAGAACGACAGGGCTTTTATTGCGCTAGCTGTTCGGCGCACGGTCATCCGCGGGCGCTCGGTTTACCTGGAACCGGAAGGTTTCCGCTCGAACACCTTCTTGGCAAGTTCTGCGAGGTCCGCAAGATCCATGTCTTCCGACGGCACGTCAATGACGTCATCGGTCAGCCCTGATCGCGCCGGCGTTGGCTTGGTCGGAGCTGGCTGCACCTGCGCGGGCTTGACTGCGGGCCTTTGAGTTGCGGCGTGCAATGGAGCGGTCTGCGCAGGGTGTACCCAGTCGCTGACCTGTTCCATCCAACGCTGATAGCGATCGAAAGTCCACATGCCCTCGTCGCCTCCCGCTTGGAGCACGTTGGCCAGCTGGCTGAAGTTTCCCATCCGAATCGTTCCCTTGGCGCCGGAGCTGGGAAGAAGAATCTCGCAGCGGGGAACACGCAAACGATGCGCGCTCAGGAAATCCAGGCGCTGACAGCTCACTCCGACGAGGCAATCGGCAAGCTGCGCACGTATGCTTGCCTGGATATCCGAAGGAAATGACATGCACAGGCGGCTCAGCGCTTCCGCGCAATTGGCCGAGTGCATCGTGGCTAGAACAAGATGCCCGGTTTCCGCGGCGTTCAATGTAAGCCTCATCACCTCCGGCGTCCGCATCTCGCTGATGACGAGCACGTCAGGGTTCTCGCGCAAGGCGTCGATGATGCCCTGCTCGAAGCTCGGCGAGTGCGTGGGAATTTCACGTTGACGAATGAACGAACGCCGATTGGCGAAGACATATTCGAGCGGACTCTCGAGCGTGACGATATTGTGCGCGCGCGACGCATTGATCTCCTCGATGAGCGCGGCGAGCGTTGTCGATTTTCCCGACCCGGTCGGACCCGAGATGATGACCAAACCGGTCGGCGCATCAATCAGCCTGCGCAAGTCCGGGTGTAGGTTGCATGCGCTGAGATCCTTGACGGAGGGCGCGAGGAGCCTGATGGCGATTGCAATCCCGCGCACCGTGCGAAAGAAGCTGGCGCGACACCGGGACCCTGAGATTGTGAGCGAAATATCGGCAGAGCCGCGCGCGGTGAACTGCGCCCAGCCCTCAACACCCAATAAATCCTGACCGGCTTGTACAAGACCCTCTCCTGTTGCAACGCGGCCGACGGTCTGTAGGTCGCCCCGGATTCGCGCCACTACTGGGGTATCTGTTTCCAAATGCAAGTCGCTGGCTCCCAGCGAGCGTGCTGTCTCAACCCATTTGTCCAGAATCATCATTCATTAGACAGATCGCCTGCTGTTTGTTCCTATGCGGCCAAGGGTGCTCGTAATTACCGTTGAAGATCGCCTCCGGCTCGGCGCGCTTGAGAGTCCAGTCGCCGTTTGCGATCTCGGCCTCAAGCTGACCCGGTGCCCAGCCGGCGTGACCGACGAAAATCCGCAGACCGTCCATGGGTTTGTCGCGGCCGAGCAGCTGGAGCAGCAGCTTCCCGTCCGCGCTCAAGTAGACGCCGTCACAAGTCTGGATCGCATTCTCGGGCGGCGTGGTGGCGCGAAACAGGAACCACACCGACCCGAATTCAACGGGTCCGCCGAAGTACACCTTGTCGCGCACCTGCGCGAGGCGCTTGAGATTCGGAAAAAGACTCGAGACAGGAATCGGCATCGGTCTGTTGATGATGATGCCGACCGGGGCGGCAGCGAGGTTGTTCATCACGAGCAAAACCGAGTCCGCGAAGTCGGAATCGTGCAGGTCCTCTCCCGCGATGAGAAGGATTGCCCTTAAAGGCTTCTCGTCTGCGGCGCATGTTGGCCGCGCCGCCCCGGACAGAAGTAGGAGAGCGCAGAGCGCTCCTGTCACGAACCGCTTTAGGCAGAAACCGCTTCTCACTGGCGAGGCTCGCCTCCGTGTTATCGCACGGCGTTCGACCGGTCTCAGAGAATTTTACGCCATCGACGCTACCGGTGGGCGTCCGAAACTTTACGTGCGCCAATGTTCCTATCCTCATGCCTATGCCCGCTATCCGGAGGCATCCCTTTAGGTCGAATGTGCGTTTTTGGGTCGGCCGTTGCCCGACGCGGACAGCAAGGACTCCATGCTCCATCGTCGGGTCACATCA
>Ga0210406_10005328_pt1 | contig 13516 bp, 19 predicted proteins | sample IncBWC30MmetaG_FD_155454 | JGI IMG/M metagenome (GOLD analysis project Ga0210406, IMG submission 155454) | Forest soil microbial communities from Barre Woods Harvard Forest LTER site, Petersham, Massachusetts, United States - Inc-BW-C-30-M | ecosystem: Environmental > Terrestrial > Soil >... | reverse complement strand
TCAGCTTTTTCGTTCGGTAAACACCGGAGCGAAATACTTCCATTCGTCGAAATAGGCGGCGGGAAGGTTGTACGGCTGGCATTCGATGATCGCACGGAGCGCGCTCTCCTGGTAGACGCGCAGATACGGCGTCGCGGGGGTACCTTCCGGGATTGGCGCGGCTTCCAGGGTGCCGTCACGTTTCAACCGGATCGAAAAAGCGGCTTCGGGATTCTGGCTCTCGATGCCGCCGAACGGCTTCTTCCAGCAGCGCTCGACCTGTCGCTGGAACATGGCGCCCCAGGTCGCCGAATTGTCCGCTGCCTTGCCCTTGGAGGTTCCAAGCGCGGCGTTGGAGTTAAGGGTATCGCCGGTGGCCGCCTGGTGTGATGGATCGCGCTTGTCGAGCAGAGCTGCGATCTTGGTTTGATCGAAGGTGCGCTCTTTCGGTTTCTGCGGTTGCGGCGGCGGCGTCGCTGCCTGCACCTGCGGCTTTGGCGGCGGCTTCTTTTCTTCCTTCTTCAAGGCCTCCGCGATCGGATCGGGCGTATCCGGCTTTTTCTCGACCGGCTTGGTCTCTTCCTTTTTGGCCTCTTCCTTCGGCTTCGGCTCTTCCTTCGGCTTGGCCTCGGCGACCGGCTTCGGCGGATCGGGTTTTTTCTCGACGGGCTTTTCGACCGGCTTGGGTTGCGGCGGCGGCGTGGTGTCGGTCACGACCGGAGCCTTTTCGGTGACTTTACCCACGGCGTCATCGACGGGCTTGGCTTCAGCGACCTTCTCCACCAGCGGCTTGGGATTTTCCTTCTTGCCGGATTTCATGCCCGCGGTGACATGCGAGAGCTGGTCGGCGGAGATCACATCGACCGCGACGGTGTCCTCTTCCGGCATGACAAAGGCCTTGGTCGAAAACGAGACCAGCCCCCACCCGATCACGAGGATGTGGAGGACAATCGACGCAGCCAGTGTCTTGTCGACCTTGACCTTCAAATCAGGCCTTCCGTTTCAATCCAGCCGCAGTTTCGCACGCGGTCATCATGCTCAGGAACCCTGCTCGGGAATGATGACAATATTGGCCTTGAATCCGGCAGTCCGAATCTGCCCGAGCAATTTCATCATATCGGTGTAGCAGACGTCCTTGTCCCCGCGCAGGTAAACCACGCTCTCGGCGTCCGATCGCGTCTCCCTGATCGCCTTGATTTTAGGCAACAGATCAGGCGCTGCAATCTGTGAATCGCCGAGATACAGTTCGACATTGGAGTTACAGCCGCCGTTGGTCCGTTTGACCGACAGCGTGAGCGGAGGCGCGTTCGAGGCAATCGACTTGCCACCGCTCGCGATCGGCAGGTCGATATCGATATTCGAGGTCATCAGCGGCGCCGCCACCATGAAGATGATCAGGAGCACCAGCATCACGTCGACCATCGGCGTCACGTTGATCTCCGCCATCACGGCGTTACGCCGGCCGCGGCGCCCGCCGCCCGACGAGCCTGCCATGTTCATCGCCATGTTTCGGTGCTCACACTAGTGCCCACTTTCCGAAGTTCGTGCTTCACCCCAGCGGCCGCCTTTCACGAACCAGGAGGCTCACATTATCTCGATATCGGCCCTCACGCACGTTCATCGATCTGGCGTGACAGGATGGCCGAGAACTCATCTGCAAACCCTTCCAGCCGCTGGGCCTGACGGTTCACCTCGGAGGTGAACTTGTTATAAAAAATAGTCGCCGGAATGGCGGCGATAAGGCCGATCGCCGTGGCAAACAGCGCCTCCGCAATGCCCGGAGCGACCACCGCCAGCGAGGTGTTCTTGGAGGCGGCGATCGACTGGAAGCTCGACATGATGCCCCAGACGGTGCCGAAAAGGCCGACGAAGGGCCCCGCCGAGCCGACGGTGGCAAGCACCAGGAGCCGGCGTTCCAGCCGCTCGATCTCGCGAGCGATCGAGACATTCATGACCTTTTCGATCCGCATCTGGAGGCCGGCAAAGGATCGCGCCTGACTTTCGAACGAGCGTTTCCACTCGCGCATCGCGGCCACGAAACAGGCCGCCATCGATTGCGTCGGCTTGGCGGAAAGCGTGCGGTAGAGTTCCTCGATCGATTGGCCGGACCAGAATGCCTGCTCGAAACGATCCATCGCACGGCGCGTGCGCGCGTAGAGAAAGACCTTGTCGATCGCAATCGCCCAGACCCAGACCGAGCAGGACAACAGCCCGAGCATGACCGCTTTCACGATCCAGTGAGCTTGCCAAAACAAGGCAATCAGCGAGACGTCAGCGGATGGCAGCGGCAAGGCGGCTTGCGCCACGTCGGCCGGATTCATAAGCGATGTCCTCTCAACACTAGTGCAGTGGATTTGCCATTCGCTACCCCGTAGCCGCGGATTCGCAATGCGAATGTCAAATCCAAACTCCACTAGAAGCCTATATTTGCTGGCGCCCCTTGGTCCTGACATTCGCAAACGAACCCGGCGCGACGGGATACGAATGTCAGAACCGGGGCACCTGTATCCAATTCCCGGCAGCCACGCGCTGGTGAATGCAATGGCTTCCGATTCTCCGGCCGCGTGAAAAGCGCGGGCTGTCAACGCCGGCGCGAAAAGCCGTGATCTGTCACAAGGGAGGCCCGTCTAAAGCCGGGGCTGGCTTCCCCTGCCAACGTGTCAAAACGAGGGCTTTCCGCGCGTCTTTACGCCACTAACCAGACGCCAATCGTGGTTAACGTCTGGTTACCAAAGGGGATTTTGACCAAGGGAAATGGCGGCCGAACAAGGCCTTAAAACCGCTGGTAAGCGGCCATTTTTCGCGCCAGACACGCAAAACCGCCCGTCTGCTTTTGGCAGGCGGGCGGTTCAATTGCTGTCAGGCTCGAAGGGGCATTACGCCGCGGGCTCTTTCGAGCCCACAGGTGGTTTCAGGCCTGGGGATGGTCGTCGGACGGAGTGGCGGGACGGCCACGATGCTGCGCCATGAACAGGTCGAACTCCTCCTTGTCCTTGGCGTGCCGCAGCCGATCGAGGAACTCGCGAAACTCCTTCTGCTCATCCTCAAGCCGTCGCAACGTCTCCATGCGGTATTCGTCGAAGGCGCGGTTGCCGCTCGACGACGGTCCGAACGGGAAACCACCGCGCTCCATCCGGTTCTTCATCCGCTCCATCTTGTACTGCATCCGCTCCATCTTGTTGGCCCAGCGGTCTTGATGATTCCAGCAACCCATTTTTCTGCTCCCGAGTGTGAAAAAGAGAAGCGCGAGGCCGATCGGCCACCAGATGATGAAGCCGAGCACCGTCACGGCGATCCACCCGGGATGCCAGGGCGTATCGAGCATACGGGGTCGGTAATACTCTTCCGTCGGGCTGCGCCATCGATTGACATCTGCGGTGTAGGCCATTTCCCTCTCCATCAAGGCGGTATGCCGTTGTGAATGTAAATAACATTTACATACGTAAACCCTTCCGGATTTTTGTCAAGCTGGACTCAAGCCAGCCCGCCAAAATTATTTTGGGCGGCCCCACGGACCCGGCTGGGGTTCCGGTGATCGTTGCTGAGGTTTTTTGTCTGCTTCACCAGCCGCCGACCTGCGCTCGGTTAGAAAGCCGAGGCCGCGCAGATAGATCAGCACTTCAGCTTCCAGAAGCTCTTCGGCCGACATCGGCAGCTTGCGCCGCGCCGCATCGCCGCGCGCAAACAGCGACGCCACGCCGTGCGACATCGACCAGATATGCAACGCCATCATCAACGCCGGCGGCCGTGGCGATCCCGGCGGCGCCAGCGCTGCGAGCCGTTCCGCCGCCGCGCGGATCACGGAAAAGGCGCGTTCGGCCGCAGCCTGCAAACTGGCACTCACATCGGTCGGAAGCCCGGATTCAAACATCGCTGAATAGAACGCCGGCTCCTCGCGCGCGAAGGCGAGATAGGCCTTGCCGACGCGCTCAAACGCGGTGACGGTTTCGGGACGGCCGTCGTCCCAGGCCTGCGACAACGCAGCTTCGAATTGCTCAAAGCCGCGTTGCGCAATGTTTGACAATAGCTCGTCGCGGTCGCGAAAATGCCGGTAGGGAGCCGCCGGGCTGACGCCGGCCATGCGCGCGGCATCGGCAAAGGTGAAGCCGGCCGCGCCCTTCTCCGCAATCAAGCCGAGCGCTGCCTGCAGCAGCGCTTCTTTCAGATTGCCGTGGTGATAGCCACGCTCGTTGCGGCCCTGATCCTTGCGCCAGCTCATGTAAAAGGCTTTTACATGAAACTGGCGCCGATTAGAAGTCCAAGAACCGTCAACGGCGAACCGCTAACCGCCGGGGATCGGAAGCACCGGCATGATCTCGACGGACTCGCCCGGGAAGATCGCGAAATGCGGATGATCTTCGAACATTTTTGCGGCCGCCTCGTGCGAAGCGGCGCGGACCACCGTGAAGGCGCCCATCGGGTTGGTGACGTCGGCAATCCCTTGCGAATCGACTTTCTTGGTCTTGCCGAGCGGCCCGCCCATCTCGACGATGGAAGCCTTGTGCTTTTCCGCCCATGCCTTCCAGCCGGCGATGCCGCGCGTCTCTCTTGCTTTGCGCTCGGCCTCGGGCAGCGCATTCCAGGCCGCCCATTTCGCGCTGGATTTGCTGCCCAGAAAGACAGCAAGGAAGGTGTTATTGGTGCTCATCGCATTCTCCTCAGGTTTGAGCTTTTGGATTGAATCAGCGCGTGGCCGAACCGCGCCGCATTTCAGAAAACCCGGCCGCCGCCTCCTGAATGTCGGGCGTGAAGTCCGACATTTCCTGAACCTGGCGGATTTCGATGATTTCGTTGTTCGAGGCCGGACAGCGCTTCGCCCAGGCGATCGCCTCCTCCCGCGACTCCACATCGATCATCCAGTAACCGCCGAGCACTTCCTTTGACTCGGCAAACGGCCCGTCGGTGACAACCGGCTTGCCGCCCTCGAACGAAACCCGCGCCCCCATCGACGGCGGGTGCAATCCGTCCAGCGTGATCAGGACACCGGCTTCCTCGAGCGCCTCGTTGTATTTCATCATCGCGGCGACGGCTTCGGCCGGTGGCATGGTGCCCGGCGCCGCCGTCTCGTAACCCCGCGGGATCATCAGCATCATAAATCGCATCGTGCTCTCCGTTCCTGATTTGGCTTCGACAGGCCCCGGACAAGCCGGTGCTCCCGTAAAGAAGACGATTGGCGGCCGGCGATACCGACAGGGCTTTCAAATTTATTTTGGGCGATAATGGCGCTCCAACGTCGGCGAAATGAACCCGGCCTCAGCTCGCCTGGGGCACGAACACCCCGTCTTGATAGCTGGCACCGAAATAAACTTCGATGTGTCTTATTTTCTCACCTTCGAACACGAAGAACTCCGTGTTCCGGAAGCTTTTGCCGTCCTTGGTGAGGCATTTGTAGGTGACAAAAGCGCCGTCACCTTCGACAAAGATGCGCTCGAGATCCTGCTGCTCGAGCCATTCGCCCGCGTCACGCCAGCACCGCGCGAAATAAGTCGACTTGTCGATCTCGTCGTCAAAGGGGCTGGTAAACCGGAAATCGTCGGTGAAAGCGGCTTCGACCGCGCCGCGGTCGCCGCAGCGGTAAGCCGCAAACAACGCGCGGATTTTTTTAAGCTTGTCGCTCGAGGTCATCTTCGCTTCTCCGATGAGCGGGTCCCGGCTTACGCATCGCGCTTCAATCGGCCATCTCATTCAACTCGGCCCAGAAATCCGCGAACGCGCGCGGCGGTTCCGGAGAATCCATGATCCGCTGGGTGAGCAGAATGCCGGTCAATTGCGCTTGCGGGTCGGAATACCATGACGTTCCGTAGCCGCCGTCCCAGCCGAACCGGCTGGGTTTGGACTGGGGATCGTCGAAACCGGTGAAAACGGACATTCCGAACCCCCAGCCCCGGGTGTTGCCAAGGAACAATTTCGATTCCCGCTTTTCATCCGCCTGAATGTGGTTCGTTGTCATCAAACTCACCGAGGCCTGCGACAAAATGCGCGCGCTGCCGAAGCTACCGCCGTTCAGCAGCATCTGCGCGAAGGCATTGAAATCATCCGCGGTCGACACCAAACCCCCGCTGCCGTTTTCAAAGACGGGCGGACTAGAGAACCTGCCGGTCACCGGCGGATCGAAGACTTTGAGATTTTTTTCCGCCCGGTCATACGAATAGGCGGTTGCGAACCGGTGCTGCCTGTCTTTGGGTGCGTAGAATGCGGTGTCCTTCATGCCGAGCGGCGCAAAAATGCGCTCATGCATGAATTCGCCGAACGTCACGCCGGCCACCCGCGCGATCAAGACGCCGAGAATTTCGGTTCCCGCGTTGTAGAGCCATTTTTCTCCCGGCTGGAAGACCATCGGCAGGCTGCCGTAGCGCCGCATCAACTCGTCCGGCGGAAACGACGGAAATACCGGCCCCGGCTCAAGACCTGCTTCCGCATACGCCCGTTGAATCGGATAGCGAGCGGGAAATATCGGAATGATGCCGTAGCCACAGCGGAACGTCAGCAGGTCACGCAACGTGATCGCGCGTCGCGCCGGCACCGTTTGATGGATCAATGCATCGGGCGTGAGCAGCACCTTGCGGTTGGCCAATTCCGGCAGCCACCGGTCGACGGGGTCGTCGAGCTGCAACTTGCCTTCTTCGACCAGGATCATTGCCGCCGCCGCCGTGACAGGCTTGGTCATCGAGGTGATGCGGAAGATCGTATCGCGCGTCATCGGCGAGCCTTCGAAGGCCAGGCGCCCGATAGCACCGACATGGGCTTCCCCGTGCCGGCTCACCAGCGCCACCAGGCCCGGAAAGTCGCCGCGCTCGACATGACCGGCCATCACGCCATGAAGGCGATCGAGCGTTGCTTTTGAAATCCCTTTTGTATCGGTCGGCATCATGTCTCCTTGGGGAACATCGAAAAATAGGGCTCCGCTTCCTTCAGGACGCGTGCGTAGGATGGCCGCGTCGTGAGGCGGGCGAAATAGGCCTCAAGATGCGGGTGTCCCGAAAACGGCAGCACTTTATTGGCATAGAACAGCGCCGGTGACGCCGCGCAATCGGCAAGACTGAAGAAATCGCCCATCGCCCAGTCTCGCGCCGCCATCTCCCGGTCGATCATGTCGTAGGAGGTTCGAAGACGCGCCTTGGCTTCCTCGACACCGTGCGGATCCTTCTTGCCTTGCGGACGTAGCCGGTCGCCGACCATCTTCTGCATCGGCTCATGGACATAGAGATCATAAAACCGGTCGCGCAGCCGGGTTTCCAGCGCAAGGCCGATATCGGCAGGAATAAAACGGGTGCGGCCCGGATAGTGGCCGTCGAGATATTCGATGATGACGCTGGATTCCGGAATGGTTTGATCCCGTGCATCGTCGCGCAACACCGGAAATTTCCCCAGCGGCCAAAGCGTCAGCAGCGCCGTTCGTTGACGATCATCGCCGAGATTGACCATGTTGGGCGTAAACGGCGTGGCGTTCTCGTAGAGCGCGATCAGCGTCTTATGACAATACGACGATAAAGGATGAAAGTGCAGTGTAAGTGACACGTGGATACCTCGGCTGGGTTTTCTATTGCGGGTAGCAAGGCGCCAATTTGATGGACTGCGAGATGACGCGATGCGTCACGCCGCGACCCATCGGCGGACCGGTTCTGAAGCTCCTTCTGGCGTGGCCTCGAAAACCGGCGATGCCAGCACGGCGCGGATATGCAGCGTAACGCTACCGGAATTGCGGAAACCATGCAGCCGCCCGGCCGGTACGATCAGGGATTGGCCGGCTCTGACGATCGCGCGTTCCTCCTCTAACCACATCTCGGCCTCGCCTTCGCATACGGTCAGCACCTCCTCGACCGGGTGGCAATGGGTCGGCGCGCCGTTTCCGGATGCTACCCATTGTTCGAACACGCACAGTTGCGTGGCGCCATTCCGGGCCGAGATCAACTTGCGGGTTTCCACACCCGGCCGCCAATGCTCGATATCTCCGGCGGAGTTGACGTTCATCGCCCTCAATCCTTTCGTCTTGCTGGTGCGGCCAGAAGAGCAGACGACCGCCTTCCGTGCTAGTGTCCTTTCGATTCCGAAGTTCGCAAACGCGGGGCCTCAAGGTGGTACGAACTTCGGAATCGGGACACTAGTGGATTGGACCGATAACAGCCGAGACGATCATCAATGACCCCTCCCTCGCAGAAAGTCGTCTTGGTGACAGGCGCCGCGCGCGGCATCGGGCTTGCTGTGGCCAAGCGCTTCCTCGCGGACGGCTGGCGGGTGGCGTTGTTGGACATCGAGGGCGACCTGCTCGCGGAAAGCATGGCGGCGCTGGCGGCCGCCGACCGCGCCATCAGCCTTCATTGTGACGTTTCGGATGCCAAGGCCGTTGCGGGCGTCGTCGCGGAAGTGGAACGGCGCTTTGGCAGGCTCGATGCGCTCGTCAACAATGCCGGAATCGCCTTGTTCGCGCCGCTGATGGAAACGTCGGAAGCGGATTGGCGCCGTGTGCTCGAAGTCAATCTCACCGGCCCGTTCCTCTGCACCAAGGAGGCTGTGCCCTTGATGCGAGAACATGGCGGCGGCGCCATCGTCAACATTACGTCAATCTCGGCGGTGCGCGCCTCGACGTTGCGCTCGGCTTACGGCACCAGCAAGGCCGGGCTTGCGCATCTGACAAAGCAGCTCGCGGTCGAACTGGCCGCACTCGGCATCCGCGTTAACGGGGTTGCCCCCGGCCCTGTCGATACCGCGATGGCGAAAGCGGTTCATACCCCCGAAATCCGCGCCGACTATCACGACGCCATTCCGCTCAACCGCTACGGGCTTGAGGATGAGCTGGCGGAAGCCGTGTTCTTCCTATGCAGCGATCGCGCGAGCTACATCACCGGGCAGATACTCGCCGTCGATGGCGGTTTCGACGCCGCCGGAATCGGGCTCCCGACGCTGCGCGGCGTCAGGCGCAACGAATAATCCAAGTTTCTTCCACAAGCGCCCTTGCTTATTTTTCGATCTCCTTCGCGGCCGCAGCGTGACGTTCATGGCGCAATCGCTTAGGTTGTACGGGCGCGGCGATGGTCCGGCGCCGTTGACAATGCTGAAACTGAACACCGGATCGGGGGAGTTTCGCGTCATGTCGGGAATGCTCATCAACCTCATCATCCAGATCATCGCCGGCGCCGTCGGAGGAAACGTGGCCGGGGGCGCCGCCAAGAACATCGATCTCGGAACCATCGGAAACACCATCGCCGGGGCCATCGGTGGCGGCGCCGGCGGCCAGCTTCTCGGCATGTTGATTCCGCTACTCGCCAACTCCGCATCCACACCGGATATCGGCAGCATCATCGGCCAGGCAGCCGGTGGCGGGATTGCGGGTGCTGTGCTCACCGCGATCGTCGGCGCGATCAAGAACCGCACGGCCTGATCGACCGCTTTAGCTGGATCGGCACGATCAAGCACACGCCTCAACCAGGGCGCGCGAACGATGTTATTTCGCCACGATATGTTGCTTTGTCGGGATCGGGATAAAGGCTGTGCCGGCAGGCGATGGAACCTTGGCGTCCGCCCCACCGTTGATAGTCTGACCCGGTCGGAAGCGTTCGAAGATAAATCCGTGATGCGATTGGCCATCATCCACAAAGTGATCCCTATTGTCGCCTTGATATGCGCCCTCGCCGCGTCGGCGACGCACGCCGAAGTTCGCATCATTTCGAGCCCGGGCGGACAGGTCGGCCCTTTTCTCGACCTGTTCGAACGGGTGCGAGCTTCAGGCGAGCGGGTCGTGATCGATGGCCCCTGTCTTTCCGCCTGCACGCTGGTACTGAGCATGGTGCCGAGCGAACGCATCTGCGTGACGCGCCGCGCCGTGCTGGGGTTTCATGCCGCACGGTCGATGGATCGGCGGGGTCGCCTATACGCCGAGCCGGAAGCCTCCGATCTTGTGCTCCAGGCCTATCCGGCCGGTGTGCGCAACTGGATTGTTCGCCGCGGCGGATTGACGTCGCGGCTGCTTCTGTTGCGCGGACGCGAATTGGCGGCGCTCTATCCGAGCTGCCGATAAAGCCGAGCAAGGGGCGTGCGAATTTTCCAAGGGTAGGCAAGGCGCGTTCGCACCGTGCCCACCTTTAGCTACGCTTCCTACATTCCTTCCAGCGGGCAGTTCACCATCCAGGGGATTCCGAACTGGTCGACGCACATGCCGAACCCTTTGGCGAAGAAGGTTTTGCTGAAGGGCATATTGAGGCTGCCACCCTCTGCCAGCGCCTTGAACTTGCGCTCGGCATCCGCGAGATCGTGGATCGTCAGCGAAACGGAAAATCCCTGCGGCTTGTGGAAGCGATCCGGCGGTGAATCCGACGCCATCAATACCTGGCCGTCGATCGAAATCTGGCCGTGCATGATCGTCTTCTCTCGACCTGCCGCCGCCGGCATGTCGGAAGGCGCATCCTCGGCTCTCACGATCATCTCGATCTTGGCACCCAGCACCCTTTCATAATACTTGAACGCGGCTTCGCAATTGTCGTCGTAGAACAGATAGGCATTGAGCTGCATCGCCTGCTCCTGGGTTGAGGGTTAAGATTATTTCTCGGCGAGGCTTTTCAGGCTGGCGAGGCCAGCCTCGAAATCCTTGCCGATCATCTTGTCGAGATTCATGAACACCTGCATCACTCTGTGTATGAAGGGCGCGGGACCATGCATGACCCAGCTGACGTTGGTCGTTGGGCCGGCGGCGGCGCCGTTCTGCGGCAGCATGGAGAACTCGGCGGTGTTGTGGGCTTCGAACGGCTTGAAGAAGTCGAGCTTGATCACGATTTTTGACGGCGCTGAGGCTTCCAGAATTTCCATTCGTCCGGACCCAACGTTCTTGTTTCCCTCCCACGCATAAACGGTGCCCTTGCCGCTTTCGGCGCCATCGTAACTCCGCTTCAGCGCGGGATCCCTGTTTTCCCAGGGCGACCAGCCCCTCCACAGATGAAAATCGCTAATCAGCGGATAAATCCGCTCGGGCGGGGCTTTCATCACGGCCTCGCGCTGGACACGGAAGGTGCCGGGCTTTGTCGAGGCGAGGACAAGGACGACGACGATGGCGATCGCCAGTATGGCCGCAACGACGATGATGATCTCAAGCACTGAATAACTCCCCTATTTTCTCATCTTTATGAAAAGAGCTAGCCGGGCAGCGGCCATGATGTTCGCAATTTGCGATCGCGCAGCCAGAGGCCGCCGCATACCATCACGCCAAGATAAAATCCGGACAGAATGTGGCTGAACTGCGAACTGCCGATCGTCAGCTGCGAGGTGATCGGGAGCGCACAGAGACCCGCGCAAGCTGCCGCAATGACGCCGAGGCTCCGCGCAAGGCCTTCGCTTGCACCATGACCGATCCGATCCATCGCTTCGATGACGATCCGCCACGGCTCCATCTTGATGAAACCGTCAAGCAACAGGATTGTGATTTGGATGGTTTGCATGTTCATCTCGCGTATCCCCCTTCAACCGGCTCTCTGCCCTAAAGACGAACGGGGGAGACGCGGATCGACAGGCGCCGAATTATTTTTTTTCAGCCTTTGCTCCGGACGGACGGCTGTCGCGCATCAGCCGATCGAGATGCATCCGGATATGGGCGGCCTCGGCCGAGGTATTGGCAAGCGCAATGGCGCGGTCGAATGCCACGCGGGCTTCCTCGTTGCGGTCGAGTTGCATCAGGAACGCGCCGCGCACGCCGAAATAATGAAAGTAATTCGCAAGCCGCTCGCCAAGCGGTTCGATCATTTGCAAGGCGGCCTCCGCCCCGCGGACCTTCGATACCGCAACGGCGCGGTTAAGCGTGACCACCGGCGAAGGCTGCAGGATTTCCAGCGAGCCATAGAGCAGGTCGATCTGGGCCCAGTCGGTACCTTCAGGTGTTGTGGCGCGGGCATGCAAAGCCGCGATCGCCGCCTGAATCTGATAAGGCCCGCTTCGGCGATGGCGCATCGCCTTGTCGATCAGCGCCAGACCTTCGGCGATCATCTTCTGATTCCACAACGTGCGGTCCTGATCATCGAGCAGCACAAGCTCGCCGCTGGCATCGAACCGCGCCGCTGAGCGAGCGTGCTGCAGCAACAACAGCGCCGTCAGGCCCATGATCTCCGGCTCGCTCTGGAACAGCCGAAGCAGCAGCCGCGCCAGGCGGATCGCTTCTTCACACAGGGGCTTGCGGATTTCCGACGTCTCGCCGCTCGCGGAATATCCCTCGTTGAAGATCAGGTAAATCATCGCGGCAACTGCGGCGAGTCGCTCGCTGCGCTCGACCGCACCCGGCGTCTCGAAAGGTACGCCGGCGCCGGAGACCCGCGTCTTGGCGCGGGTGATCCGCTGCTCCATCGCGGCTTCCGAGACCAGAAAGGCGCGCGCGATCTGTTTCACCGTCAGGCCGGAAACGATGCGAAGCGCCAGCGCAATCTGCTGCGTCGCAGGCAATTCCGGATGACAGCAGATGAACAGCAGCCGCAGAATGTCGTCGCGATAATGCGAACCATCGAGCCGTTCGGCGATCGCGTCTTCCGCGTCGTCGAGATCGGAGATCACCTCATCTTCCGGCAGCGCCTCGTGCCTGCTGGTCCGGCGTACCTCGTCGATCGCGACGTTGCGCCCCACCATGATCAGCCATGCCGCAGGGTCCCGCGGCGGGCCGTTTTGCGGCCAGCTCTTCAACGCCCGCAGGCAGGCGTTCTGGAAGGCTTCCTCCGCTGTATCGAGGTTGCGGAAGTACCGCAGCAGCGCGCCGACGGCCTGGGGACGCGCCGAAGTCAACGCGGCATCGATCCAGGCCGTGTCGGTCACTTCACGTCTCCTCCTGGCAGAAACACGCCGACCGGGCGAATCTCGTAGGCGCCGCCCGGATTGGCCGCGCCGAGATCGCGGGCGACGTCAACAGCCGCGTCGAGGTTTTCGCAGTCGATAATGTAGAAGCCGAGAAGTTGCTCCTTGGTTTCGGCATAGGGGCCGTCGAGCACGAGCGGGGGATCGTCCTTGCGCAAGGTCGTCGCCGCCGTGGTCGGCAACAGCCGCGCCACCGGACCGAGGCGGCCCTCCTTTTTCAGCTTGTCCTGAACGACGGCGAGCCTCGCCATCACGGCGGCGTCCTGGTCGCGGGTCCATGAACCGACAAAATCCTCATCGTGGTAGCAAAGAATGGCATACAGCATAGACATGGAGCTCCCATTTGATCCAAGGACGGACGAGTATGCCCGGGCCCGACAGGCAGGCGGAAAAATATTTGTACTGAAAATGTGCCCGGGTAAGGTCGCGGCCTGAACGGCAGAAGGCAAAATGGCAATGAAAAAGGGAACGCTCGCCCTCCTCATTCATGGGGGAACCGAAAACTGGTCACCGGCGCGCTGGACGCGGCGGTTTGACGAGGTGTGCGGTGACCGTCGCGTCTGGCTGGCGACGGAAGGCGGCGGCGACCCAAAAGATGTTCACTACGCCGCGGTCTGGAAGCCGACACCGGGCGAGCTGGCCGCGTTTCCAAATTTGCGGGTTATTTTCAACCTCGGGGCGGGTGTCGATGCGCTGATGGCCGACAGGTCATTGCCGC
>Ga0210406_10005327_pt1 | contig 13516 bp, 24 predicted proteins | sample IncBWC30MmetaG_FD_155454 | JGI IMG/M metagenome (GOLD analysis project Ga0210406, IMG submission 155454) | Forest soil microbial communities from Barre Woods Harvard Forest LTER site, Petersham, Massachusetts, United States - Inc-BW-C-30-M | ecosystem: Environmental > Terrestrial > Soil >... | reverse complement strand
GATAGTGGCTACGTTAGCATCATTCGCCCAATAGCGATCATCCTGAAGCGCCGATGTCGGATGCGCCGCTGTGGTTCATAACCAGCAGAATCGTCAGTTCGAACCTGACTCCCGGAACCAATTCCATGAGAAGCGCATTATCTCGCTGAGCACTGATGGGGATCATGAGATGCCAGACGCGTTCGAGCGGCGGAGGCAGGTGCGACGGACATTTCAGGGACGAGTGTCTTGCGACAAGTCCGATCGGGGGTATGAAAACTACACCAATCTCCTGCGAGACGGTTACAAGATCAGGATTTTCCTGAACGACGTCGAGCAAGCTCACTGCCTCATCGCCGATCCCGATGAGGGATGGATCATGCGTCATCAGATAGCCGGCGGTAAGCCGGTGCTCGTTCGCGGCGTGGCCCGAACCGAGATCGTGAAGGGTAACGTCTCCATTCGGCTTGAGCGCCAGTTTCGGGCAGACTGAGTATCGGCACGCGCCCCGGATTGGGATCGTCTCCCATTTCGGTTATCCATGGTTTGGCAGGTGGAAGCACCAGCAATAATGCGCGGGGCTTTTGCTTTTTGCGCACGAGCTATTGTGAGAGCTCACGGGTCCTCCCTGGCCAAACCGTCGCGCGGCATCATCTGCGATCGGAGTTCCGGAAGGTGAGGGCGACCGTAGCGAGACCACCGGACGGCGGCCGCGCGTCACGATACCGGGATCAGCGATCGGCGTCGCGGGTGATCCTAGTGGACCCACAGGGCTACGAGGGCGCAGGCGAAACCCAGCACGAGAATGCCGGAAGCCGTTATGGCGACCAAGTCAATTGACCAGGGGTGGCCGTCTCCGCCGATCAGATCGAAGTGTCGGGAGCGGGTTTCGTCGCGATATGTCCGAAGGCGCACGGCAGAAGCGCTCCTTGCGCGCGTTAGGATGATTCCATCGTCTACAGCCAAAAACAGTTCCTCGCAATTTTAGGCCCAGACTCGCGTTGCCGGACCGGGTCAGGCTATGCCGAATCCTAAAATGCTCTAGTCTTCGTCCGGCTCGCGCACGACCGGCGGTTCGTCGGCATGCTCCTCGTCCTCTTCGTCCTCTTCGTCTTCATCAGGATCTCGGGGTGGCATTGTGTTGCCCATGCTCACGAACGGACTGCAGTCGATCAACCTGGTGGAAAATTCCTCGGGGAGGAGTGGGGTCATTGTTGTTGCTCCTCGGGTGTGGACCCTGGGGGGCCAACAGAGGCGGCCTTACCGGGTGCGTAGTTCTGCGATCGCCAGAGCCGAAAGCTGCGCCGGGTCATGGTCACCGGTTTGCGCGATCTTGATGATCTTCCTCGCGATCATTTCCGTTAAGGGGTCGTCGCGATCCTTGACGCAGAGGGTATGCAACGCTCGCTCGTATGCCTCGGTGATGCGGCCAATCTCTTCCGGCTCCAAGGCAGACTTCTTTAGTAGTCGATAAATAGCCATTTCTAATTGAACTTATCTTGGTGCTTGTAACCCGAGGCCAGCCACTCGGTCGTACGAGAAGCTGTCTCAGCTTGGCGGGCTTTGCGAACCAGGAGGTCGCGTGCAACGCCCGGCGGGGTACCTTGAGCCTGCTTACGCAACTGCGTTGCTCGCTTTGCAAGGCGTTCTACGAGGGAGGTAGCTTGTGTGAAACGGCGACGCTCTGGCATGCGCTGCTCCATCCATTCGAGGTTTGGCGGGAGCGCGACCGGCGTTCTCATCACCGATGACTGCGACGAGGACCGGGCGGTGACAACGAAGTGTGCGCCCCGATCGTAAGAAGCGCCAGAACTTAAATATTAACTTTCTGCCGGAACCATTGGGCGCAATGGCTATAAAGTCATTCCGGCCTTCTTCTTGGACGTTCAATAAGTTCGTATGTCGGAACGTGGGTGCTTTCCTGCCACGATTCTAGCGCAGCTCCGCAGACCGTGCAGACCGCGTCACCCGTATGCGGTACCAAGAACTTCTCTTCAGTGCGTCTGTACTTGGCGCCGCAATTGCATTGCACAATTGTCGCCATCCCGGGAATATGCGCTTCGGACCGTCGATTTTCCAGCCCGGAACTCTGCCGCGATCGAGCGTCGGCCGTCGTCTCCTGGGGGTGGGCTGAAGCGAAAAGCACGCTTTATCGGTCCGTGATTGTGAGCAAAGCCGGGGCATTCGCTCCGGCTTTTGCTTTGCCGGTGGAGGTTGAGGGACTTCGGCCTAGCAGAGGCATATGGTTCGCATACCCGTACTGTCGACGCTGGTTCCGAAGGGTGACGGCCGCACCGTCAAGCCGGAACCGAAACTGGCCGATCCGTTCTACCAATCAGCCGGTCATGAGGCGTTTCGCCGGTCCTTTATGAGTTCCCGCTCGAGCTTCAGAAGGATGAAGGTTATTGGCGCGACCAGCGCAATTGGCCGTTGCTTCTTCCGAATCTCGGCCGGTCGATCGATCCGCAGCGCCTGGCAGACGACTATCAGAACAATGGCAAGGTCAACAAGGAAGCCATCTGGGTCTCGCAACACCTCAACATCGAGATCGGCACCGGGCTGAAGACGGATGCCTGGGCGGGCGCGGAATTCTGGGCGGACGCCGAGGACGAGACGATCACGCTCGATCATCTGCTCGAGGTGTGCCGTGACGAGCCAACCGCCGACACAAAGATGCGTCCGCAGGTCCGGGAGTATTCATAAGCCACCTTCATAAGTCCATGCGAATTCATCCATCTAATTGCACGGCCAGCCGTCTTATATAACAAGCTGTGCGAACGACGATCGCTCCGAATGGCGGGCGAGCATGATCTTTCCTTTCAACGTTGGTAACTTCGCAAGGCAGCACGTCCATCACGCTGCACGGGCTCAATGATACACCCTAGCAGAACGCCACCCGCATTCAGTGCTCACGACAGGAGATTGCCAGTGAAGCTTCAGACCACGGCAATCTCACTGCTCTTATTGATGTCGATGGCATCGGCTCACGCAGAGGAGACCACGCTTATGGGATCAAAGCCGATGCTAACGTTTGAGGATGTGCGCAAGGTAACGCCGGCGTTAGAGGCTTACACCCAAAATCGGCTTCTCGGTGACGTTTGGAAACGGCCTGGCCTCGCACCACGGGACCGCAGCATCGTTACGTTGGCAGCGCTGATCGCGCGCAATCAGACGATCGAGATGTCGTATCATCTCAATCTTGCACTCGATAACGGCGTCGAACCGCGCGAGATTTCGGAGATCATTACTCACCTCGCCTTCTACGCTGGCTGGGGCAATGCGATGTCGGCAGTCGCCATCGCTGGGGATGTCTTTGCGGCGCGTCACTTCGGCTGCGAACACCTTCCACCGGCTTCCGTGACGCTGCTGCCGATAAACGAGGCCGCCGAAGCACAGCGCGCTCAGTTCGTCCAGGAGCAATTCGGCTCGTCCTTTCCGGGAGTCGTGCAGTACACGACCGATGTGCTGTTCCGTGATTTGTGGTTGCGCCCGGACCTTGCCCCGAGGGACCGCAGCCTTGTCACCGTCAGCGCATTGATCGCAAACGGGCAGATAGCGCAGCTCGCACCTCACCTCAACAGGGCGATGGATAACGGGTTGACGCAGGCGCAGGCGTCTGAGGCCATCACGCATCTGGCCTTCTATGTGGGCTGGCCCAATGTCTTTTCGGCGATGCCGACCGCGAAGGATGTCTTCGCAAAGCGTCCCCACTAGATCGAGATTTAATGAGGAACCCGCCATGAACATATCATTTGAAAGTAAGGTTGCACTCGTTACGGGCGCCGGATCAGGGTTGGGGCTTGCTACGGTGAAGGCTTTCGCCGAATCGGGCGCTTCAGTGGTGTTGGCCGATGCGGATGAAAGGGCCGTGCGTTCTGCCGCCGAGGAAATATCCGCCCGGGGGCACAAAACCTTGGCGATCAAATGCGACGTTGCTGATGACACCCAGGTAGAAGCGATGGTGAAGCAAACAGTTGCTACTTTCGGGCGGCTTGATGCGGCCTACAACAATGCCGGCGTTCAAAATATTGCCGCGGAAGCCGCCGATGCTACTCGGGAAGACTTTGATCGGGTGATCTCCATCAATCTGCGCGGTGTGTGGAGTTGCATGAAGTTCGAGCTGCGCCAGATGCTCCAGCAGGGAGGGGGCGCAATCGTTAACTGTTCTTCAATCGGAGGATTGGTGGCCGGCCCCAAGCGGGGAACATATCAAGCCTCCAAGCATGGTGTGCTTGGGCTGACAAAAAGTGCGGCACTGGACTATGCGGCAAGAGGCATTCGCATCAATGCCGTATGTCCGGGCATCATCCATACGTCGATGCTCGACAAAATGATGGCGACTCAGGCAGACGCCCTTAACGCAATGTTGAAAGAAGTGCCAATCGGCCGGCTTGGTCGTCCCGAGGAAATTGCAAGCGCGGTGCTTTGGCTTTGCAGCTCCGCTGCAAGTTTTATGGTTGGTCACGCACTCGCAGTAGATGGCGGATACACCATACGCTGAATCATCGGTCACTGACGTTTCATCGTTCCCTCAGCGCTTCCACTAACAATTTAAAGGCCGCGGAGGGCTGTCGACGGCTTGGATAATACAGGTGATAGCCCGGATACGGTGGGCACCAGTCGGCGAGTACACGCTTCAGGCGGCCCTTCTTGATGTGCGATTGCACCAACCCTTCTGGCAAGTAGGTCAAACCGAGACCCGCGAGCGCAGCATCGAGCATTTGGCTCGTGGTATTGAAGAATAGCTGACCGTCAACCCGGACCTTGAGTTCGCGTGAGCCCTTTTCAAACTCCCAAGCATACAACCCGCCGTGGGTGGGCAGGCGAAGATTAATGCAGTTGTGCTCGACCAGGTCCTGCGGCCGCTTTGGCTCCTGCCGGTTCCGGAAATAGGCGGGAGTCCCGACAACCGCCATGCGCGCGTCGGGTCCGATGCGCACAGCAATCATGTCTTTTGCGACCTGCTCACCATCGCGCACGCCGGCATCAAAGCGTTGGGTGACGATATCAGTCAGGCCGTAGTCGCAGATGATCTCGACTTTGATGTCCGGATACTTGCGCAAGAGCTTTGCAATCTTCGGCAGCAGCACAGCGTTGGTTGCATACTCCGTAGCCGTGATGCGGATGGTACCGGAGGGCTTGTCCCGAAGCTCACCCAAGGCTGCAAGCTCGGTTTCGATTTCCTCGAACCGAGGACCGATATTTCGCAACAGTCGTTCGCCCGCCGCTGTCGGCGAGACGCTGCGCGTGGTGCGCGTCAGTAAGCGCAGCTTCAGACGTGCCTCTAGCTCTTTGATGGTGTAGCTAAGCGCGGATTGTGAAACGCCAAGCTTGGCAGCAGCTTTGGTAAAACTGCCCTCGCGAGCAACGATCAGAAAGGCCGAGAGGTCGTCAAGATTGCCGCGCTGCATTTATCGACCCAGTTTATAAGTGTATGCAGATTATAGCGGCTAGTTTCTATGGCGGCATCCCCCTAAATCCTGGATGGGCTACTGCCCCGATACCTCCGACACCAACGTCGTATGACGGAGTCCAGCCCAATGGAATGGACGCCTCACAATGCAAAGGCGGCAGCGTGAATACGCTGCTCGCAATGTCGCGAAGGACAATACTCGCTGCTGCTGGTGGCCTGGCGCTAACGATGGCGCGTCGGGGTTATGCCGCGACATCGGCCGAGAGAAAGAACGGAACAATGGATATCAAACGCAACGGTTCACGGCCCTCGGGCAAAGGCCCCGAGGCTTGGTTTACCGGCGCGGTCCGCGTGGACCCCCTGTTTCAGGTAGGTGACCCGACCCGTGTCAGCGGCGGTCAAGTGACATTCGAGCCCGGTGCCCGCACCATGTGGCACACACATCCGCTGGGCCAGACCCTGATTGTCACGTCCGGACTCGGTTGGGTTCAATGCGAGGGTGGACCGATCGAGGAAGTCCGCCCCGGCGACGTTATCTGGTTTCCACCTGGCGAGAAGCACTGGCATGGCGCGACGACCACGACCGCTTTAACGCATATAGCGATTACGGAGTCGCTCAACGGCAAGAATGTTGACTGGATGGAAAAGGTTAGCGACGAGCAATACCGCGGTTGATCCCCGAAAAGCGTGAAGTTGTTGCGACATATCCGCGCGAAGTCCAGATACTAAAGGAAGGAATCGCAGCAATGCAGAAGCGGAAGCTTGGCAACCAGGGCCTCGAAGTCTCCGAAATGGGTCTCGGATGCATGACCATGACCGGTGGCTACGGACAGTCGCCAGATCGTGCGACCATGATTCAACTTATCCGCACCGCCGTGGAGCGCGGCGTGACCTTCTTTGACACTGCGGAAACCTATGGCCCCTTCAAGAACGAGGCTCTCGTTGGCGAGGCACTGGAGCCATTGCGCAAGGATGTTGTGATAGCGACCAAGTTTGGCCACGACATCGATCTCGTGACCGGCGAGCGGCTAGGCCCGCTTAACAGCCGGCCTGAGCATATCAAGGCTGCCACCGACGGCATGCTGAAGCGCCTGCGGACCGATCATATCGACCTGCTTTACCAGCACCGCGTTGATCCATCGGTGCCGATGGAGGATGTTGCGGGCGCGGTGAAGGACCTTATCGCGCAAGGCAAGGTGCGGTATTTCGGCCTATCCGAGGCTGGGGCACGTTCCATCCGCCAAGCCCATGCGGTTCAGCCGCTCAGTTCATTGCAGAGCGAGTATTCGCTGTGGACACGCGAGCCTGACGCCGAGATTCTGCCAACTCTGGAAGAGCTTGGGATCGGACTCGTCCCCTTCAGTCCGTTAGGGAAGGGATTTCTTACTGGTGTGATCGGCGCAGACACGACTTTCGCCGGTTCGGACCTTCGCAGCCGCATCCCGCGTTTCGAGCCGAATGCGTTGAAGGTGAACCTGGCGCTGGTCGATCTCCTCCGCAGGATCGGGGCACGCAAGGGCGCTACCCCGGCCCAGGTGGCGCTTGCTTGGTTGCTTGCTCGGAAGCCGTGGATCGTTCCAATCCCCGGCACTACCAAACCCGCTCGCCTCGATGAGAATTTGGGTGCTGCGTTTCTGAAACTCGGCAGCAACGACCTGCATGAAATTGAGGATGCGGCGGCGGCGATCAAGGTGCAGGGAGCGCGGTATCCCGAAGAACTCATGAGGATGACCGGCCTCTGAACGGTCAACACATCTTACCGCAGCAGATCGTTGATGATGAGGACAGACTCGTCGGGGCCAGCGCCTTCGTGGTCGGCAACGGCGTCAAGAAGCCGCGCGGCTTCACCACCTATGCCAGCGGCACCTTTGCCGCCGGCGGCTCCGGCAAGATCGAGCAGATTGCCGCCGCAGCGCAGGGCGTGATCGGCTGGGACGACCTCATCAACGTGCTGACGGCGCTGAAGGAGTTCTATCTCGGCGGCGCCAACTGGCTGATGCAGCGCGCAACCGTCGGCAAGGTGATGTTGCTGAAGGACGGCGAGGGCCAGGTCATCGTCGTGCGAAGCGTTCTTTGTCAGCGCAACGAAATTCCAGCAAAGCGCGCTGGCCACAAACCAGACCTCGGACGCGGGCCTGGTCGGCGCGACATCGATCCTCAATGCGACCAGCGCGGCAGCGACCGCGGTCAAGGCGATCTCGATCACCACGGCTGGGATCGTCTTGGGCAAGGCCGTCATCAGTGATTTCTCGACGGTCTATTCGTTCGGGACGCATTTGTACAAGGTGAGGCAGCTCGTTCAGTCCGACATGGACAATTATGCCGCGAACGCAGAGTCACCCGCCGATAGCTGCGTCGCCTATGCCAATGTTCAGAAGATGGCGACCAAGTGCACGATCGCCAACATGCAGGGGCTCCTCGACCAACAGGTGGCAATTCCGTCGCAGACCGTTTCCAGTGGTCCGCCTGTTCCGGCGGCGCGAACGAAACAGGCGACGGTTCAGCCGGCGCGCCAAACGTCACCGCCTATCAGCTCAACAGCCGTACCTGTGCATTAGAGAGCAAATCAGTCATGGCGACACACAGCGAAGCGTTGCTCGACGCCTATGCGGCATGTCCGCCAAGCGCGCGCGTCTGTCACACGCTGGAGATCTGGCAGTCCTCCTTCGCTGAACCGGCGCGCGTTGTGGCCAATGTCGGCGACGATATGGCCTTCGGGATCGAGCAAGGTGCGCCGCGCGATGCCGGCGCGATGGTGACGTTCATCGCGTGCCCGTTCACGTCGGACTATCCCGAGCAGCGCGAGGGCCAGCCGCCGTCAAGCAAGATCAAGATTGACAACGTCAAAGATCCGCGCTGCGTTGGGTGTCCGCGAGTACATCCAAATCCTGTACGGCAATATCTCGGCGGCGATCTGGCCGAGCCGGCTATGGGCCGGTCGAGTATGAACTGCGCGCAGCGCAGATGATCGGCACGTCCCTGACCGGCAACGCGATGGTGCGTAACCTCCAAGACAAGCGCTTTCCGCGGCAGAACAAGAACTATGATTACATCCAGTTCCCGAGTCTCTTGCCGACATGATGGAGATCGAAAATTGGCGATTCAGAAGGCGATAGTCTTCTTGTGAGATAGAATGTCGTGCCCATATGATGGCGTGGTTTCGTTCTTCTTGCTTCATGCGTAGGTATTGCCGGAATGCCTGAAAGTGAAGCGTTCTTTTGGTTGCTCGTCATTTCAGCCACCGTCATGACCATCGTTCTAACGGGTATTGCGGTGTTTGCGCTCTAATCGCCGCTGTTCAGAGCCGCAGGGCAAGCAAGATCTGTCCTTCCGGGAATTGAGCATGCCATTGCCGGCGTGGCCAATTGGCTCTTCAAAGGAAAAGTATGAAGATGGCGGCGATTGAAACAAGCCAGATCACCGAGAGCACAACGTAAAGATAATAGCGCTTCATAGCGGAGTCGTCGCTGCGGTTTCAAGCTACCGTAGCTTCTCGGAATCTGGATAGGCGTTGAGCTAGATCAACCGCTTGATTGACGTCCGCGAGCTCAAAGTCAGCGGCAGAAATCCGTGCTTTCGCGCAATCGAATCCCGAGTTCTCTCATCGGGCGGCCTGGGGCTGGCAGTCCTGCAACTGCTGGGACTTCGCCTGCCACGTTCAGCGCGAGCTGTTCCGCCGCGCGTCGTGGTCCCGGCGGATCTCTCTAAGCGCTGGGTCTTGGAAGCAATCGACACGCATCCGGAGCGCGCGGCCTGGCGCGAGGTACCCGACGGGCCGGGCGGCCTGGTGACGGCCGCCGATGGCGCCTTGGTGCTGATGGCACATTTGCGCTTTCCCGCGCATATCGGCGTGTGGCTGGACCCCGAGGCGCGCGTCATCCATTGCAGCGAGCAGCACGGCGTGTGCTGCGAAACCGTTCTGGCTCTGCGGCAGATGGGCTGGAAAAAGTTGACCTATTACAAGCCGATTGTCTGCGGCGGAAAGGCTTAGGTGCTTGACGTAAGCGACAGCCGAACTGTCGAGAGGGAAGCGAAGCAGTTGGGCTCGATCTGAGGTACTGACCGCCGCCGAACATCAACACCGGCGGCTCAGCCGACGAAATAGCCTGTTTGCGCTGAGGTTCCCCAATTCCGGCCGGAATTGGGCTAGCAACGCGGCGGCAAACAGTGCATGCTTGTTTGATTGCGGGGAAGGAAATTGGCCCTCGGCACCAGAGAGACGGCGTGTGCTCCCGCCTTAGTGCAACAGGAGCACGCTCTCATGACAAATCCCGTTCGCGAATTTATCGACTTCTGGATCGAGAACAGCGTGCACGCGGCTGAGCGGGACGGCGCGAATGGTGCCGAGCAAGGTGTGCTCGCTTTGACGAACCGATGCGTCGAGATGGCTTCATCCATCGGATTATCGAGAGCCGCCCTGGATCAGGAAGTCGGTGATCTCTCGGCCTATATCAGCGCGAAGCTCGCAAAAGCCAATACGCTGGAACGCGACCGGCTCGCCTAGACGCAGCGGCGAAACACAGGGAACAATCATGGTGACAGGTACAGTAAAGTGGTTCAATGGCCAAAAGGGCTTTGGGTTTATTCAGCCCGATGATGGCGGCAACGACGTTTTTGTTCATGTGAGTGCTGTCGAACTCGCGGGACTAGCGGGCCTGGCGGAAGGGCAAAAGGTTTCTTACGAGATCAAGGTGGATACCAAGCGCGGCAAAAGCAGCGCAGAAAATCTGAAGGTCAGATGAGCAGCAAGTCGGACGGCCAGTCTCCCGCTCAACTTGCCAGAGCCAATCGTTTGCGTCTTGCCGCCGAAGAGGGCGCGCGAGTGATGGAAGATGTGGTAAAAGAGGCGATCGCCGTCCGCAAGAATATGGCGCGCCTGAAAGAACTGAGACTTGCCAAGGAAGCGGCTACAATGCACGAACAGGCTGTAGCCGGAAATGATGAAAAAGCGAAGCCACGAAAGCGAAGGCGTCGATAAGAGAGTTCTTGTTCCCGCTGGAAACTCCGATATCGGTCACGCTGTCCCGATTGCGCCGAACGCGGCCAGCCTCCTGCCATGCGGTTAATGCGAGCCGCATTATTGAGCGGGGGCTTTCGGTTACGGCAGGGCGAAGCGGAAAAGTCATCCTCGACCAGTACTTCCGGGCAGCTAAATGACCGAACGGTGCCGACGGAATAAGCGTCAATTTGCCGGCTGAATCGTGATCGAGCAACAGATATTTCCAAGTCGGCGGAACGTTGGTGCATGCAGCATGTTTTCTTGACGGAGACGGAATCTTCGCGAGGAGCGGGACAGTCACCATCGCGACAAAAGCGGCGTAGCGCCCGCTTAGTCGCGGTTTAACCCTATCCCTTCCATCCCCTTTCATCGCGAGTAAAACACCATGAACAGGCGCAAGCCCACCTATTACCGGAATTCGTTGGATTTGAGAGATAAAGTGCAGGTTAAGGTCCTGCGAAAGCGCCTCAAATTATCGGACGATCAGTTCGCCGACATCGTTCGGAAGAGTGGAAATTCGATTTCCGCCATCACCAAGGAAGCCACAACCCCCTCGCATGATTGATTAAGAGCCAAGGGCGCTAGGCATCTCGAAGACAAAGCTCGTCTCTTCTTCGTTCGAAGCGACTCTCAGCGTTCCACCATGCGCCCGGGCAATCTCCGAAGCGATGTAAAGTCCAAGTCCCAGTCCGTGCTGGCTTGGCCGGTCGCCACGTGTGAAGGGCTTAAACAGATGCTGCATCGCCTTCTCAGAAATAGGCGTGCCATAGTTTGTAACCGCTAATTCGAATGTACCCTCAACGACCCTCGCGGAAATGCGTATCGGCTTTTGTTGATCGCCGTAATTAATGGCATTGCTAAGTAGATTGGAGAACAACTGTCCGATCTTGCTTCGATCGCAATAGATGGGCTCGTCGAGATCGATCGACGCGTCAATGATGACGTCGGGCCACGCGAGTTTTAATTCGTCGATGACATGTTCAAGTATCGGTCCCAAGGGCTCCGCCGTTCGCTTTATGGTTAGGCCGCCGCCGAGACGTCCCCGGGCGAAATCCATGAGGTTGTCTACGAGAGCTGTCATCCGCATCACAGACTTCTGGATCATCGGAATGATTTCCAGCGCCCGCTCGCTGCTTTGAGCCTTGAGCAAGATGCGCATGCCGGCGTCGATCGACGCAAGCGGATTGCGCAGATCATGACCGAGCACGCCGATGAACTGTTCGCGAAGCTCGGATGTGTTTCTTTCGTCGAGGAGATCAGCTTGGCTGATCCTTAGGCTGGCCTCGGCGAACAGGCGGCCGCTCTCACTCTCTTTGAGGTTCGATTCGCTAACGGAAAGGGCCGACTGGCTCTGCTCGAAACGACGAGCAAGCTCCAACTGCGAAGCTATCAATTCGCCGAATAGCTGAAACGTGCTCACAATTTCAGGCTTATCCAATTCCCTTGGCTTCGGATCGATGGCGCACAGCGTGCCCCACATGGTCCCGTCGCTCATCACGATTCGTGCGGAAATGTAACTCCGAAATCCGTACATTGCAGGGGTTGGATGATTGCAGAATGTACCATCGCTCTGCACGTCGTTTATGACGACGAGTTTGCCATGCTCACGAATTTCGCTGCAGATGGTCGTCTCAACGCGAAGCTCGCCGCCCTCCTGTAAGCCAAAGTTGATATTGTCACGAACGGCGCAGCACACCCACCGATCCCAGGTGACGCGAGCGATTGCCACAAAGCCCATGCCGGTAATTCGGCCCACGGCGTCCAGGATTTTGGGGACTGCGCCAATCCGCTGGATGGCATCAACGTCCCCCATGATATCGGTCGTCATTGGCAACCCGAATGCTCCTCAGCTCGAGAAACTAACGCTTGAACCGGCCGTCCGTTCGCAGGAACCTAAACCGCGTGATCGCGTTACACTCTGCTGGTTTGGAGCGAAAGTGTCCCAATTTGCGGATGAAAAGCCATTTGTTTTGGTCGTCGAGGATGATGAATTAATCCGCATGCACGCAGCCGATATGGTTCGCGATTTAGGCTTTGAGGCCATCGAGGCATCGAACGCCGATCATGCGATATCGCTTTTAGAAAGCCGCTCCGACATATTGGTAGTGTTCGCCGACATTCAGATGCCTGGGTCAATGGACGGCCTCCATCTCGTTGCCGTTGTAAGGGATCGGTGGCCACCGATCGCGTTGTTGGTTACGTCCGGTCAGGTAAGCCCGCCGGCGTCGTCCTTACCGCCGGGAGCGCGGTTCGTCTCCAAGCCGGACATGTCTCACGAGCTTGGAACCCATCTTTCTGCTTTAACCGGTTTCGGTTTCGCTTGAATGCGACAGCATCGCTTAGTCCCAAACGTCTGGTGTTGGACCCAACTCGGACACCGGCGAGGTCGGCTTTTGCGCCGCTGTTAGGGCAGACCGGACATCAACCGTGCGCTGGTCCGCCCTGAGTAATAAGCACAGGTCCTAACAACCCTCTGATTTCCTGATGTATCAAGTCTTAGGCCAGGAACTGAAGTCGGCGGTTGGAATGATCTGACCGTCAGCGAAGCGGACAAACAGGAACCAGTCCTGAAAGAACAGGGTGAGGATTGAAAATGCCACGAAGGCGAAGCCTGGCCAGTCTAGAAGCGCCGGCAGTTGCCCGAACATTCGCCCTCGATTGAAGAAGATCACCTAACAAAGCTGATCCGGGCGAGTGAGTTGCGACAACGCAAAGCGCGAGCAAAAACCGAACTGTACCCATCAACAAATCCCCCCGCGCGGTCCCCAATTTGGCGGCCGGACTTCAATATCTTACAACCGGACTGGGAACGAGAGGGCGTGGGGGGACACCTCGGTCGCCCAGATCGGGCGCGATGAGATTCAAAGGGCCGAGGCCGTTGCCTCGGCCCTTTTTGTTGAAGGCGCGCAATCTCGCGCGCTTCGCTTCCAACAGAGGGGGAGACTTCAATGCTGCAGAACATTCGCAAGACTGGAAAACGTCGCTCGGCGGCGTGGCCCTGATCAGCATCGGCGTGCTTGGTGGCTGCGGCATCAGCATTCCCGGCGTCAATGTCGATTTCGGCGTTGCGCTGATGGTAGGCGTTCCGCTCTTGCGGCGTCCGACCGCGCCAATCCATCAGTGCG
>Ga0210406_10005325_pt1 | contig 13520 bp, 13 predicted proteins | sample IncBWC30MmetaG_FD_155454 | JGI IMG/M metagenome (GOLD analysis project Ga0210406, IMG submission 155454) | Forest soil microbial communities from Barre Woods Harvard Forest LTER site, Petersham, Massachusetts, United States - Inc-BW-C-30-M | ecosystem: Environmental > Terrestrial > Soil >... | reverse complement strand
GCGTTGCCGTGGTGCTGCGTGATTCGGGCAAGCCGCACGGCCTGCTGAACATGACCGGCATTGGCGGCGAGAAGTTTGATATCGGCGCAATCCCCACGGCGTTCATCACGGGCGAAGGCTATCGCATGCTCTTCCGCATGCAGAAGCACGGAAAAGTGGAAGTCGAGATCGAAATGTCGAACTCGTTCGGCGACAAGCCCATGGATGTCTACAACACGGTGGCGGAAATTCGGGGGAGCGAAAAGCCGGACGAAATGGTGATCCTCGGAGCGCATCTTGATTCCTGGGACCTCGGGACGGGATCGACCGACAACGGCACGGGATCGATGGCCGTCCTGGAAGCGGCAAGGACGCTGGCGAAGTTGAACTTGAAACCGAAGCGGACCATCCGGTTTGTGCTGTTCACCGGAGAAGAAGAAGGATTGGTCGGCTCCGTCAAATACGTGGAATCGCATACAAATGAACTGGAGAAAATCTCCGCGGTGCTTGTCCACGATACCGGCACGGGCCGTGTTCTGACTCTCGGACTGCACGACAATTATCAGGACCGCGAGATCGTGGATCAGGTGCTGGCCCCGCTGAAAGAACTGAAGCTGCTGGAACCCACAATGCGAAGATCCTTCGGAACGGATCATGCCTCCTTCGATGACGCAGGAGTTCCCGGATTCCTCGTAATTCAAGACGGCGCCGAGTACAGCCTGACGCATCACAGCCAATCGGACACTTTAGACAAAGTGTGGAAAGACGAGCTCAACCAGGGCGCACAAGTGCTTGCGGCATGGGCCTATAATACGGCGCAACTGCCCGCTCTGCTGCCGCGCAGGCCCTTGCCCTATCGTCCGTCCACTCCAGGAGCGAAGGCAGAAGCGCCAAAGCCTGATCCGATTTCAGAAATGGATACGAAGATTGTGGAACAGGTGAAAGCCGGTCAGGCGGAACTGAAATCCAATCTGGAATATTTGGCCGACCGCATCGGCCCGCGCTTGACCGGTTCCCCTCAACTGGACAAAGCGAGCCACTGGACGATGGAACGCTTCAAGGAAGCCGGACTCTCGAATGCGAAACTGGAGCCTTGGACGATTGCAAACAGTTGGACGCGCGGTCCCGCGAGCGGGCAGATTATTTCTCCAACGCGCCATGTGCTGACACTGGAGACCGCGGGATGGTCGGCGGCCACGAAAGGCGAACTTCGCGGCCCCGTAATTGGCGTTGCCGCGGAAAAACCGGAGGATTTGCAGCAATACAAAGGCAAATTGAAGGGCGCCATTGTTATTGTTGGGCGCCCCGTGGAAATGGTTTCGCCGGGGCATCCTTTATTGACGCCCTGGGGAGAAGAGACCATCCCGGTGGCGATGCCGAAAATGGACGCCGACAAGCCGATGGACTTTGAGGCGTTCATGCGAGTCCGGCAGGCACAGACAAAATTCTTTGAAGAAGAAGGAGTCGGCGCTGTCCTGCGCGGTTCCGAGAAATGGTACGGACTGCTAAACATGAGCGCCGCCGGCCGCGAATACGCACCGAGCATGATTCCGACCGCTTACATCTCGCGGGAGAATTTCACTTTGCTTTGGAGGTTGCTGGATGCCGGAGCTGTGGAAGCGGAAGTGAACATCGGGAGCAGCTTCAGCGGGAAGCCGGTCGAGGTGTACAACACCGTCGCGGAGATTGCAGGCACGGAGAAACCGGACGAGGTCGTGATCGTTGGCGGGCATCTCGACTCGTGGGACTTGGGTACCGGTGCAACCGACAACGGCACGGGCTCGATGGCCGTACTGGCGGCAGCCCGCGCGCTGCAAAGACTGGGAATCAAACCCAAACGGACGATTCGTTTCGTGCTCTTCACCGGAGAAGAGCAGGGGCTGAACGGGTCAAAGGCCTACCTCAAGGCGCATCAAAACGAACTCGGGAAGATATCCGGTGTGCTGGTGCACGACAGCGGCACCGGAAAAGTTCTGACAGTTGGTTTGATGGGCAACTACGCGGCGCGAGAAACCGTCGACCGGGCGCTCTATCCGCTGGCGCGGGTCAAAGAAATCGGATTGGCGGAGCCGACGCTTCGTTCCGAAGGGGGAAGCGATCACGTTCCATTCGATCAGGCCGGTGTGCCGGGCTTCTGGTGCGTGCAGGAGAATGTGGATTACGACAAGACGCACCATTCCCAGGCGGACACGGTCGACCGCGTGCGCTGGGATGATCTGACGGAAGGGGCGCAAGTGCTGGCGGTGTTTGCTTACAACGTCGCCCAGCTTCCGGAAATGCTGCCACGCAAGCCGGTGAAGCAGGGCGGGAACTAAACTGGTTGCATGCGGGCAGTGCTCCAGAGAGTCAGCCGCGCGAAAGTGACGGTCGAAGGGCGCGTGACGGGCGAAATCGGCGCCGGGCTGATGATTCTGCTCGGCGTCGGTCGCGAAGACACGTCCGCCGTTGCGGCATCGATGGCGGAAAAGTGCGCGAACCTGCGCATCTTTGAGGACGACCAGGGTAAGATGAACCGTTCGCTGCTGGATGTGAAAGGCAGCGCGCTGGTGGTCTCGCAATTCACGCTTTACGGCGATGCGCGCGGGCAGCGGCGGCCAAGCTTCATCTCGGCGGCGCCTCCGGAATTAGCCAAGCGTCTCTACGAGGAATTCTGCGAAGCGGTCCGCAACCTTGGCGTGACCGTGGCGACGGGAATCTTTCAAGCAACGATGTCCGTGGAGCTGGTCAATGAAGGCCCGGTCACAATCCTCCTCGATTCCGACAAAGCATTCTAGGCCGAGCGGCACTCAAAAGAACACGCCGCGATGGACCAAGGCAGCTGTCCTGCGCGAACTCAAGGGATCGGCGGACCCGCAGTTGCGTGCGAAGATGGCTTATTTCGGCGTGAATGTCCCCAAGGCGCACGGTATCTCGACTCCGGTGCTGCACGCGTTCGCAAAACGGATCGGGAGAGATCATCGGCTGGCGCAGGACCTTTGGGCGACCGGCATTCATGAAGCGCGAATCCTTGCGACGCTGATTGGCGAATCGGGAAAAGTCACTTCGGCGGAAATGGAGCGCTGGGCGAAAGATTTCAACTCCTGGGATGTCGTGGATGCGGCGTGCTGCTATCTTTACGCGCACGCAAAACCTGCCTGGAGCAAGGCAGCCGGGTGGAGCCCGCGCCGCGAAGAGTTCGTGAAGCGCGCCAGTTTTTCCCTGATTGCGTATCTGAGCTATAAGGACAAAGCCGCTCCGGATGCGCGTTTTGTACGATTCTTGCGAGTGATCGAGCGCGAAGCGCATGATGAGAGAAATTTCGTGAAGAAAGCCGTCAACTGGGCCTTGCGAAATATCGGGAAAAGAAGTGTGCGGCTCAACCGGGAAGCGATCCACTGCGCTGAAAGAATCCGCCGGCAAGAGTCACGCGCCGCACGGTGGATTGCTGCGGATGCGCTTCGCGAATTGAAGAGCGCCGCCGTACAAGCCCGGCTGCGAAGGAAAGCGGTCTGATTTAAGATGGCGGGCATTGCCAAGGACAAGAAGCTGAAAATCCGGCGGGCGAAACGTGCGGACGCAGCGCGGGTCGCGGTGCTTTCCGGCCAGCTGGGGTATCCGGCCACGGCGCCGCAGATGCGCAAGAGACTGATGGGAATCAAGCCTGCCTCGCAGCACGCTGTATTCGTTGCCGACTCGCCCGAAGAGGGAGTGATCGGCTGGGTGCACGTGAGCAGGCAGCCATTGCTGGAAGTGGAGATCCGCGCGGAAGTGAACGGGCTGGTCGTGGCAGAAGGGCAGCGCAGCCTGGGAGCCGGAGCGCAGTTGCTGGCCGCCGCCGAAGATTGGGCGCGCAAGCATGGCTGCAAAGGCATGTCCGTCCGTTCAAACGTAATTCGCGAGCGCGCGCACCAGTTCTACGAACGCCACGGCTACGAGCACTACAAAACGCAGAAATCCTTCCGAAAGCCCCTCTAACTCCCGCAAGAATTCCTTTGGATTACCTTCAAGAATCCAACAAACGCGCGCGAGTAGCGGCATATATCGCATTACGATATACTGACACCATGCCTGGCGAAATCACAACGGCGGAGTACCGCGCGTTGGCGGAGTTGCGCTACCGGCTTCGCAAGTTTGTCGGCGAAGGGGACGCGGTGGCGCGAGCCGCGGGCCTCGAGCCGCAGCAATATCTGCTGTTGCTGGCGCTGCGCGGGCTACCGGAGGGCGAGGAAGCGACGATTCGCACGCTGGCGGACCGCCTAGCGCTGAAGCACCACAGCGCCGTCGAGTTGATAGATCGGCTGGAGACGCATGGCTACGTACGCCGGAGCCGCAGCCGGGACGACCGCCGGCGCGTGCTCGTGGCGCTGCTGCCGCGGGGCGAAAAATTGCTTGAACAAGTGGTGCGAGACCGTATCGGAGAGCTGCGCGCCAGCGGCAAGGCGCTGGTGGACGCCATCAGCGCCTTGCTGGAAGTTGGCTGCTCACAGGCGGCCAAGAAGAAACCAGCGGTCGTGACAATGCGCCCCCACTCTTGAGCAGTGAAAGAAAGACCTCACCCCTGAAGGGGTGAGCTACAGAGCAGGCCCCCACCCCTGTTTTCTGTAAGTGTTGCATCTAAGGGACTTAGATATTTGTGTAAGTCTTTTGTTTGCCGCACATACGAGGGGGTCCAGAAGTGTTACATCTAAAGAACTTATATTGCACCAAAATTGTGTACATCTTGCGGCGCTAGATGGGCACAGGCGAAGGCAGGAATTAGTCGCAATTATACCTAGAAGCTACTATACCAGACAAATATGGGCTCGTCAAGAGGAATCACCTAGAGTGTGGCGGAGTTTGCCGCGCATCGCGGGTTGGTGTCCGGTAGTCTCGTTGATAAGTAGACGCTCAGTTTCCGGTTAGCGTTAATCAGGGGTTGAGAGCTTTTGTACAGTCTGGTTCTCTTCATATAGCTCATATAGCTGGATGATGCAGCGCGTTGCGCCGCAGCCCACCAGACCCAACGGACAGGGTTATCGTCAGGGAACACGGAGATAGCGTGGGCTTGTCAGAGGACGCACCAACGACGCAGCATAGTACTAGAACTAAGCCCAAGGGGGCAATCTGTCAGGAGGGTAAGAAAATGCGTAAGTCACTGATTTTGTTTGGTTTTATTTTGTTGGCAGCGAGTTCCGTCAGGGCCCAAGAAAACCGGGGATACGAGATTTCTGGCAACTATCAGTATGTTCGTTTCAACCCAGGCGGAGGCGCCTCCGGCATAAACTGCCAAGGCGGCTCCGGCTCGGGCGCGGCCTATCTCAGCGCCTCGATTGGTATCGTCGGCGAGTTCGGCGCGTGTAAGGTCACCGGCCTGCCTTCCGGCGCAACCGCGCACGAGATGGATTACCTCTTCGGTCCGAGGGTGTACTTCCATGCTCACGGGCGTGTATATCCGTTCGTCCAGGCGCTCTTCGGCGGCGAACGCTTCTCAGCCGGTGCCACCGGTGTAGGCTCTGGATCGACCAATGCCTTTGCGACGGCTGTGGGCGGCGGGGCAGACGTGACCCTAACGCGCCACCTGTCCCTGCGAGCTCTTCAGGTCGACTATCTTTACACGCATTTCGGGGGCGCTTCACAGAACAACTTCAGGTTGCAGAGCGGTATTGTGTGGCGCATCGGCAGGTAGTTCGGAGCTGAAACACCATAGCGGAGAATGGAGCGATAACGGCGGGCTTATGCCCGCCGTTATCGTTTCAACGAGGTGACGCGGCGGCGCTGAGACTCTCAAGACTTTCACGAATATTGGGTGTCTATCCCGAAATTCCATTCGACGACATCGAACGAGATCGGCCACGTTTCACCAGTCACGCTGGAAAGCATCTGACACCGGAGCGCCACGGGCGCGAGGCGGAAGCTCTTGCGGTGGCTCTTCGTAAATCAGGTAGCTGCTGGTAAGTCGATTACCGGAGATCTACTGAGGCGTTCTAGTGGAATGGGGATCCTTTCCTCGCCACGCTCTTGGCGAGGGATTGAATGCGTCGGTATCTTTTCACTTCAATGGTCTCAGCCGCGGAAAGCTTCCGGTCAACGTGTGATTCAGAGCGCAACGCACCTGAATGGAGCATGCAACGCTTCCCGGCGGGGACGCCGCATGTAGGACACGGGACGGAGAATAACTGTTCGGGTGTCAGGTCTCTCATTCTCACGGGCACAGGGTGCGATAAGGCATGAGGGAAAGCTATCCCATTTGGGACAACGTCAGGAAAGCCGAAACGTTCAGCACTCACATCTTAATTAGCGACTGATTTGTTTGAATGAATTCGGGTAATCGGAGACTGGCGGCTACCGGCTGGCGAGGCTAGCGCTAGCGGGGTTTGCGGTCGATATCGACGCTGCGCATGGCTTGGCGACGGAAATGACCGGAGGCGTCTGGACAACACCGGGAACTATCGCGGAGCATATGAGTATCGCTGGCGTATCTTGGCGGATTGATTTATGCTGCGCAGTGACTGCGGCTTCCCTCGTGGGCCCCGATTTCGCCGGGGTCGTGCGTGACCACATGCTCTTCAAGACGCAAAGCGCTTCGGTGTATGGGATTGACGCCTACCTTGTGGAGGTTGAGGTGGACGTGGGATCCGCGCGGATGCAGGACTTCAACGTCGTGGGACTGCCGGACAACGCGGTTAAGGAGAGCCGCGAGCGGATCAAGAGCGCGTTGAGAAACTGCGGGTTCGAGTTTCCTCATGGGCAAGGGGTGACGATTAATCTGGCTCCCGCCGATGTGCGGAAGGAAGGCTCTGGGTTCGATCTGCCCATGGCGCTGGGGTTGGTGGGCTGCCAGGGACAGTTTTTCGGCAAACAACTGGACAAGATGATGTTCCTGGGCGAGCTGTCGCTGGATGGAAGCGTGCGCTCGGTGCGCGGGGCGCTTTCGGCGGCGCTGGCAGCGCGCGAGTTTGGGCTGAAGTCGCTGGCCGTTCCGGAAGCGAATGCGAAAGAAGCGGCGGTGGTGGAGGGCGTGGACGTGTTTGCCTTGAAGTCGCTCCCGCAAGCCGTGGACCTGGTGAATTCGCCGGAATCATTCAGTCCGGTAAAAGTGGACGCGCAGCAGATGCTCTCCGAGGCCGCGCAGTACTCAGTGGACTTGCGGGATGTACACGGGCAGCAGGCCGCCAAGCGGGCGCTGGAAGTGGCTTGCGCCGGCGGGCACAACATTTTGTTTATCGGGCCGCCCGGCGCGGGGAAGACCATGCTGGCGAAGCGCATCCCGACGATTCTGCCGCCGATGTCGCTTGAGGAAGCCATCGAGACGACCCGCATTCATAGCGTGGCAGGCGTGCTGGAAGACAGCCGCGGATTGGTGGGCACGCGGCCGTATCGTTCGCCGCACCACACCATCAGCGATGCGGGGTTGATTGGCGGAGGCGCCGTGCCGCGGCCGGGGGAAGTTTCGCTGGGGCACAACGGCGTGCTTTTTTTGGATGAACTGCCGGAATTTCAGCGAAATGTTTTGGAGGTGATGCGGCAACCGCTCGAGGACGGCGCCGTGACTATCTCACGCGCGGCGGTTTCGGTGACCTTTCCGTCGCGGTTCATGTTGGCTGCAGCGATGAATCCCTGCCCGTGCGGTTATTTCGGAGATCCCACGCGGGAGTGCCATTGCACGCCTCCCATGATCCAGCGCTACGTTTCAAAAATCTCGGGTCCGCTGCTGGACCGCATTGATATTCACATCGAGGTTCCTGCCGTGAAATATAAGGAACTGCGTGCGCCGTCTTCGGCGGAGGACTCTGCCTCGGTGCGGCAACGGGTGATTGCCGCGCGAAACAGGCAGCTCGAAAGGTTCCAAAGCGAGAAGAAAACCTACGCAAACGCGCAGATGATGCCGAAGATGATCCGCAAGCATTGCGTGATTTCGACCGAAGGCGAAAAGCTGCTGGAAAACGCCATCACGCGGCTGGGACTTTCCGCGCGGGCCCATGACCGCATCCTGAAAGTAGCGCGCACGATCGCGGATCTGGATGGCGGATCAAGCATCGAGCCGCGTCACCTCAGCGAAGCCATCCAGTATCGAACGCTGGATCGTTCTTACTGGGCTTGACTCCAGTGCCGTTTGGTTCAGTAATGTGGCCTGACACAATTTCAGGATTCAGGAGTGAAAGGTGGCAGAAGACTGGGATTCTTACATTTGCAACGTAAATGGCGAACTTGCCTCTGTCTTTCTGAATTTGTCCCTGGTCCAAACGGCACCTGACTCCTCTCGCCCACGTTTGCTTTATGTTTGGGTCAAAATGAAATCACCTCGACCAGACGGATTGTCTAGCCAAGAAGAGGCCGACGCGCTCTGGAAGCTAGGGGACGAGTTGTCCGCGAGACTTGAAAAAGAGCTCAATGCAGCATTCGTGGGAACAATTACTACGCAAGGTCGGCGCGAATTTTACTTCTATGTACCGAAAGCTTCCGAAAGTGATCGTGCCATTGATGGCTCACTGAGTTCTCTCTCCTCCTATAAGTATGAAACTGGAACACAGGATGATGCGTCTTGGGGCCAGTATCTGTCCGTTCTTTATCCGGCTGAAGAAGAGTTACAAAAAATCAAGAATCGGCATGTGCTGGAAGTGTTGCAGAAGAAGGGTGACCGGCTTGAAGACCCTCGCGAGGTATGCCATTGGATATATTTCAAGAGCGAACCCGACTTGCTCAAATTTTCTCAATCAATTAAGGAGTTGGGCTACGAACTCTTGCCTACTTCCCGAACAGATGAGAAACAGCCAAGGAGTTATGGCCTCCAGATTAGAAGGAAAGACCGTGTAGACCAGGATTCAATCGACGATGCTGTAGTAGAGATTCTTCGCTTCGCTAAAGCTGTCGATGGCGAATACGATGGATGGGAAACCCAGCTAGTACAACGGCCAAGCCCGTTGAAGTCGTTTCTGAAGAAAGTAGGCTTTGGCTAGCCCCCGATACGAACCTCTCCAATTGTCAGTCGGCGTGCAACGCGCCGCGGATTCCTTCTTGCTGCGCATCGCATCTAACCTATGGGGAAGGATGGCCGGCTTGCTCCATTGACTCCGTTTCCTTGGCTATGTTACCCATAAAGCGCTCCTATTAGGGGCACCCGGGGCAGCTGCAGCGCAAAAGATGACGTTCAACACCAAGCATCTTGAAATGACGCTGGAGACGCAAGTCGAGAGCGTCAATCTTGCCGAGGAGATGTGTCTCCGCGTAGCGGAAGCGGCGGGGTTTGGCGAGGACGACTGCTACCGCATCGGGATGAGCGTGCGTGAGGGCGTCATCAACGCCTTTCACTACGGGAACCAGGAACGGCCCGACAAGAAAATCTACTTGGCCGTCGACTTCACTGCTGACAAGATGATCATTCACGTATTGGACGAAGGCACGGGATTCAAGCTCTCCGATGTTCCAGACCCGCTCGCCGAGGAAAACCTGCTGAGTACGTCCGGCCGCGGAATCTTCCTGATGCGCGCCTTCATGGATGAGTTCGATGTGGTTCCCGGAAGAACGGGCGGCGCGGAGATTGTGATGTCCAAGAAACTGCCCGCCTCGGGGAGCGCCTCCCCGAATGGCCAAGGCGGACAAAACGCCACGCCGCAACAGGAAGCGTAAGGAAACAGATGGCATTACATGCGACGCATCGCGATGCCGGCCAAGTCACCGTTGTAGACCTCAGCGGCCGAATCACGCTCGGAGACGGCAGCGCTTTGTTGCGAACGACGATTCGGGGACTGCTGGCTGAGGAAAGAAAAATGATTCTGCTGAATCTGGCTGACGTGGATTACATCGACAGTTCGGGAATCGGCGAGCTGGTCAGCGGATACACAGCGGTGAAGAATCAGAGCGGAGACTTGAAGTTGCTCCACCTGACCAAGAAAGTGCGCGACCTTCTTCAAATCACCAAGCTCTACACGGTATTTGACGTGTTCACAGACGAGAGCACCGCGCTTCGAAGTTTTGTGTAGTTTTGCTTGCTCCTGCCGGTAGTGGGTCAGTTTGAGTTTTTGACCTCTTTTGTCACGATTAAGAAAATTCAAACTGACCCGCGACCCTCCTGCCAGAAGGCTCGCCTGATTCGCCGGACTGCGGCACAATCTCCTGGATGATGCCCCTCGCCGATACTCTTTGGGTCGTGGACCAGGCGAAAACTCTGGGATTCGACCTCTGCGGCGTAGTCCGTCCGGAAAAATTCCCTGAACTCGAACAAACCTCAGAATGGCTTGGCCGGGGCTACGCCGGCGAAATGAGGTACCTGACCGATCCCCGGAGGTGCGATCCTCAAACTGCAATGCCAGGGATTCGGAGCGCCATCGTTGGGCTGCTCAACTACAGCACCGCGCGCCCGCTTTCCACTGATCCTACATTGCCCATCAATGAGTCCCAGCCGGCGGGGTGGATTTCCCGTTATGCCTGGGGCGATGACTATCACGATGTGTTACGCGAAAGATTAGACGCGCTTGTGGACTCTCTGCGTGAACGCCTCACGGGATCATTCGAGACGCGCACTTACGTGGACACGGGACCGGTTCAGGAGCGTGTCCTAGCGAAATATGCCGGCTTGGGATGGCTCGGAAAAAACACTCTCCTGCTCAACCAGATGCTCGGCTCCTTCTTTTTTCTTGGCGTCATTTTCACCACTCTGGATCTCGAACCTACGCTTGGAGAGAATGAGTTACCGCCGCCGGACTTATGCGGAAGCTGCCGGCGTTGCCTGGACGCCTGCCCGACGCAGGCTTTCGTCGAACCCTACGTCATGGATGCCCGTAAATGCATTTCCTATCTGACCATCGAACTACGAGGCTCCATCCCGGAAGAGTTCCGCGAGCCGATGGGGAATCATATTTTCGGGTGCGATATCTGCCAGGATGTTTGCCCGTGGAACCGGCGCGCACCGATTGTCCCGATACCGCAGTTCCAGCCACGAACTCTTCCTGCGGCGGAAGAAGACCGCACTGGAGTGTCTGGCCCGCCGCAGGAAGAGACGCTCTATCTTCCAAGACTGGAGTGGCTCCTTGGCCTTACCGAGGCTGACTTTCGCGAACTCTTTCGTGGAAGCCCCATCAAACGCACCAAATGGCGCGGTCTCCTGCGCAACAGCTGCATTGCGGTCGGAAATTCCGGTCTGCGCCCGGGCATGGCGGATCACGCTCGGATCTGCGATCTGTTGGAGCAGTTCGCGGCTTCGGAGGATCACGTCCTTGTCGAATCTGCCCGCTGGGCGCTTTCGCGCATCCAATAAGAGCGCAGGGAAAGCCACTTGGAGCGATAGGCCGCGGTAGGCGTTGCCCATAGGGCGCTGAGATCTGGTGGCAGGCGGCCCTGCCACTCGCCTTAGCATCCCGCGGGCACTAGCGGTATAATCCGACGCGCAGGTCGATTTGCCCTCCGCGCTGATGAGGTTCCCATGAATCGCCGCGATTTTTTAAGCAATGCCGGTATCGTCGGTGCGGGATTGCTCGGGTCCGGAAACGCCGTACCTGGCCTCTTGCGCACCGGCGCCGCTGGTAAATCGGATTCAAATCTTACTCTGGAGGAAAAACCCGTGGCCTTTACAGTGCCCCCGTTGCCGTACCCGTTCGACGCACTCGAGCCTCACATCGACGCCAAGACGATGGAGATCCATCATGACAAACATCATGGCGCTTATGTTACCAACCTGAATAAGGCCCTGGAAGGTCAAGCCGGTCTGCAAGCGAAGTCGATCGACGATCTTCTCAAGGGTCTCGATTCCATCCCGGAAAATATTCGCAACGCCGTTCGGAACAACGGCGGCGGCCACTGGAACCACACGCTTTTCTGGACGCTGATGAAGAAAGGCGGCGGCGGAGAGCCGAAAGGCAATCTTGCGGCTGCCATCAACTCGACGTTTGGGTCGTTTGCCGGATTTCAGGAAAAATTTGCGGCCGCCGGGCTGGGCCGCTTTGGCTCCGGCTGGACGTGGCTTGTCCTGCGGGATGGAAAACTGGCCATCGACTCCACGCCGAATCAGGACACTCCTTATTTGCTGGCGGGAGGCGGGAAGGCCGTCCTGGGGCTGGACGTATGGGAACACGCATACTATTTGAAGTATCAAAACGTGCGCGGTGATTACATCAAGGCTTGGTGGAATGTCGTCAATTGGGACAAAGCTGCCGAACTCTACGATGCAGCGAAGAAGTAGTCCTTTTTCCTATCTACAAAAAGAAGAAGCCCCCGATCGGTTCGGGGGCTTTTTCTTTTGCCTTCAAAAAAGGAATGAAATCCGAATTAAGCCATTAATTGCCGCTTGGCCAGCGGAACAACGGATACCTCCCGCCGAACCTCGGGATAATTTCTTCCAACTGGCGCCAACGTGTGCGCCTCGCGCGTCGCCATGGGCACTGACATGGCCCCGGCCGTTTGCCGCGAAGCTTCACGAACTAACTCCATGCGGCCACGCACACGGAACTTCGCCAGCAGCGAAGAGACATGGAATTTTACGGTGCGCTCCGAAAGGTTCAAGTTGGCGGCGATTTCCTTGTTGGCGAGGCTTTTCATCAGTCCCGAGAGAACTTCTTCCTCCCGGCGCGTCATCTTCACCTGGCTGCAGACCGATTTCCCCGCATCCAATAACTTGTCCGCTTTCTCTTTGAGGCCTTCCAGGATTTCGTCTTCGGCCTGAACCATCACAACGTAATCGCTTGTGGACTGGCCCCTCACCATGCAGTGCATCGCCAGCAGGCCAGCGGCCTGATCCACAGGAAACCTGCCGTCTGGCCCGGCATGGACCTGAAAGTGGGCCACTCCGGTGTTTTTTTCATAGAAAAAGAAGACGTCGCGGGGAAAGGACGGGCGGGAATTTGTCAATTGCTGCGGATGTACATTTCTGCGGATCACCTTCACGTGCACCCCCTCAGAATGCAGCCTCGTGACGGAACCGAAGCTTACTTGGTCTTGTTTTTTTCGCCCCTCGACGAGGCGCACTCCCCAGATGAGTAAGACCATTAGGCAAGAATTCAAAAAGCGGGCTGAAGGCCCACCGACTCTTACCCACCAATCAGCAACTGCCAGACCTGTGCAGGGACTCCCCGAAGTCCGCCTAAGACAGTCCTACCCGTTTAACCGAACCCTGCATGCCTTGCACATATTCTTCCGTTCGGAAGAGTATATGCAACTTACTCAAAAATTGAGGACTTACGCAAAGGTTTGGGCACGCCCAAGCCCATTTGACGGTAGGATTTGCACAGTGAGCGAAATAATTCCCCTTAGCCCGAATTAGGCACCATACCGGAGAGAGGAGATTTCAAAGAGTAGGAACATTCCCTCCATGCCTGTGGAAAAACTGTGAAATTCAGTCCAGTGCAATTTGCAGCGTCAAGACTTGAGGATTCGCGTCTGTTCCGGCCCAATCAATTCGTAGGCCATTCCCCGCCAGTGAATCCTGCGTGTGACGAGAGAGTTCACGAAATTCATGACGTAAAAGAATGGGAGGAGAACCGGTAACAGAATGTAAATCCAGGCTTGTCCCATAATCTGCGATCGCTCGGCGGGGAGGCATTCCGTCACTCCGATGAGCCGGATAGAGCTCCGAAGCGACGAAAGTAGAATCG
>Ga0210406_10005324_pt1 | contig 13521 bp, 15 predicted proteins | sample IncBWC30MmetaG_FD_155454 | JGI IMG/M metagenome (GOLD analysis project Ga0210406, IMG submission 155454) | Forest soil microbial communities from Barre Woods Harvard Forest LTER site, Petersham, Massachusetts, United States - Inc-BW-C-30-M | ecosystem: Environmental > Terrestrial > Soil >... | reverse complement strand
AACCATGACAGGATCGATAAGGCGCGGAAGCCAATAAAGGTAACACCGGTAGGGATTGCGCCGACTAGATTCAAGACGCAGTCTGGCGATTTCGGCGGGACGGCCGAAGCGCCCCATCGGGATCCCCGACAGGTATCATCGCCCTCAGCGCCGGCGGATGTCGCAGACTCGCCGGCCTGGTTGCTATTGATGATTCCGTTTGATTAGTGGGCCGTTGCCATCGAGCGCGCGACATCGGCGGCACTGATGCCCTCCAAGGCGAGGCTGTATCCGACCCCTTCGTCAATGATGCGCCTTAGCTTCTGGGTCAACGCGATCCGTGTGTAGCGCGTCGTGAGTGGTGGTAGCTTGATGAGTCCTTCTGCGATCTCACGAGCGCGTGCCAGCAGCCTCTCGGCGGGCACGATTTCATTGACCGCGCCCCATTGCTTTGCCGTCTCGGCACCAAGCTCCTGTCGTGTGAGAAGGAAGTAACGGCCGCGTACGCTCCCGATGACTTCGGGCCAGAGCAGGTTGACGCCATCTCCCGGAACGATCCCGAACTCGAAGTGCGGCTTGTCCTGAAAGACGGTGGAAGGGGTCGCCAACACGATATCGGCGAGCAGAATATATTCGGAGTGCAGCCGCACCGGTCCGTTCACGGCAGCGATGACGGGTACCTCGATGTCCAGGATGTTCATCAGGACCTTTTTGCCTTCGCGGTAGATCTTGTCGTATCCCACGGGGCTGAAGAAGTCGAAGCCCTCGGGGCTGATCGACTCCATGAATGCCTTGCCGCTGCCAGTCAGGATCACGACGCGGTTGTCGGGATCGGAGCCGATCACGTGAAACAGCTCCACGAACTGCTCATGGGTATGCCCATTGAAGACGAGGGTACCGCCGTCAGTGTGTAGCACTACTTCCAGCACACCGCTCTCCGAGCGGGTCAGGCGAGCATTGGGGAAGGTAGCGCGATAGGCGGTGAATTTGCTCATGGCGGTTTCTACTCACGAAGTTAGATGACTGGGTGCCAAGATGCGGCAAGAGAACGCACCGTAACCTTGACTAGGATCAAATTTTTGTGAGGAAAGAGTATCCTATCTCATAGAAGAACAGCATCCTTTCGATCAACCTTGCGACACGTCAGGGCGAGGGCAAAGTTTGCCCTCGTGGGTATAGGACCGACTCTGGCTACGATTGACTTGCATTTGATTGGGTCGTCGAACTCCAGCTCGGGGTTGAGCTCGCCCTGCTCGAACCGCGCGCCGGTAGTCAGGTCGGTTACCGTCAGAACAATGACCCAGCGTGGGTGAGTGCCCTTCGCGTCGTCCGCGTGCGCACACATACTGACCAGCAATCCACACAACAGTACCAACGTATCGTCCACTTCATTTAAACTACCTGTGCAGCTCACCGAGCTGCGGAACCGCCGCTGCAAGCGCGATCGAGAGCAACGTACGGGCGATTATCAAGCCTCAGGTCAAAGCGAAGTCCGGTGCCGCGCAGTGTGAGAGATGAATATTCTCGGATCTTTCATGTCGCCCCCGTTCGTTGACTCTTCATGTACATTCATTCGACGGTAGTCCTTTGGACTGCTGCCGACCAAGTGACGAAAGCGTCTGCTTAGATGAGACTGGCCGGCGAATCCGCGCATTGATGCAGCTTCACGATCCGCCATCCTGTCGGCATTGACGGCAGTCAATTTTGGTGTGTGTTGCGCCGACCTAAATTGTGACAGCGCCTAGTTCAGCAGTTTGAACAGAGAGAAACCGGCAGTGCGACCTCCGGGTCCAAACCCACAATAGCGTAGACCTGGTCACTCGGCGTTCATCTCTATCGGAATAACAGAAATGCTGCCGAGTGACTTCTCCGTATTGCGGGCGACTCCTGGCTTGATTGGGACGAGTTCCAAAGGACATCATCCAGGCGGTGATCTCGATTTTGCAATATGCAGCTCCGTACGGACCACGGGCAGAATTCTTTAGAGGATGTTTTGGACGATCCGCGAACAACCATCCGTGCTGCTCCTTGGTGAGCTGATTAATGGACGGGCCATCGATCAGTTTCGACGTAGCGGAGCGTTCACCATGTATGGCCGTCACAGTCGGCGGCGCCGCCCAGATTACCTCTTCAGAACGTAACTGCTCTAGCACTTGCTCGTCTATCTGCGTGTGCGTGTTCGCGAGAGACTGCTTCAAAGGCCGACCAGCGGGGATCTACGGTAATGCTTAGGAACCTGGAAGGTTATTCCGGGAGCATGGGTATGGATCGCTCAATTCGGCCCGCCTGTGAGGAGTCGGCAGCGACATCTACGATCCGAGTCCTTATACCAAAGTGCTATTCACTCAGCTTAGTCGAGTCCGCTTGCATAGCGCGTGCGGCCGCTTCAGGGACGTACTCATTGATCGTCCGTCGATGGGAGCACCAAAAGATATAGCCATTAAACCAAGGTGGGATAGCCCACAGCGCATCGTGCAATGCCTCTCGGAGGAAAGTCCAATGGCTCTCCGAGGACTCTTTTCACATATTAGTACTCAGACGCGGTTCTTCGATGCTAGGAGCGATGCAGATGCTTACAGCGACAACCGTTTCGGTCCGCAAATGGAAGGCCGGTACCAACGTAGCGAGCCCGCTCGGATCCCTCGAGGAATTATCGACCGTAGCGCGATTTGCACGTGGCGAGCCGATCTATCTTAACGGCGACCCCGCCGACTTCTGGTACCGCATTTTGTCTGGTGCCAGTCGCAAGTGTGCATTCACGCTTGACGGCAGACGGCAAATCTTGGACTTCCTGCGCCCTGGAGATCTATTTGGCTACGATGCACAGGACGTTCATTCATTCTCCGCGGAGGCGATAGTCTCTGGCACCACAGTTGCACGCTATCCCCGACGCGGCGCGGAGCGAGTCGCCGATTCTGATCCGCAGGTAGCAAGGCGGATACGCGAGCTGGCATTTGAGTCCGTCCACAGGGTCCAGAGGCGCTTGTTAACCCTCGGGCACGCCACCGCATTGGAAAAGGTCAGCAGCTTTCTCTTAGAAATGGTTGATCGCTTCCGCACAAGGTCCGTGGGTGCGGTCACCCTTCCGATGTCGCGCTATGACATCGCCGACTACCTCGCCATGGCGGTAGAAACCGTGAGTCGCGCACTGACTAACCTGCGCGAAGGGGGTGTGATCCAGTTCGATAGCGTACGGTGTGTGCAAATTCGCGATCGGGAGTCACTCGAAAAGGTCTGCGAAAGTCCTATGAATGAGATGAGAACGCGTCCCCTGTCCACTCGATCTGCACGCGACCCCGTGTCACCGGTCGTCGCAAGAGTCGCAGGTGCTGCCGGTACGCTTCCAGAAACACAGGAGGAGCGATAAATGACGTATGGCAGCGAAGTAGACAAGGGCGGGCGTGGAGTTCGATCAGGTGTCATGAGCGCCCAAGTATCAACCGCAAGCGACAACAACGACACGCTTGCCGGCCTTCTAGCAATGGCAACCGTCGTACTGGACACCGACCGCCACGCGGCGAAGAGCTGCATCCAGCGCGTCGCGGCACTGCTGGGAATCGACTTGAGCCCGGGAGGGGACGGGGCTGCAGAGCGCTCGTGTCTGCAGGGCGGTCTCGCGCCCTGGCAAGCCAAGCGCCTCAGATCTTACATCGAGGACAACCTTGGCTCGAATATCCGCGCCACCGACCTCACCGGCATTGTCCAACTCAGCACGAGCCATTTCTTCCGTGCCTTTCGGAACAGCTTTGGAGAGGCCCCTCTTGCGTACATCATGAAGCGGCGCATCCTGCGCGCTCAGGAAATGATGTTGAGTTCGCGGTGCTCCCTTTTGCAGATCGCCCTCGAATGCGGAATGTGCGATCAGGCACATTTCACACGCGTCTTTCGCAGGATCGTCGGAATCAATCCCAAAGCCTGGCGGCGCCAATTCCTGGTCGATCCTTCACCCGACAACTCCATCGGCATGCAACTCCCGATTCGGACAGCGCGATGAGTCCTGCTACTCGACCGCAAGACTTTTCTGGGGCGCTTCCGTCGGAGCGCGGAGGCAGAGGCTTTGCGCAAAGCGCAAAGCGCGAACATGCACCATGCGCAGGGGCACTTGGGGCAGAGAGGCTTCTCGTCGCCGAGTCAGAACCGACGATGGGTGCGCACATTGTCACTCGGCGTCACGGTTACACGCACCACGGGATCTATGCCGGCGTGGGCAAAGTCGTACATTACGCGGGACTCTCGCGAGGGCTGCGCAGAGGACCGGTGGAAGAGATTTCTCTCTCGCGCTTTGCAGCCGGGCATCCCGTGAGCGTCGTGTCCGGCATGCCACCAAAGTTCGAGGGGCGGGAGGTGGCCCGGCGGGCGCGCTCGCGGATAGGCGAGGACAATTATCGGCTATTGACCAATAACTGCGAGCACTTCTGCGAATGGTGCCTGCGAGGCCAGCATCGTAGCTACCAGATAGATGCATGCCTGGCGCTCCCCTCACGCGCGCTTCATGTGACCCGGCGCTTGATCGCCGAACTACTCTCGCTCGCCGGCCGAACAGTCCCGCGTACCGCCCAGGCTTCTGCCAAACCCTTGTGGGAAACCCGTGGAATCTTGCAGAATCAAAAATAGAACCTTGAGAGATTGATCATTTGGCAAGTGTCTACGCCCCGTAGTAGGCCCCTTCCTCAAAGCTGTCGAATAAGGAAACCTTGAACGCTGATTTGAGAAGGTTTTCTATCCGGCGCTGGTGAAGGTGACGGCCGGGCGTGATACGACGATCGCTCCACCATTGACGACGCTGAACACACCGGGTGGGAGCCCTGCCTCCTCGAACATTCGGGCAAGAACCACCCCTCCGCTGATCGGCGTCTGTGGGTCAGGCTTGAGAAATTGACTGCCGTCAATGCCGACAGGATGGCGGATCGTGAAGCTGCACCAATGCGCGGATTCGCCGGCCAGTCGCACCATCACAAATAATCTTGTAGGTAGTAAAAAATGCGTGTTTCTACCAGCGACTCTGCAACAGATTGGCTCGTGACGGCGCCGTTGAAAACGGCCGACGCGGAATCTTGCAAAACCGTCGCAGTTCTCGAGGAACTGCTTGCTCAATCAATTCACCTGCGCGATTTGTACAAGCATGCGCGCTGGCAGACCTCTGACATTCAGTGTCTTCGCATACGGCAGCTATTCGACGCTCATTACAGAGAACAGCTCCACCTGGTGGATGTTCTCATCGATCGAATACGCTCGCTTGCGGGCGCAAGCGGCGTGCTCGCGGGTGATTTGCTGATTGGTACCCACTTCTCTCTCTCAATTCGCGGTCGTGCATCAATAGCCAGATTTTTGCGCGAGCTACTTGAAGCTCATGAACTGGTGTTGAGTACAGCACTACCGACCGGGACGAATGATGCACGGAGCGACCAGTCGTGGAACCGCGACTTCGCGGTTCGCCAAGTCGTGCTGACCAACGATCTGCAGCGCTCCGCAGTCAGCGAACACTTGACGGACCGCGACATCAGCCAAACACTTCTCCAAGGTCATGCAAACCGGGTGCGTGAGTAGCGGAGGCTCGCGAGCCCCCCTTGCCTCTTCGTTGCCACCGAACCAGCCGGCCATTAGGCCGTCGGTTCTACGATGAGATAAGCAGCGTGTTGTGCTGACGTTAGGCTCCGATACCAAGCATTTGCGCGCGGGCGCTCTATCTCACATTGAGCAGCTATGCCCGTTTTCGCGGCTCATCAGCGCCTGTCGTAGCCGCCGGTGGCAAACATAACTTCTTCGTTGCGGATCATCGAGTGATTATTTAGATCTCTTATGTTTACGCTCGCACAGCCCTGAGGGGAAAGAATCATGAATGCCGTTTCCCAACTTCGTAACGAAGTCTGGCTCGCAGCCGGCGTAAGGACTCCTTTCACTAAAGTCGACGGTGCACTCGGCAAGCTCGATGCCATCGCTTTGTCCGTCCCCGTCGCGCAAGCAATGGCGGCGCAGCTGCGTGGCGCAGCTCCGGATTTTGCGGTCTGGGGCTCGGTAGTACCCAACCTCACCTGGAGCAACCTCGCCAGAGAGGTGCTGATGGATGCGGGCCTGCCGCGGACCATCGCGGCGTTTTCCACCACCATGGCGTGTTCCACCAGTATGATCGGGGCGCTTCAGGCGGCCGGCATGATTGACGGCATTAGCCGTCATCTCGCCCTCGTCGGGGGAGTCGAAAGCATGAGCCGAGTCCAGCTGGGGCTGGGCGTGAAACTGTCGGTCTGGCTGCGCCAGTTTCAGCTTGCACGCTCTCTGGGCGAGAAACTATCCCACCTCGCGGAGCTGAAGCCGAGTGACGTGCGCCTTTACATTCCCGCGGTGACCAACCGAACCAGCCACATGAGCATGGGTGAGCACACCGAAATCACCGTCAAAGAATGGCATATTGCTCGCGAAAATCAGGACGAGTTCGCGCTACTGGGACACCAACGCGCCATCGTCGCCTGGCAGCGCGGCTTTTTTGACAGCTTAGTGATTCCGGTTGCAGGGGTGACGCGCGACACCATCCCGCGCTCGGATACTTCGCTGGAAAAACTCGCCAAGCTACCGCCCGCTTTTGACCGTACCTCCGGTACGGGTTCGCTCACCGCCGGCAACTCTTCCCCTCTGTCGGATGGTGCCGCCGCGGTTTGGGTAGCGTCGAGGGAGGGATTGTCCAGGCTGCCGTCGACCACGCCACGAGTACAGCTGGTGGATTGGGAAATCGCAGCTGTCGATTTTTTTGCGGAGGGACTCCTGATGGCGCCGGCGTTCGCCATCCCACGTCTGCTTGCTCGCCACGATTTAGCCTATGGGGATATTGGGCTGTGGGAGGTTCATGAGGCCTTTGCCGGACAGGTGCTGTTCCACATCAAGGCGCTACAAGACGATAAGTTCCTAAAGGAAAAAGCGGGTGTGGACCGCCCTTTCAGTAAGTTTCCAACTGAGCGTCTCAATCCCAATGGCGGCAGCGTGGCTTTGGGACATCCTTTCGGCGCAACTGGTGCTCGCATTCTCAGTCAGGCGGTCAAGGAACTGGCGGCGATGCCCAACGGCACCTACGCGATCGTGAGTATATGCGCCGATGGTGGTCAAGGGAGCGTCGCTCTATTGAAGAATGTCACATAAGGCCTGTGACCGCATAGGGAGGTTCCAGCGACTCGCGGAGGCTGAGGCAGGGAGCCTGAAGCGTACACTACCGATCCTTCAAAGCATATAACCGATGTCCGAGGCGCCAGTCGGGTAGGCGAACATCGTCGCCTTCAGGTCTTTGGCCGTCAGCCCGTTGCGGATCGCTAAGGCGAACACATTGATGACCTCGTCCGCGTGCGGGCCGACGAGATGGGCACCCACGATGCGCTCGCTCGGCTCCTCGACGAGGACCTTGAAGCCGTAAGTTGGCTCGGCCACCCGGCGCGCCGTGTACCAATCCGATGCCTTTCGGGTTTGCATGCGGAACTTGAGACCGCGCTCGCGCGCCTGTGCCTCGCTCAATCCGACCGCGGCGATCGGCGGTATCGTGAAGGCAACACTCGGCACGCCCAGGTAGTTCGGCTGGTGGCGGTTGCCCTCCAGTAAGTTGGCCACGACCACCTTGGCGTCATGGCTCGACACCGGCGTGAGCGGCGGTCCACTCCCGGCAGCGTCGCCAGCCGCATACACGGCCGGGTTCGAGACGCTTTGCAGGAACTCGTTGAGCTTCAGTCGCCCGTTCTCCACCGTGATACCAGCAGCGTTGAGATCGAGCGGCTCGAGTGCCGGCGCTCGCCCGGCCGCATGGACCAGAAGATCGGCCTCGAGCCTGCTTGAGTTTCCTTCCGTGGAGACTCGGACCGTGAACCCTGTGTCTGTCTTCTCGATCGCCTCGACGGCGGTCCGGGTCCGTACGTCAACGCCAATCGCACGAAACTTCTCCATGAGCCAGCCGACGAGATCCGGATCAAAGTGCTTGAGCATGCGCTCGCCGCGCTGCAGAACAGTGACCTGCGCGCCGGCCCGCGTCGCAACGTGCGAAAACTCGGCCGCGATGTAACCGCCACCGACCAACACGATGCGCTGTGGCAGGCTCTTGAGATCCAAGAAATCCGTACTCGTTGCCAGATGCTCCTCGCCCGAGATATCGAGCTTCACCGGCTCGGCGCCTGCGGCGATGAGAAAGTGCCGGCCTTCAAGTGTCGTGCCATCGATCGAGATCGTCTTTTGGCCGGTGAACCGGGCGCAGCCGTGAAAGGCGTCGATGCCCTTCTCGGCGTAGCTGTGCTCATGCTTTTGCGGAATCGGATCGGTGAACGTGCGCTTGAAGGCGATCAGCGCCGGCCAGTCGATCCTGACATCGCCCGCCACGCCGTGGCCGTGCATGCGCACGACGCTGTCCAGCGCCTCGGCACCAGCGATCAGCATCTTCTTCGGATCGCAGCCTCGCAGCGCACAGGTGCCGCCGAAGGGTCGAAAATCGATGATCGCTACGCTCCAGCCGGCGGTGCGCAACCGCATCGCAGCCACCATCGCCGCTGTGCCAGTTCCAACGATCACGAGGTCGTATCGTCTCGTCATGGCGTTTCTCCAGCGACTCAGGCCGCGCAACTCCCGCGGTGGCTGAGGTTCGCCGTGTTTCATTGTAGTCGCTTTTGATCCTTTTCGTTACGTCATGCTCGATGACAACCAATCGCGCAGCGGCACGCGATTGATTGAGGCGCCCGCATCGCGCTTCGCGGTCTGCCCCTGCAATGGGTGTCATCGATGCGGGATTCCAGCGCGGAATAACACTTATTCATTAGCACTGCATTCCAATGCGTGACCTTGCCTTGTATCTATGCCTTGTATGAAGCATATCGCGCCGAGGCGGCTAGAGTGATTCGACGCCAAGAGCCACGATTATCGCGACTAAACCAAGGGCAATGGCTCGCCGCGGGTCTTTGTCGCTATCTTTACAACGCAGACGCTGCCCTTGAATGTTAGGGGTGTTTCAGATGCCGACACGAACAATCACTTCGGTTCGCGAATGGAAGGTCGCTCCCAATATTGCCAGCCCGCTCGGATCGCTGGAAGCGTTGTCGACGATAACGAGATTTGCTGTCGATGAGCCGATCTACCTGAGTGGAGAGCCCGCCGAATTCTGGTACCGAATTGTGTCGGGCGCCTGTCGCACGTGTGCCTTCACTTTCGACGGCAGCAGGCAAATTGTGGATTTCCTGAGGCCCGGCGATCTATTTGGCTACGATGCCGAGGACATGCATTCATTCTCCGTGGAGGCGATCGTCTCCGGTACCACCGTTGCCCCCTACCTCCGGCACTGCGCGGAACGCGTCGCCGATTTCGACCCGCATGTCGCAAGGCGGATACGTGAATGGGCTTTTGAATCAGTCTCCCGGGTGCAGCGACGCATGTTGATCCTCGGGCGCGCTACCGCGTTGGGAAAGGTCAGCAGTTTTCTCTTAGAAATGGCCGATCGCTTCCGCGCTCGGTCGGTCGGTCCGGTGACGCTTCCGATGTCTCGCTACGACATCGCCGACCACCTCGCAATGGCCGTGGAGACCGTAAGCCGAGCGCTGACTAGTCTGCGCGAAAGGTCGGTGATTCAGTTGGAAGGTCCGCGGCGCATGCAAAATCGCGACCGCAGAGCGCTCGAGCAGGCGTCGGAAAGCTCTACGTCTGACGCAAGAGCGCGTCCACCATCCGCTAGCTCTCAGCGCGAACACGATCGACAAGTTGACGCAAGCGACGTGGGCATCGTCGGTGCGCTTCGCGCAACACTGGTGGCGCCGTCATGAGGAAGCGTCTGTCACCAGGGTTCCCCGTCAAGACGGATGACGTGCGGGATCTGCGCTCGCGTCTCGACTTGAACACGATTCATTACACCGCCAACTCAGGCGATTTACACTGATTATCTGCTCTCATTAAACATCAAGATACATGAATCAGCCTTGGAGCGAGCAGCAAACATGAACTCTCTGGTTAAACTGTTAGCAAAGTCCGCTCTTTTCACGCCCGATCTAGATTACTACCTGATACGCGGCTCGATGGTCATCATCTTCGTGCTGTTCGGATACCAAAAATGGTTTGAATACGAAGCACAAGTATTGATTCCCTATATCAGCCACGGCCCGCTCGTCTTCTGGCTGTACCCTGCCTTTGGTATCCGAGGCGGCAGTTGGTTTCTGGGAGTCGCGGAATGGTTGATCGCCGGCCTGTTGGTCATGGGCTTCAGGAACAAAAAACTGGGGACCCTCGGGGCACTTGGCTCCGTCATCACTTTCTTATCCACCGTCACCATCATTCCGTTCATGCCGAACGCCTGGGAGGCGTCGGCCGGCGGGTTTCCCGCAATGGCGGGTGGCACCACGGCCTTCCTCATGAAGGATGTCGTCTTGTTGGCGGTTTCCGTCTATTTGCTGAAGCAGGACGCATTGAGAGTGTCAACGGCGGAGAACTCGAACTCACCGACGACAATCCTTATCAGGATCTTGACCCGATTCGGCCTTTTTGCAAATCACTTCGACTACCACTTGCTCCGCGGCTCGATGGTCATCGTATTTCTGTTCTTTGGGTATACAAAATGGTTTCAATACGGGGCCGAAGCAATGATTCCCTTTATCAGCCACGGCCCGTTCATCTTCTGGCTGTACCCCGTTTTCGGGTTTCGTGGGGCCGCTCGGTTTCTAGGAGCCTCGGAGTGGCTCACGTGCGCGTTGCTGTTCTCAGGATTCTGGAACAAGAACGTAGGAATTCTAGGTGCCATTGCTTCGACTGTCACGTTCGTTTCGACAGTCACAATCATTCCATTCATTCCGGATGGTTGGGCCGCCTCTGCAGGCGGGTTTCCCGCAATGGCTGGCGCGGTCCCCTTCCTCATGAAGGACGTGGTTCTGCTTGCCGTATCGATCTATTTGCTGAAACAGGATGTCGTGAGGGCCTCCGCGCCAGCAAGTGATCGCGATGCCGTGCCCCACCCTATTCGTTCAAATTGAACAGGAGAGATCACTATGACTGGCGAAGTTTTCCACTCGGATGTCTGCTGCATGCATTCGTCGAGCATTTAGATAGGTCATGCCGACACGCCAAAGTGGCTGGTTGATGGGCGTGCTAGCATCGCGACGTCGAGTCCAGCGCTGGTCGCCGCTCGATCGCACTGTTACGATGAATTGGATTCCGGTGGATATGTCATCCGCCTCGCGCCGCGGGCATCCAACGTGAGCGCGCCGCCGTTCTCCAGCGCACGCACGTTGATCGCGCCGCACTTCGTGCACCGTAGGATGATTCCCATTTGTCCACCGTAAAGACGAAGTGCACCCAGCGGTGAATCCGCGCCGCAACTGTCGCAAGTGATTAGCATGCGGGTGACATCAAACGCAAAGAATCGGGCCAGCACTCCTCCCGCCGCGTTCCCATCCACCCATAGGACGTCATCGATCATCGTTTCTCTCCCGTCGGGCCGAACCGCTCGGTCTTGATACCCGCCTCTTGATGGCCGAGCGCGAGGAGCTGATCAGCCACCGTCTCCACAAATAAGGTGGGACCGCAGACAAAGATGTGAGGCTTTTGCGCAGTGGGCAGTGCGTACTTGGCGAGCATCTGGGCGTCTACTCGCCGCGTTTCGCCCCGCCACGCCGTAGGGGCACCGCGCGTGAGGGTATGAACAATCGAGAAGCTATTGTCGGTCGCGGCAAAGCGATCCAGCTCCTCTCGATAGATGATGTCTTCAAACCTTCGCGAAGAATAGAGAAGCCGTCCCGGTACCCGATTGGCGCACTTGTTTCGTGTTCTCAGAATCGACATCAGCGGCACTACTCCTGAGCCGCCGGCGACCAGCAGGAGAGGCGATGGATTCTCGGGTTTCCAAGTGAAGTAGCCCCCAATTGGTCCTCGCAGTTCAATCGTGTCACCTAACGCGAGCCCCTCAGTCAAGAACGGTGACACTTCACCGTCACTGATGCGCTCCACGGTGAGCTCGATCGGTGCCGCTGTCCCACCCGGCGAAGCGATGGAGTAGCTGCGCTCCGCCTGATAGCCGTCCTCTCCGGTCAGCCGAATATCGATGTGTTGCCCCGCGAGATGTCCCGTCCATTGGGAAGCAGCAAACGCAATGGTCTTGACGGAAGGGGTTTCATCGCGGAACGCTGCAACGGTCGCCAATTGCCAGTCTCCGGACAGAGGAAAGGTGTCAGGCATCGTTCGTGTAGCGTTGTTCACGCCAAGGATCGCCATATATATGGTAGCCCATCGACTCCCAAAATCCCGGCGTGTTCGCGTCCATGAAGTCCAGACGCCGCACCCATTTGGCACTCTTCCAGAAATACAGATGTGGCACGAGCAATCGGGCGGGCCCTCCGTGAGTCGCGGGAATCGGCATGTTGTCAAAGTGAGTGGCAATCATCGCCTTGCCATCGACTAAGTCGGCGACCGGAAGATTCGTCGTGTATCCCCCATCACAATGCGCCATCACATACATGTTCGGTGCCGACGACAACCCGGCGGCTTTCATGATGTCGTCGAATGTGACGCCGCGCCATTGAGTGTCTAATTTTGTCCACTTAGTGACACAGTGGATGTCCGTCGTGCGCTCCGTCTGCGGTAGGGCCTCGAATTCTATCCAGCTCCACCGCGAGATCAGTTCGCCGCGCCGCTGGAGCGAAAGCGACCAACTCTCAAGAGGCGTCCGCTGAGTTGGACCGGCGGTGAGTACCGGGAAATCCCGAGTCACATACTGTCCGGGCGGCACCCGATCACGCTCACCGACCGTCTCAGTCTGTCTGCCTTTAAACCCTCGAGTGATGGGCATCGTGTATCCTCCGCAACCCTTAACTACCGAACCGACGCCGCCGCGCTATGGCCCCAGAGACGGGTATCCAGTGACATAAATCCAATCGGAGGCTTTTGCCGGCACGTGGCAGGCTAGACAATCTTTTTTGTAGTCCGTCGACGTTGTCTTCGACGGATTGGCTGCATCGAACCAGGACCAGCCCCAACCATCACCCCACAACCCATTGCTGGGGTAGCGGGCATGCTTATCCTTCATCATGACGAACCATCCCTTTAAGGTCCCCGCACGGCTCACCGTCCCTGTCGTCATCTGTCCGGTAGTTGCCATATACACTTCCTTCACGAGCACCGCGCCGTCGGGAAAACCGCCCGTGTTGCGATACGCAGTCACGGTCCCGGGCGATGCATAGACGACATGTAACTCCTTTGCACCTTGGCCTTGGTCCGATGCCACCGCCCAGCTTCCCAAAAACTGATAGGTTGTTCGATAGGCGTGCGGAACATGCAGATTCCCGTTCGCGTCAACTACCGCCTCCGCCTCGTGGCTCCAAGCGATCGGGCGCATTTGCGCCTGTGCGGCGACCGCGACCATCGCCGCAATTACTGCGACGCGTAAAGCTACAATACTAGTGTTTCTCATGAGTCTGCCTCTTCCAGCCGAGACGAACAAAGGATCGCGCAATTACTTGTCGAGCAGTGGATAGAACTGGGTCCACACCTCATCTTTCTTCGCGCTCGCCATATGGCAATAGCCGCACTCCTCTTTGGGTTTCAATTTGGCGG
>Ga0210406_10005321_pt1 | contig 13524 bp, 13 predicted proteins | sample IncBWC30MmetaG_FD_155454 | JGI IMG/M metagenome (GOLD analysis project Ga0210406, IMG submission 155454) | Forest soil microbial communities from Barre Woods Harvard Forest LTER site, Petersham, Massachusetts, United States - Inc-BW-C-30-M | ecosystem: Environmental > Terrestrial > Soil >... | reverse complement strand
CGGCTGTCGACATTCACCAAAAGCCGGAAACCTTGCATTTTGGCTTTAACCCGCCTGATTCATCAAACCTCGATTATTCAAAAGACAATAAAGGTAAAAATGTGTCTATCGTTTGGAAGGATGGCGACAAGAGAGTGGTCGATATCGGTAAGATGGCGGCCAGTTTAGGAGGCGTAACTTCAACTCCCAAAGACCCCTATCATTCTGCTAAGTTTGCCTTAGATATGATCGAAGGGGTTGAGCGGGTCCGGTTTCAGCTTTCTTCCCAGTAACGGCAATTAAAGTTCTTGAGCCTGCTGATGAAAAATTCTACCAAGCACAAGAGCTTATTGTAACAGGCTACCGATCTCGAAGTGTGGTTAAAATTTAACGACCGGTACGAACTCTAGTCCTTCGCGTTCTAAACGCAGCGGAGACTGGTCATTAAGTAAAATCGGTATCTTTCAGATCCGGATTCAGTTTCACGATTTTGGTGCACGTTTCCTTGGTGACAAAGTCGTGCCCGATGACGTTCGGCATAGCCAATCGGTCGTCCCTTGATACGACATTCAAAAATTTTTGGAGCCGAGCGTGCATGCCTTGCGGATCTTGTGTGGTGTTGTCCCAGATGTTGCCACCGGTCTGCTGCCAGTAAAGCCAGAGCAGGTGATCGGCCCTGTCCGCGTGGTTCTTCTGGTGTTCCTCGCACGCGTGGCGCCCAAGGTCGTCCGCGCTCTGCGCCGTCCAGTTCCCCCTTTCCCCCCTCCACAACACGGCGGCCTTTTCCTTCCCACCACCAAGGTATTCCCCACAGAACGAGAGCCCGATGGGGAGCATCTTCGGATACTCCGGATACTTCTCGTACCCGTAGTACCCGTTGTCGGTTGTCTTGGGACCGAACAGGGATTTCTTGAGGGAATCCTTGAACGATTTATCGTTGAACTTCTCGTCGTCAAAGACCAGAAGGAGCTTTCCTTTGAGCTGCTGGTATCCCAGGTGGGCGAGGTTCCCGTTGGCACCTGTGTAGATGACGACCTGTCTATGTGCGGCGTCAGCGTCATCCTCATCCCTATGCTTGGTGTCCCATCGGAAGTGCTTCAAGACCTCGGCCACTTTCTCCGTGCATTTCGTATGGCCGATCCGGAATATCAGGAATTCGCTCGGTTGTTCCTTGAGAAAAAGGGCGGCATCGTGAAGGGCCGTTATCAGCGTGCCCCCGTAGTCCCCCCCTTTCCCGTGGGTCGTTTCAAGGGCGAAGTGGCCCATCGTTGGTATTTCTGTGTACCCGTCCGTGTTTGCGCTGCGATCTTTTCTTAGGAAAACACGAATATCAAACACGCGCGAGCCGCACATGGCCTGCTCCCGGATGTTCTCATTCTGGCAGCGCGTCATCGCACCTGGGTTGATTTCGTGCGTGTAGTTCCGCTTGAGGTCCCGATAGACGCCAGCATCGTGGCTCCCAGGAAGGCACAATTCGAACAACTTCCTATTTAGGCTAAGTCCCTTCATCCAGCTCTCAATGGCGGCCATCTTCGTCAACTGCGGTTCGGTATATGGGGGCTCGGCAACAGTGTCACCCGACACCGTTGCTGCGTCGTCACCCACAGGCGGCGGGAATTCTAGATGACACGTTCGCAGACGACAACAGAATTCTGGCACCGGTAGATCGACGGGCGAATGATCAAAATTGAGCTGGCTCCTTTAATCAAAGAAACCTACGGCTGTCCTTTGCTCGAGATTGGCGAGGTCAAACTAGCCAGCGCTTGGCAAAAAATAATCCGGGCACGCCGTCGAATTTCGCCCTAGACAATCGCTCGGGCTTCGCTTCTAGCCGCTCTTGGGGTGCCGTTAGAGCCGACAGCGATCTTAGCTAATCACGGAGACCTGAAAGAGGGGTCAGTCACTATTCTGGCTCTCCGCTGTTTTAAGCGGGTAATCGCGTGCACTAGAAGGGTCCGCTGCAGGGCCAGACTTTTGAATTGAACAGAAGAGCGCAAAGGTCTCAAAAGCGTAACATGCTCCGCAGGAGCGAAATCTTTATAGCTGTGCCGTAAAAAATTGCGGGCTAGCTCCGTAGGAGCGGCATATATCGACAATATTTGCGCCCACCAATTCACGTAGATGCCGCTCCTACGGAGTTAGCCGCTGGTGAAATCCGGTGGGCTATAAAGATTTAGCTCCTACGGAGCACGAATTTCTTTGAGACCTTTGCGGCCACAGGATAAAAGGTTCCGGCGTACTCCACTCGAACCTGTCTCGGCATACCCCCTTAGTTCGGGTTGACTGACCTCAGTTCTGTTCTGTACATATGATCTAAGGGGTTGAGAGGGTTCGGTTTCAGCTTCGTTGCGGTAACCGCGATTAAAATATTTGAGTTTGCCATGAAAAGTTGTGCCGGACACAAGTGCTTGCCGTCAAAGTCTTCACTCCAACCGCGGCATTATCTGTGATGGAAAATGAACAACAGGTACGGACTCTCCTTCTTCGCGTACTGAACGTAGCCGAGACTGGGCATCCAGACGGTAAACCTCACGCTGTCTACATCTACGCCGATGGTAAAAACGGCCGCAAACAGGTGACGCTAGGAGTCGGATTCACTGAAGATGGCGGAAATCTAGTGAAGGTGCTCAAGAATTACATTGCCAAAAAAGGCCCTTTTGCCGACCAGCTCTCAACTTACTTACCAGACGTCGGCAAAGGCACCCTCGCCAGAAATAAAAAGTTCCATGGGTTGCTCAAACAGGCAGGAGAGCGCGACCCCCTCATGGCGGAGGCGCAGCACGAGGAGTTCAGCAAGGCTTATCTGGAACCGGCTCACAAGTGGTTCACAAAAAACGGTTTCACCTTGCCGCTTTCTTTTCTTGTGATCTCCGATAGTTACCTTCATTCCGGTGGGATCCGAGATGCTTTGCGAAATAAGTTTCGGGAGGGCCCCCCCTCTGCAGGAGGCGACGAGAAAGTATGGATTGGAAGCTACGTCGAGGCCAGACACAATTGGCTTTCCAACCACTCTAACAAACTGCTTCGCAACACCATCTATCGAACTCAAGCTTTCCGTAACGAGATAGCCAGGGCAAACTGGATGCTGGACCGGCTCCCGATCAACATTAATGGAGTGGCGGTGCACCTCCCTGCGAGGCCCTCTGCCACCGCCTAACGCACCTTCTCCGGAATCCGTAGAAGGTCAGACGCTCGACGCATGACGAGCTAGAGCACCGAATCGAATCGGGTGCCGTCGTGGTGCTGGGCTGTTCAGCCCTCTGTCTCATGGCGCCTGCAACATGGTCAGTAAAAACGGTTCTTCTGCCCAGGTTTTTGTGAAAGAATACCACCCAGGCCGAAACGGGCAGGGAGGACCTGTCTGCCCAAAGGTTCATTTTCAAACCGGCAGAATCAGATCAGCACGCGCAATCTCTGATCCTGTCAGTCGTAAGGAAATTCCTTGCAAGGAAGGGCTTAACGTGCTACTCCCGCAGCACGTAGGACGCTTTTGTCTTGGGCACTGGAAAGGGGCAAAGACCTTCTTTCCATGAACTCGCGAGACATCTTCAGCGTCCAGGACCTAGTCCAGGCTTCGCAGGGATTCATTCGACGATGGATCTGCTACCCCCACAGCCAAGCACCAATTTTTCACTTCCACAGCTGAACCCCAGAAAAGAACCGAACAATGAAGAGCGGCATCCCCGTGGACAGCATTCAGGCGAGTGAAACGGAAGCACTGTTCTCTGTATTGCGTCAGTCGGCCGACGGCGATGCGGTGACCGCCATCGAAGCGTTGGTCCGCGAAGCACCGGACCGCGCGCTCAACCGGGTGAACGTTCTAGATTTCGCTGTCAAGAACCGGCTGGACGAGGGGCGGGTTATTGCGGCGTTCCTCCACGCGGCCCGCGTCGGCCTGTTCGATCTGTCCTGGAACGTCCTCTGCCCAGGGTGTGGCGGCGTGCTCGACGCTAACACCTCTCTCAAGACGGTCCACACCGATGATTACAGCTGTGCGCTGTGTGCCGCCGGCTACCAAGCTACCCTCGATGAAATGGTCGAGGTTTCCTTCACAGTGAACCCGCGCATTCGGCGGATCGCCGCACACGATCCCCACGCGCTACCGACGTGGGAATACCAGCGGCAGATCTTCTTTAGCACCGGCGTCGATCTGCCCGACAATTTTGAGCAAATCATCAACGAGATCGTTATCGACTCGATCGAACTGCCGCCGGGTGAAAGAGCATCACTGTCGCTGCAGCTGCCTGCGGAGTTTGTTATCGTATTCGATCCGGTTACGCATGCGGCGCAGTTCCTAGACGTCAAGGGCGAACCGACGCGAGACCGCCAGAATCTCACGGTCGTTTTCAACAAAGTCAGCGCCCCGAGCGCGACGCTTCAGATGCATCCTGGACCATTGAGGCTGGCGCTGGAAAACCGAAGCGATGTGCGCGTGCTGCCGGCGGTGTGGATCGCCGGCGAGGGGCTCCATAACCTGCTCGGCAAGCGCCGCCCCTTCCTCACGGCCAAGCGCCTGCTCACGAATCAGACGTTCCGGGACATCTATCGTACCGATACGCTCGATGTCGACCAGCGGCTGAAAATAACCAGCCTCACCTTTCTGTTTACGGATCTCAAAGGCTCGACCGAGCTCTATCAGAGGGTCGGCGATCTCGTTGCGTATGATCTTGTGCGAGCGCATTTCCGCATCCTCAACGAGATCATCGCCGCCGAAGCCGGTGCGGTGGTGAAGACCATCGGTGATGCGGTCATGGCCACGTTTCCTACGCCGGACCGGGCGATCGCTGCCGCGCTGCGCATGCGCGATACGATGTCCAGCATCAAGCACGGCGATCGCGACTTGCTGCTCAAGATCGGAATCCACGAGGGACCTTGCCTCGCGGTGATGGTGAACGACCGGCAAGACTATTTCGGTCAGACGGTGAACATCGCCTCGCGTGTTCAGGGCCTTGCCGCCTCGCGCTCGATTTTCGCGACCGGGCCGGTCGTCGAGCATCCCAGTTCCTCATCGATCCTCAAGACCAGCAGCCTCGAGCCTGTGCGGCGGCTCGCATCGCTGCGCGGTATTGCGGACGAGCTCGTGGTGTACGAGATCCCGTAGAAGGACCGTCCGGCCTGCCAGCGGCACTCGTCTCTCGGCTTTGGCAGCCCCGAAAGACCCAGTCAGCGTCGCTGCGGGATTTCGATCCGGCCGAGGGTCGCGGGAAGGGAAAAAGTGGCTGGTTTTAATTCGACCCTAAATGGCCGGCTTTGAATTCGACTGACGGCAATCCCGCGTTGCTTTTTCGGAAGTGCCGTTGGTGGAGATCACGCGTTGCGGCCCATCGGACAGCAGACTCCTAACCTATCGGAAAATAGTGCGTTTCCTAACAATTGAGAAGTGCTCCCGGGAGTTAGTTGAATTAGACCGAGCTAGTACCCGCGGTGTGATTACCCCACCAACCCCACAAACACTCCTAAACGTACAAGGAGTTAGTGGATTTTCCAAGAAGTTAGGAAGCGTTGGTGGGGTTGATGGGGCAGCCTGGGCAAGGAAAGAAACCGGGCACTTTAGTTGGTAAACTCGGGCTTCTCGAAAAGCCAAAGGACTCCACTCAAACGAAGAAGGACCCACCAATTCCGTTTTCGGGGAGTGAGGAGTATTTCGTTCGAGGCCCGGGTGCGTAAACAAAAGCGCTATTGACGATCATCGGGCTTCTAACAACAATTCCCTCCATCTGGCTTGGGGCGGCTCGGCATGGCCGGGCAATAAGGCCGGCCCGACTTTGAATCAAACCTTCGCCGGGGCTGGCGTCGGTGCATAAGTGTCGTGCCTCGGGTGGTTTCGGGCTCGTTGTTCTGGAATCCAGCCGCTATCGTATCAGATACGATTTCTTTTGCTTACCCTCTGTTCCAGGATTTTTGGAGAATTACTACTTGTTCGCCCGGTTCCGATAGAAAACGTCTATAGCAGATTCGCGAGAACCATGAAGCTCCGTGAGTTTTGTTATCTCTGTCTCTACACGCAGCCTCTGTTCTCTTAGCTGCTCAAGGCGGCCCTCTAGTTCCATTTCGTTATTGAGTTTGTATTCGAGCTTCCAGAAGTGGTCCTCGATGTGTTCGACGACATAGTGGGTTGCCGCCCAAGCCAAAAAAATGGGGATCAACGAGAGTAGCCCGTAGAAAATCAACCCGACCGGACTTGGAAAAAGATGAGGGCCGATCCAGATGCAAACGAGAATCAGAGTGCCGCCTAACCAAGCAGGCGGAATCATCATCACCCAGAGCTTGAATTTTTCCATTTTGGTTTAGCGATTGGATCTTTCTTATCAATCCACACTCTCTTTGTCGCGCCTATAATCTCGCTGCTGTGATGACGAATTGGGCTTAGTGCGCAGTGTTCGACCTGTCTCGGTCCTGCCACCGCCGCCTGCATTTTAGGAGTTAATTCCGCCAAACCCAAATGCGTTGCTAAGCACGTAGTTGACTTCTTTCTCACGGGGCTCATTTGGCACAACGTCCAGGTCACAGATCGGATCGGGAGTTTGGTAGTTCAGAGTGGGAGGAACTAGGCTGTCGCGAATCGCCAGAGCGCAGATTACGCCTTCAATTGCAGCGCTGGCTCCGAGCGGATGGCCGTAGTGCGCTTTCGTGCCGCTCACCGGGACCTTTTTAGCTTGTCCGTTGAAGGTCGCTTGGATACAGGATGCCTCGTTTGCGTCGTTGAGCTGGGTTGAGCTCGCTTGGGCGTTGATGTAATCGATTTGTTCTGGATTTACCTTTGCGAATTCGAGCGCGTTGCGCATCGCTCGAATGCAGGATTTTCCGGTTGGCAAAGGAGTGGTCATGTGAAAGGCATCGCTGCTAAAGAGAATAGATCCGGCAGATCCGGCAATCATAGTGCCAGTGCTATTGATCGCATTCGCCTCAGAACCATTTGCGCCGGCGGGTACACCGAGCGGGACCATTTTTCCGTTGGAGTAGAGGAAAGCTTCTGTTGTGCCACTACCCACGATCTGACCGGAATCATTGATCGCGGAGGCCCAACCGGGACCCAAATCAACCATCCGGCCGCCGGCGTACAAAAAAATGTGATAGGTATTATTGGTGCCCCAACCTTGTCCCACTACCATCCCGGAGCTATTTATTCCACTCGGTTGGGTACCCGAAGGGAACAGCGAGTCCGATTGGATATCCGTCATGCTTCCATTGCTATACAGAAAAGCTTGAAAAGTAGGGTTCGGATTGGAATAAAAGATGTTATAGCCGGCGGCTTGGCCCGAACCGCCGATGCAAGGTGGCGACGGAGACGCTAGCGTTAAGCGTGTTCATGTTAGTGTCCGTTCCATTGCGAAATAAAGTCGCGATCGCAGCGCCACTATCTGATATGCCTACCGCTTGCCCAAGATTGTTGAGACCGTAAGCTTTGGTTGTGCTGTTTCCAGGTAACGCCCCTAAATCGGCGATCCCATAGCTCTGCGCCTGTAGACGCCCAACGTTTAGCAGAAGAACAAGCCCTATTAGGAGCAAACGTCGACCGACGTTGCGATTGTTGTTAATCTCCTTCTCCTGGCTCGCCCTTGAGGGAGACGGTTTCGCACGGGACACAAAAAGCGTGGGGGCCTTCATATACCGAATTTTCGTTCTGGGGAGTCTGATCGTTTGCGGTTTGCACCCGCAAGCCTCTATCTTCCAGACATCAAAAACTTGGATTTAATTCCTAAAAACAGAGAAAGATCGAATTTTCTCCGCACTATTTCCTACTTCAGCCGATCCCTGATCTGATCCGTAAATTCATCAAGGTCATGATCACTCAAGGTGGAGACGGCCACGAAGTTGAAATTAGCCGCATTCCAGCTGCAAGCTCTGTACCCACTGATGGACCAATCCCCCGCCGCAAGGAGCCGGCCGGTAGCCGGCCAGGCGAAGAGTGTCACCAGATCCTCGTTCCGCTTGTACACTAGTACCGCTACTTTGCAGTCCTGGATCACATCGACGCGACCTCCTCGCATCTGAAAAGCTGTACCGGACAAATCCACAACGGGGGGAGCAAATTCGAGCTTTGCCATAAGCAACCGCTTCACAACCGCCGGATCCGGCGAAACAACGTCGTAAAGACGTTCGAGCAAGACCGCCCGAGAATGATCCAGGACGGCCTGAACAATCAACGATGTTTCTCGGTCGGGAAAAACGATCACCCATGCTAGAAACAGGCTCAAAACTAATAGTGCCGCCACATACAACCAAGGCTGGTGGACGACGGGGATCGGAGTCGTCCTACGGCTTTCCGCCGCTATCCTCCCCAACACTCTGGCCCCGAGTTCGGCCGGCGCTTTGTAGTAAGGAGCATTTGCCCTGAAGAAGCCGATGAATTGCCGTTGTTGTTCCAGCAACGTCCGGCAGTCAGGGCACCCGCTTAAATGCTGTTCCAGTTCGAACTGTTCGCCAGCTTCCACCTCCCGGTCCAGATAGGCATCTAGAAATTGATCGGCTACTTCACAGTTCATCTTCGATTCCCGGGTCTTGGATTTGGGTAATTTCTTCGCGCAGACGGCGACGCGCACGACTTAGACGCGACATCACGGTTCCCAGCGGCACTTCGAGAGTCGTTGCCATTGCCTTGTACGACCATCCTTCGATCTCAAAGAGTACTAAGACCTCCCTGAATTCGGCTGGAAGACGGTTCAACGCCTGGCGCAATTGTTGATTTCTTTTATCGAGACGCAGTTCCGAGGGCGCCGCCTCGAACGCAACGGAGACGGACTTCTCATCTAGTGGCACCAACCTTCCCTCATCTCGCGCATGTCTCTTAATCCAGGTGTAGGCGGTATTACGAACAATTGTGAGCAACCAGGCCCGAGGATTCTCTCCTCTAAACTTAGGAAAACCTTTCCAGGCCCGCGCAAAGGCCTCCTGGACGACATCCTGTGCATCGTGTTCTGTTCCTAGGATCCAGCGTGCAAGGTTATATGCTGCATCCAAGTGAGGCAGGAAGATCTCTTCGAAGGATGGCGTCTTTGGCATTACATTGCAGACCCGTGGCTGGCGGTTACTCCGACACCTGGCCTTGTGGGTATCAGGCATCCCACTAAAGATCGACGAGGGAAACTGATAACTGGTTACGCGACGACTTCTAAGAGCTATCTGACCTGAGTTAGTGCGCATTCCCATTGGACCCGGAAACAATTTATGAGTTTACCACTCGACAGAACGCGCCCGCTGAACAGCCAGAAGACAAAAGTGTTTACTCGCCAAGCGCCAATACACTATTCCGCGCGGAGTTTGAGCGCGCTTTCCGCGTTGGTGGTTTCTTCCACGACCACCGATTCAGCGAAAGAGTCCTAACAAACGTATTCTGCTCATCAATACTAGACTTCAGGTCCCAGGAAGATATTCCCGGCTCGGTTCTCAAACGAGTAAATCCTTCGGGAAATCTTTTTCAAGAGATGGGGTGAAGTCCAGGTGAAACACCGCACTGATTACCAATCAGCTGCCATCTTACCAGACCAGCCTATTGCGACCGGCGCATCGAAGCTTAGGATAGTTGAAAGCCCACTACCGGTGGCACTCCAAATAGCAACTATCAGTCTTTGTCGGTGGAGTATAGCGATCTGGCAGCCCCCGCTAGGATCAATCGCTATACCAACTTAGCTAACCAGCGAGGCAAACCGTGAGAAAACCATTTAACAGCGATCATCCATCGACCCAATCACCTTCCTCCGCAGAGCCAGTTTTCAACCAGATCAAAAAGACCGCCATGCAGCGACGTTCTTTTCTTAAGGGGTTCGGTGCAACCAGCGCACTGTTGCTACCGATGACAGCGATATTGACTAACAAGGCCAAAGGAGCTACCACCGACGCGAGCGGACCGATATCAAAAGGAGACGCGGCGATTGTGACTTCTCTGGGCGCGGCCGAGATCCTGGAAAGCGATCTCTGGCTGCAGTATTGGGAACTGGGAGGGACTCAGGATAATGAATTCGCGAGGATGACGGGCGGGAACCCTTTCTACACGGACGCGCTATCAATTCTGGATTCCGACATGGCGCAATACGTCCACGACAACACGGATGATGAGCTAACCCACGCATCCTTTATCAGAAATTACCTAGCTTCTAGAGGCGCCTCAACGGCCGACTTAGATCTCCTCAACGGCCATAAGTTTCGGACGCTCAAGGGAAGTTCGGCCCAAGGTTCTTCCGGAAAGTTACGACTTACGAATCTTACCCAACAGCCTAAGGATCACATCTCTCTACGGACCAACTGCCTGGGTTTGAAGACCGCTGCAGCGGATTTTTTTCAGTTCCTCGCCTAACCGCTTCTCAGCTGGGGGAGAAAAGACTTCTCCCCGTCGAGCCCCAAAGATTGTTTTTGAATCTTTCCTCCGCCGGGCCAAAGGTAAAGCATGGAAATCGCTGGCACGATTAGCGGGATCCTGGCGCGAAAGGGCTCGACCGTGTGGTCGATAGCACCAGCCGCGATGGTATTCGACGCCATCGCCTTGATGGCGGACAAAAACATCGGAGCCCTCCCGGTGGTAGAAAACGACAGGCTGATTGGAATCATTTCCGAGCGCGATTATACGCGGAAAGTCATCCTCAAGGGAAAATCCTCAAAGGAGACTCGCGTGGAGGAGATAATGACTCGGGACCTCGTAACCGCAAAGCCGAGCGATACAGTGGTCGATTGCATGCGAGTCATGACCGAAGAGCGGGTGCGGCATCTGCCGGTTATGGAAGGAGCTAAGATGATCGGAGTTCTCTCGATCGGTGACCTGGTCAAATGGCTCATTTCCGCCCAGGCTGCGACGATCGATAACCTGGAACAGTACATCACCGGCGCTACCCTCGACTGACACTGTGTTCCAGCCATGGCAGCCGCATCAAACGCTAAATCGATTTTAGAGCGTTTTCTTTGCTGGTTCACCCACCTTCGCCGGCTACCAGCAAAACCAACGGAAGAACAGACGGTCAACTCACTCGCTTCCCTCTCCGCTCCATTCGGGTCTATTGCTTGATAGCGGCACATAGCCAACTGGTTAGTACGCTTAGGCGTTCCCGAGAAACATTCGTCCTTAAAGAACGCTCCAGAATTATAAGTTCGTTTTGCTGCTCGCCCTAAGCATTCCGTCAAATCAGCATTCTAAACAGCAAACCGACGAGACCCGCTCCAAGAACTACCGGAATGATGTCCCACTTCCATCTGGTCATGCCGATAAAAGCGGCCACGCCGACAACGATAGCGAACCAATCTACGGTGTTTGCAACCGGGAAAATGACGTGCAGCCCAAACCAGACGGCCAGATTTAGAACGACGCCGACGACGGCTGCGGTGACTGCAGACAAAGCCGTGCTCAGTCCTTCGTTTCCGCGGAGCTGTTCGATGTAAGGTCCACCAAGGAAGATCCACAGAAAACAGGGCACAAACGTACTCCAGGTAGTGACCAATGCTCCGAGCGTGGCCGCAAGAACTGGCGGAAGCTGACCGGGATTACTCCAGGCGCCGAGAAAGCCGACAAACTGGGTGACCATGATCAACGGGCCTGGAGTGGTCTCGGCGAGTCCCAAACCATCGAGCATCTGACCGGCGGTAAGCCAGCCATAGTGTTGGACCGCCTGCTGCGCCACATACGGAAGAACCGCATAAGCACCGCCGAAAGTGACAATCGCCGGGTGCTAAAAAAAAAACCCTCCCGGAAAAGCGTGTGATTCTGACCCAGCCAAAATCCTAGTAGAAGAATTGGTCCCCACCATACTAGTATCCAAGTAATGCATACACGAAGCGCTCGACTCCATGACGGCTTCGCATGCTCGGGGACTGCCGATCTATCATCCAAGACAGAATCACTCTTCCCTTTTCCGTGACCGCGGATGACCAGGAATTTATCTCGCCTCAATTTGCCTCCAAAGAAACCAATCGCGGCGGCACTAATGATGATCAGAGGGAACGGAACATGGAGAAAGAAGATGGCTACGAAGGCTGAAGCCGCCAGCATCCACATCACTTCATTCTTTAGGGCTCGGCCTCCGATACGCATCACCGCGGCGGCGACAATCGCGAGAACGGCTGGCTTCAGACCGTAAAAGATCGCTGCGATCCAGGACAAATTTCCATAGGCCACATAGATATAGCTGAGCCCCCATAGAATGAAGATCGACGGGATTACAAAGAGAGCGCCGGCAACAATCCCTCCCCACGTTTTGTGCAGAAGCCAGCCGACATAGACGGCCAGTTGTTGAGCCTCAGGTCCGGGGAGAAGCATGCAATAGTTGAGCGCATGTAGGAAGCGCGCTTCGCTGATCCATTTCTTTTTTTCGACCAACTCAGCATGCATGATCGCGATCTGTCCAGTGGGTCCTCCGAAGCTGATAAATCCTAGTTTTAGCCAGAACCGGAAGGCTTCTGCGAAGTTGGGATGCTGCGCGCCCTCGAGGCGAGAGTCATTAACATTTCCTGAAACTGCCGGCGGTTTCATCATTTTTTGAACTGCGCGTAGAGCGCGTCAAAGCATTCGAAGCCTTTTGAAAGGATGTCCTGGTCGGTCAGGCCCTGTTTTGCCCAGCCTTTAAAGATTTGCTCGACCCCAAATCCTTCGATTCGATGAAACTTGTCGTCCTCCACATCGGCATCGTGAATGAATTCAGCTAATCGCAACACAGCTCGGTCGCGCATACCAAACCGCTGGATTAGTGTTTCGAAACTGCACTGATCCCCGTGATGGCTGAACTCTACCTCGAACATGTCGTACGGAATTGCCTTGGGGAACTCGGCGGGGGTATTGGCAAAAACAAATTTGGCGTTAGGATCGATGAATTTATGGATCAGCCAAGCCGAACCGACGCGATCGATTTCAGGGCGAGGACGAGTAAGCCACATTTTATCTCGATAATCCTCGACTCTGAGTCGTGTCGTTGCTTCAGGTCTCTTTTTGGGAGATTCAAGGGCTTCTGCTTTCTGTAGCAGCCTCTGCAGATCTTCGCCGCGTGAGCTCTGAAAATAATCAATGTCCCGAGTCTCCTGATAACGCTGGCGAAGCTTTTGCAACTGATTAGAAAAGTTATCCGGGGATTGTTTGCGAGCTTTGCTGCCTTTGATGAGGAGATTCAAGGGCTCAGATAACTCATCGTACTCGCGTGCGCGCGCTTCGTTGAATAGGGCGACGATCGCGGCGTGGGGCATACCCTCAATGTCTTTGACCCGCACTAAGGTGGCTTCACCGCCCGTATCAACAATCTCTTTTGCTAGCCATTGAAATCGCTCGTATTGAACCGGCTCGTCCGGGAGCACGTAGGTCGACGTTTTGAGCTGAATCGCGCCAAATTTCTTCAGCCTGCGCCAGACTTTAACGCGCCCGCTCGATTGCTTGGCGGGCAGATTAAACAATAAGAACAGCCAAGAACCAGGTGTTTTGTCTGAGATTAATATTTCTTCGCGTAACACGTGTAACATTATGTATGCGATCTCCGCTCGAGAGTCAATCTTTTCTAAACAGAGCTTGGCTCACGCCCTCCCCATCGGAGACTATGCGCGCCTTACACGAAAACGTCACAACGGACGTGGCGGAAT
>Ga0210406_10005320_pt1 | contig 13526 bp, 12 predicted proteins | sample IncBWC30MmetaG_FD_155454 | JGI IMG/M metagenome (GOLD analysis project Ga0210406, IMG submission 155454) | Forest soil microbial communities from Barre Woods Harvard Forest LTER site, Petersham, Massachusetts, United States - Inc-BW-C-30-M | ecosystem: Environmental > Terrestrial > Soil >... | reverse complement strand
CCATACGGAACACTGGGACTCCCAGTTGGCTGGCTTACGATCTGCGGCTCATGTTCCAGGGTTTTGTCGAGCGTGGATTCAGAAACACGGAGGACCAGACGGCGCGCTTTGCTGCCTTGCTCGGGCACCAGCCGAGAACCTACAGCAGCTACGCTGAAGAACTAGCAACGGAGTGGGCTGCAGCCTAAGCCGCAAACATTAATGACCCGTTTATCAGCGCTGAGCACCCGCTCCGAGACAGGAGAAATCTCTATGAAGTATGCTATTATCGGTTCCGGCGAGATCGGTACCGCTCTCGCCCGCGCTTTTGCGCGTAAGAAAATCGAAGTCGCCATCGCAAACTCCCGTGGACCTGCGACGCTGGCGTCTTTAACAGAAGAACTCGGTCCCGATGTCGTCCCTCAATCCGTTCAAGACGCTTGTGAGGCTGAGAGATCTTCCTCGCTGTCCCTTTTCTGCTCACCAGGATGTAGCGAAGCAATTCGAGCAATGGAACGGCAAGATCGTTGTCGACGTGACGAATGCTTTTCATGTTGCTCCGGAAGAGCTGGGAGGTCTCTCCTCTCTTCTGAAATCGTGTCGCAGGCATTTGCTGGAGCACGCCTCGTAAAAGCCTTCAATCATCTGCCTGCAGGAGAGCTTGGAGCGAATCCCTCCGTGAAAGGGCAGCGGCAGGTCGTGTTCGTATCGAGCAACCACGCCGATGCCAGCGCAGCTGTCTCGACCGTAGCAACCCAACTCGGCTTCGCTCCAGTCGACCTCGGACGGCTCGATGAGGGCGGCGTACCTCTTCATGGGGTGGGCGGGCAGCCTGGTGGGCTTCTTTTTCAGAACCTGGAGAAACTGACCTGACTGCAGCAGTCACTCGAAGAGCATGGTGTTTTTGATGCGCGTGCTCTTTCGCGAGGCCGCACGAGATAGGAGATTAGTCGTGCAGCGGAAGTGAGCAACGAAGCCGCGGTTAATTATAGTCTAGTCGGGCAGCTGCCCGTAGGCGTCAACCTAAGGGAAGGATTGCCGTTGTCCTGGAGGGACTGAATGATAGTAGCCTGGCAGTTTACTTCCTGGAATACACAAGAAAATAAGCCCGTCTCGTAGAGACGGTTTGATTTCATCGGTTCTCGTGCAGCTTCATCGGCATGTCAAGACCCGCGGACCAAATCATACCGTCCCTAACGGGATGGGACGTTTTTTTTACCCTTCCCAGGCAGTAAACTGCCAGGCTACTATCGATCAGTCCCTCCGGGACAAAAGGCGTTAGGTAGACGCGCATGGTCGGCTGCCGGATCCATAAAGCCCAATGGTGTGCTTGAAATCTACTATGCTAACGAAGCTGCAGGCGTGCCTGTCAATGTCGTACACTCAGTGCCTGGATCGCTTGGGCCAAGCTAACCGTACCTTGATTTGGCACATTTTCGGTAGCGAAACGTGCTTGCTCGGGGTCCATTGTTCGCGGTGTCCTGGTCGCTTGAAGGCAGAAAATCCCGGCGGAAAGAGATAGGAGCACGGTTAGTGAACTCAGCCAAAATGTAAATTTGCGAGACCCTGATCCTATGCGCGGTTCTTTGGCATTTTCTTGAGGAACTCTAAATCGGCGCTCCAATATCCTAGTAGAATTCGAAGTACTCATTGTTTCGGTCAGACGAATACGCCTGAATCCCCGAAACTCACCGTTCGTTGCCTCAACCAGCGTAATGTCAGTCTCAATGACTAGTGCATCGAGTCATAAGTAGGAGGCATACCGCTACTCGAGCGGCACTAGAGGAGCCACGCGCCACAGGGGACGAACTTCATGCAATGGCAGGTCGAGCGACGGAGAAGTTCGGTCGGTAACAATTAAATTCGGCAGGATCGCGCAGGGGCGCGGCTTTGGCGCCCGAATACGGCAACTCGGACAAGAACAAATGGCTTCGAGTTATTCAATGTTCTAGTAGCTCATTTGAATCTGGCCGTAAACACTCATCCATTCGGTTCGAACTATCCAGCCAACCCAGTCAGTCTGACACCTGACTACTATGTATGAAACTAGGCTTTATTTGTCTTAACGGGTCCGGTCATCTAAATCCCATGACGGCGCTGGCGCGGAAGCTTCAGGCTCGCAACCATGAAGTTATTTTCCTGTATTCCTCGGATGCGGCTGGCCTGCCGGTCTTTTGTGAGAAGAACTCTGCTGAACCGAACGTTACGCGGAAAGCGATAGCGGAAGTAAGCAAGATGCAGGGAGAAGACGCTTTAGAGTTTGGTGTAAAAACCATCATCGGTTTAACGGAGTCAATCTTGAACTCGCTGCCGGCCGCCGTGGCGGAAACCGGTGTGGAGGCCCTGCTGATTGATGCCGGCCATTTCTACGCGGAATTGGGCGCGATCCAACTAGGTATCCCTTACATCCACGTCGCGAACGCCATGTATAGTGATTACTCTGGCTACACTCCGCTGTGGCCTTATGGGTGGCCCTACGAGGACACGGAACAGGCGAGAGCCAGAAACCGAGAGGGTGTCGCCAGATTTGCGAGAATGTTCGAAAGGAACCGTGCGGGTGTCGAGAGATACGCGGAGAGGGTTGGACTAAAGGTTGACTGGGCTGATCTCTCGTCCACTACCTCGCGCCTGGCGTCGATCACCCAGATTCCGCGGGCGTTTGACTTTGAAAGTTCTCATTGGCCTAAGCAGTTCTACCACACCGGTCCCTTCCACGATGGCGTGGGTCGGACCAAGGTAGACTTTCCCTGGGAAAGACTAACCGGCGAGCCGTTGATCTATGCGTCGATGGGGACAGTTCTGAATGGAAATCTGGATGTCTTCCAGACCATCGTGACAGCTTTGGCGAAGTATGACGACCTGCAGTTGGTGCTCTCCGTTGGTGATCAGGTTGATCCACAGCGGATCGTTTCACCGCCCCGGAACGCAATTATCGTCCCGCGGGCGCCGCAGCTGGATTTGTTAAAGCTGGCCTCGGTTTGCATTACTCATGCCGGGCTAAACACAGTGCTGGAGTCTCTGGCCCAAGGAGTACCGCAAGTCGCCATTCCGGTAACATTTGATCAGCCAAGTGTTGCTGCGAGAATCGCGTATAGGCAAACCGGTGTGGTGACGTCGTTAGACAAGTTAACTCCTGATCACCTGTCAGAGCTGCTGGATGAGGTTTTGATCAACCCGATCTACCGAGCTAACGCTAAAAACCTGCAACGCAAGATTATCGAGGCCGACGGACTCGCCGTAGCAGCCGATGTGGTGGAGGAGGCGTTGGGAATTAGGGAGAAGCCCAACCGGCTCTGAAGCTGCATTGAGCAGTTAGTAACGGGTACTTAATTTCTCTTATAGAGGATCAGTAAGCTGTTTTGTAAAAAATGACTTTCCCTGTGACTAACGCGACTTCTCAGTCGTTCCAGATGAGTCGGAGGACCTCGATAGAGGCATCACCAGCTACTACCCCCATTGGATTTAACGAACTAGGTCTAATTAAGGGGAGCAAGAAAACTTTTGCACAGGAGCAAACGGAGGGGCTCGGTCCTTGTTTCTATGAGACCCCCTACACGGTCTTAAGCTAGCCGCGGAGCCTTTCACTCATAAGCACCAGTTCTGCCAAAGACTTTGCCGCCATTTTCTGCATGATGTGACCCCGATGCACTTTAACAGTCTTTTCAGTGGTACCGAGTTCGCTGGCAATCAGCTTGTTAGGCATCCCTCGTACGACCAGGCGCATTACTTCACGTTCACGCGGAGTAAGTGATTCATATTGCCGGCCCAAATCCGCCAGCGCCGCCCGTCGCATGCACGCGGCTCGATCAGCATCGATGGCTCGACGGATCGCATCCAAAAGTTCTTGTTCCCGGAACGGCTTGGTCAGAAATTCGACTGCGCCGGCCTTCATGGCTTGAACCGTCATCGGGATGTCTCCGTGACCAGTTATGAAAATGATGGGGATTTGAGCGCCTGCTTTGAATAATCGCTGCTGCAAATCGAGACCACTTAGATGGGGGAGGCGTACATCCAGGATCAGACACGAGGGCACGTCCGGTCGACGACTAACCAAGAACTCCTCTGCTGAGCTAAACGCCTGGACTTCGTAACCAGCCGACCCAATCAAGAACTCGGTTGATCTACGAAAAGACGGGTCATCGTCGATAACGAAAACGAGCGATCGATTTGCAGGTTCTTTCACCTTCAGCAGCAAATATATTAAGTCAGCTTCGCAAGCAAGGCTGCTGCAACACTCGATTACTCAAATACACCATAGCCTCGCGACTTGTCTTCCGTAGCCAAAGCCTCGACCTGGCATGCTCGAATGTCGGCCTTGCAAGCTAGGCAGCGCTCCACGGGTTTCCGCTTGGCAAAAGAGGAAGCGGCAGCGCTTGACCCCGGTTCTCCTTCAAGCTCGAGTCAGCGCGGCTTGGATGGCGTTCAACAACGCTTCTTCGCTGAAAGGCTTCCGTAGGAAATCCACTGCACCTCGGGCGATGGCCTGCGTCCGTTCTTGCTCGGTCGCACGGGCGGAGATAAAAATGATCGGAATCGGTTTGCTGGCGATTCTCAGATTTTGTTGCAATTCCAGGCCGTCAATCCCGGGCATCCGGAGATCGAGTATTAGAATCAAGCACTTCGTCTCTTTGGCTAAGCCTGAATCTAGAAACTGCTGAGCAGAAAGAAAGGCTTCAGCCCTGAAACCAAAAGAGCGAACGAGGAATCGGGTCGACTCTGCCATCGACGCGTCATCATCCACAATGCAAACCAGCGGGGCTGTGGATAGGTCACTATTATTCGGCACTTTGCACGGTAGCGCACGGCAAAGCCTGTTGCCCTTGGACTTTGGTATTAGCCTATTGGACTTTGGTCTTAGTGCCTGTCCGCCCGCCCGGTAGCGGTCCGGCGGCTGCAGGATTGAAAAACGGCTCCGTAGGAGTCCAATCTTTATAGGTCGCGCCATAAAAAAAGAGACCAGCTCCGGAGGAGCGACATCTAATCGAGAACCGTCTTCTATGCCGCTCCTAGCGGAGCTCATCGCTTCTTTGCGTTATCGTTGCTATAAAGATTTCGCTCCTACGGAGCTGAGAATCGCATGAGTTGAACCAGGCTCAGGGGGCGAATCATGTTTTCCCCACATGCCCACGGCATTCTTAAAAAGTACCGCCAGTTTCAGCGTCTCCTTTAATCCGGCAGTCGCCGCTACTGGATGGCGAGATGCGCCGGGTCATGCTGCCGATGCAGGCTGATGTGAGAAATGAAGTAGCTCGCGGAAACCTCCTAGCGTATTCTCTTCGGCCATAGCAGCTTTTGAATGAAGGGGAGAGTCTCCATTGAGCGGATAGCGACGGCACGGCAGCGCCTGGCGGAGCTATCGGAGCTCGGCAGCGGACCGCATGGCAGCCAGAGCCAGGTACAGCAAGCCGTCGATCTCCTGTCCGGTATTCTCGATGAGCTAGAAACTGTTGCTAACGAGAGCGACCCCGAGCAAGAGGCCGATAACGAAAGCCGGTTCCACACGTTGGCGGAGACGGCCTCAGACGGGATCCTTTCTATCGATGACCAAAGCGCCATCCGCTACGTAAATCCTGCTGCTGGGCAAATGTTCGGTTACGAACCAGGCGAAATGCTGAACAAGAGCCTTACGGTTCTCATGCCCGAGCGTTTCCGCCAGAATCATCTGACCTCTTTTCGGAGGTATTTGGCCACGGGTCAAAAGCACATTCATTGGAGAGCCATTGAACTGGTAGGGCTACATAGAAGCGGTCGAGAATTCCCGATCGAGATCTCTTTTGGCGAGGACGTCCGCAGAGACAAGCATTTTTTCACTGGCATCGTACGCGATGTTACGGAGCGCAAACGATCGGAGGAGGCCCTTCGAGTCAGCGAGCAGCGTTTGCAAGCAATCGTCGACAACACAACTGCACTCGTTTTCATCAAGGATCTGGAGCTCCGGTACGTTCTAGTCAACCGCGAATACGAACGCCTTTTTGACATCGGACGGGATCAAATCCGAGGTAAAACTGACTTTGACGTTCACCCGCATGATGTGGCCGAAACGTTGAGAGCTAACGATCGGCAAGTCATCGAAACCGGTGGACCTTTGCAGTTTGAAGAAGTTGTGCCGTCGAGGGCAGGCGCCCGTCACTACGTTGTTGTTAAATTTCCGCTGCGCGATCACGTCAATGAGCCGTACGCGATCTGCGGAATTGCCACAGACATCACGGAGCGGATGAGGTCTGCGCGCCAAGCGGCCCTGCATGCAGAAATTCACTCGGCTTTCTCCGGCCTGACCGCAGGTGATTTGCAAACTATCCTCCAGCTAAGTGCAGGCGCGGTTGTGCGTCACCTGGACGCTGCGTTCGCCAGGATTTGGACACTCAATGACCAAGGGGACACGTTGGAGTTGCAGGCAAGTGCAGGTCAGTACACCCGGTTGGACGGAGAACACGCGCGGGTGCCGGTCGGCCAGCTCAAGATTGGCCTTATCGCTCATGAGCGTAAGCCCCACCTGACCAACGACGTGCAAAACGACGAACGCATAAGCCACCCCGACTGGGCGAAACGAGAGGGAATGGTGGCGTTTGCCGGTTACCCTCTGGTAGTCGAGGGACATTTGTTTGGCGTGTTAGCGATGTTTGCACGCAAATCCTTAGAACCGGCCGTTCTGCAGACGCTCGCGTTAGTGGCGGATACCATCGCAAAAGGCATCGAGCGCAAATGGGCGGAAAAGAAACTGCAGGATAGCGAGCGCAACCTGCGCTTGTTCATGGAGACTATTCCTCAGATGCTCTGGAGCGCCACGCCAGACGGCGCAATTGATTATTATAACCAGCGCGTTCTCGACTATGCTGCGCTTTCCATCGATGAGTTACGGGGCGCGGGTTGGATTAAGCTGATTCACCCTGACGAACGGGATGCCATGACCAATGCCTGGACGGTTGCCGTCGCGGAGGGAGTTTCGTTTAAGTTCGAGTTTCGCGGCCGACGCGGTGCCGACGGCATGTATCGATGGTGCGTATCGAGCGCTCTGCCGTTGCGCGATCGGGAGGGGCGCATCCTCAGATGGTACGGAAGCGTCGTAGATCTGCATGATTGGAAACAGGCGCAGGAATCTTTGCGAACGCGGGAGGCTGAACTGGCCCATACAACCCGAATTATGACCATGGGCGAAATAACCAGTTCGATCGCCCATGAGATTAATCAGCCACTTGGGGCAATCGTTAATTATGGGAATGCGTGCCTAAGACTGATCACAACCGGGTCCGCTGACCTAACAGATATCGCGGCCGCCCTGTCGGAGATCGTAAATGATGCCAACCGAGCGAGCTCTATCATTGCCCGGATTCGGGCGCTGTCGAAGAAGGACCTTCCTGAGATGGTGGTTTTGGAGGTCGCGGACCTAATCGCCGAGATCCTGCCGTTAGTTCGATATGAGTTAAATAAACGCCGGATAGTCCTAAAAACCGTTTTATCCGACAATCTGTCCCCGGTCGTGGGTGACCGCATCCAGTTGCAACAGGTCTTATTAAATCTGGTGATAAATGGCATGGACGCGATGCACCAGGTTCCAGAAGACCAGCGGCATCTGTCAATCGAAGCGGAGTCGCATGTCTCGGAGGAAAAGTCGTTTGTCCTGATCACCGTGACGGACTCAGGGATCGGTCTGAAGGCGGAGGACCTGCCCAGACTTTTTGAAACCTTCTACACAACAAAAGCGGAAGGCATGGGTATGGGTCTGGCTATCAGTCGTTCAATCGTCGAAGCGCACGGTGGACGACTATGGGCAGCGACCAATGCCGATTTTGGGGCAACTTTCCGGTTCGTTTTACCTGCGCAAACCCAAAGGGCAGGCGGCTGAGAATTTGGCGATGTTGAGTCATACGTCTTAGCGTTTAGCATGGCAGACTCTTGAAAAACCTGGCAGCTGTGTCTGCGCGCGAACAAAGGCGAAGCCGTGGAGCGTTGCCTCGCTTGCGAGGCCGATGGTGAGCAGGGGGAAATCGCGCGGCAACTCCTTTTCGATTTCTTACTCTATGACATTGCTTTGCGATAATTAGGATCTAGCTCTTCGAAAGACGCAAGGCATGTAAACCACAAGGCCGTTCCTAGCTACATTGCTCCGCTCGCCATCGGCCTCGCAAGCGAGGCAGCGCTCCACGGGTGGCATTATCCTACCGCTGCCGGACGGTACGCTTCCGGCCTATGACTTGATGCCGGTCGTTTCAAACCAATCTTTTGCATCCGGGCGAACAAAGTGGTTGGACTAACCCCTAGAAGCTCCGCGGCTCCGCCGGCGCCTTTGACCTTCCAGCCGGCCTTCTGCAGTACAGCAAAAAGGTTCTGGTGTTCGCGCAGTCGAATTTCTACGTCGGTGAGGTATCCCGGCTCAGTCTCACCAACAGCGCTGGGCACAAAAGAAGGTGGATCCGCTGAAGAACCGAACGCCGGAACATCGAAGTCCAAAACGCCACCCTGAGCCAAAATGACGGCCCGTTCGATGGCGTTTCGCAGCTCCCGGATGTTGCCAGGCCAGTCATAACTTAGAAGCGCTTTTATGCCCGCTTGAGTTAGTCTCGGTTTCGGACATCCGAGTTCTTCCGCCAACGACTCGACGAAATGCATTGCCAGAAGAGGGATGTCTTCTGGACGCTCCCTTAGAGGGGCAACCCTCAACTGGAAAACATTTAGACGGTAATAAAGGTCTTCGCGAAAGCGTCCCTCGGCCACCTCTTTCTTTAAGTCGCGATTAGTGGCAGCAATGATGCGCACATCCGCGTACCGGGTTCTATCCTCTCCCACTCGCTCGTAAGATTTGTCCTGGAGAACGCGCAACAGTTTGCTCTGTAGTTGCAGAGGGATTTCACCGATCTCGTCCAAGAAAAGAGTTCCACCCTCCGCAGCCTCGAAGCGCCCAAGCCGATCTTTGATAGCGCCCGTGAACGCCCCCTTCGTATGGCCGAAGAATTCGCTTTCAAACAATTCCCTCGGAATTGAGCCACAATTAACCCGGACCAAAGGTTTGCCTCGCCGCCGGCTACGCTCGTGCACAGCGCGGGCGATGAGCTCTTTTCCGGTTCCGGTTTCGCCAAGAATCAAGACGGTCGAATCATTAGGGGCGACTATGTTCACCTGCTGCAGCAGCCGGCGTAACGTTGTCCCCCTGCCTACAATCCCCGGGAAAGCAATTTCGCAGCGGCGGTCGTCTTCAGGGTAGGGAGGCTTAGGAGTCGACTGAATTTTTGACCGCCCAACCTGATGATCAAGGTTAATCGCCTGGTCGATTGCTCTAAGCAAGTATTCATCGTTGATGGGCTTAGTCAGAAATTCGATGGCACCCGCTTTCATAGCGCGCACACTCGTCGGGATGTCGCCGTGACCAGTGACAAAAATAATAGGGATTTGCGCGTCGCTGCGGGCCAGTTCCTGTTGCAGATCAAGGCCGCTTATTCCAGGTAGTTGTACATCGACCACCAGGCAACCGGGCGGCTCTACAGGCGGATTGGTCAAATATTCTTGAGCCGAGGAAAATGCCCGTACCGCCCGCCCCGCGGAGCGGAGCAGGAAGCTTAGACTTTCCCGGCTCACCGATTCGTCATCAATTACACAAACCAGAGGGTTGTTCTCATTCATAGATTTACTCTCCCAAGAAATGCGGGAAGGCGGTTCGCCGCCTTTTCTCCTTCGCGCTGAATGTTGAGATGTCGAACCGCACTAAAGGCTGGTAAACGGTTCGCAACTACTGGTCGATAGCCTGCTTTCACAGTGACTCTCCTTTGTCGCACCAACTAGGGACCCGATGGCAGCCATATTCTATTGGACCTTGGTCCAAGCAGGCTATGCCATTTGGCCCGGATTTGCCCTTCAACTATGCCGACGTCGAAATCGCGACCCGCGCGACCCGTGGAGCGCTGCCTTGCTTGCAAGGCCGATGGTGAGCAGGGGAAATCGTGCGGCATGTCCTTTTAGAGTCCCGCGCTCTGTAGCATGGCCCTGCGATTGTGAGGATCTAGCTCTTCAAAACATGTAGAGCGCAGGTGAGTCGCAAGGCCGTTCTTACCTATGTTGCTCCGCTCGCCATCGGCCTCGCAAGCGAGGCAGCGCTCCACGGATCTCTCCACGCCGTTGATCTGAAGTCTTTCATTTCTATAACGGAAAAGACGGTATCGCCGGTACGAAAACCGGCCCGTTTCAAAAATCGTCCCAGACCAGTGGGGCGCATGCGTCGGAACGCAAGGCAGTTGATATGTTGCGTCCACGGTAATTCGAGGGCGCTGTCGGTACCTGCGGCAACGACTGTCCTTCCTATACGCCAAGGGCTCATCGCTACTTTCGGGCAAGCCCTTTGGGTAGGAACACCGGGTTTTAGGAACGGTCGTCGGTTCCTAGTGAACGCCGGTTGTTCTCAGGCGTTTAACGAAATCAATGGATGCGCTGCCTCTATGGTCATGCGCCTAAGCAGGGGCAAGGTGGCGGATTAGATCATTAGGTTAGGTGATCAAGAACGAAAACCGGTACCCGGATCCGATCAAGCTTATTCTGTGCGTAAAGACCTGATGGACAGTAAATAACAGTTAAAACTCGAGCTTGGCACGCAACTTGTTATACAATCACGGCAACTGCAAATCTAAGCCCCATCTAACCGACCTTCATTGCTTCAGCAACTGTTCCTAACAGCCCCGTTCTCATTTCGTAAACATCGCTACTACAACGAGAATAGTATCAACGGCATACAAAAGCCGGTCGCAAATAAACTGACACCTATGGAAACGACGACGCAACGCGACAGTCTTCGCTATACGAAGATACCCCTCACTAATGGATCAGGTGCGATGCCTGCACTCGGCTTTGGCACGCTGATTCCCAATCCTATCGACACCAAAAACGCGACCAGGGCCGCGTTGGAAGCGGGCTTTCGTCAATTCGATTCCGCGGAACGATACCGAAACGAAAAGGAGGTAGGCGAAGCCATGCAGGCGGTGTTCAAGGAGGGAAAGATTAAGCGAGAAGACGTATTTCTCGCCACGAAGCTATGGAACAGCAACCACCGTCCTGAACGCGTCAAACCTGCGTTCGAGGCGAGTCTGGATCGACTCCAAGTCGATTATATCGATCTCTATTTAATTCATACCCCGTTTGCCTTTCAACCCGGTGACGAGCAAGACCCAAGGGATGAGAACGGCAAAGTAATTTATGACGATGGCGTGACGTTGCTGGATACCTGGAGAGCTTTGGAGAGTCTGGTAGACGAAGGTAGATGTAAAGCCATCGGGTTGTCGGACGTGAATGTGGAAAAGGCGAAAGAGATTGTTGAAGCTGCGAGGATAAAGCCTGCCGTCATTCATGTAGAATCGCATCCCTATCTCCCAGAGTGGGAGTTGCTCGAGTTTTGTAAGCAGAACGGTATCGTGCTTCAAGCTTTTGCGGCATTAGGTCATAGTTCAGAACCCAGGTTGCTAGATGATCCTGTGATTACCTCAATCGCCAAGAGAGTTAACAAAACGCCTGCCCAAGTGGTCCTCGCATGGGCGATCCAACGCGGCACGGCCCTCCTTACCACGTCCAAAGCCCCGAGCCGCATTCAGGAGAACTTCGATATCTCAGCGCTGCCTGAAGACGCCATGAAAGAGATCAGTGAGGGAATCAAAACGCGGCAAAGATTTAACGCCGTCGTGGAGACTGGCGTGCCTGGGTTTATTCCAAGAGGAAAGTGAAAATGAAAGCCGAGCAGCAACTGAAGCAGTCCAGGCAAGAAGAACAAATACGTGAAGCCCTGAACACGCATTGGCAGGCGTCGGCAGCCGGCGATGCCAACGCGGAACACGATATTTACGGTGACGATACCATTTGTGATTATCCTCAGTCAGGCGAGCGGATCCTTGGGCGAAGCAATTTGCAAGCCTTGCGAAGTCATCATCCCGGCAAGCCGTCAGGCTTTAACGTACGGCGAATTCTGGGAAACGGTGACCTCTGGATCACGGAATACACCATTACCTACCAGGGGCGACCAGCCTACACCGTGAGTATTATGGAGTTTCGCAACGGAAAGGTGGTGCACGAGACCCAGTATTTCGCGGATCCGTTCGAGGCGCCAGGCTGGCGGAGCCAGTGGGTTCAAAAGATTGAGTGACGCTAGTGTCCCGAGGGACTTGAGGACTGAACCTGGGGCTTTAACCAGGCTTTAACCCCAGGAACACGTTCAGAAAATGGCCCCTCCTGCCTGTCCGCCGTAGTTCCGGGAACGTGGGACGAAGGAGGAAGGGGGCGGCAGATAGTTGTGATCGACGGCTGGCTTGATTAGCTTCTGAGAAAAGTGCTACACCGGTTCTACCGCCCGCTTCGGGGCGGCGCTTTTCTTTTAGTCGGTATCTGTGGTTAAAGCCCCACGCTGAGTCCTTAAGTCCCTTCGAGACAACCGACTCACACCTGTCACGTTTCGACTCCACATCACTTGTTTAGGTCCCGACACTCGAAAGTCCGATTCCAGGCACGCTTTGGAATCTATTTCATTTCTCCTGCGCCTCTTCCTTCGCATCCGTTGCGTCCTCTGCGCGAGGCTCCGCCTTCAGTCTTGTTCACCAAGTGTTTGCACGAACGTCTTGCCGTAAGGATAAAAGAGTTCCTTTCGACCTTGTTGCCACGCTGCTCTGAGTTCGGGCGTGGTAATGTCCCAGTCCGGCCGGCATTTCTTGGTAACGGCCCGTAAATCCTGGCGGAGATCTTCCATGGTGGGCCGCCCGAAGAACCAGTAGCCCATATAGATCTTATAAATCACAAGACCAGGCTCGAGGACAAACACATAAGGGATCATGGGATTGTGGAGAGGATCTGTGTACTCGGCGATGTCGAGGTCCTTTTGGACCTTACGCCCAGAGTCAGAAAGGAAAGGCCAATGGGCACCGACTCCAGTGCGATATTCATTCGTCTCTGTGATATTGTCGGTGCTAATCGTAACCAGCCGGCAATAGCCAACCTCTAGCTCACGATGGAGTTGAAGAAGCTCTTCCGCGTACCGACGATCCTTGGGGCAGAAACCTCCGCGGCTCAGGACGAGAACCATTGGATGTGGTCCTTGTAGTTCGGAGAGCTTCCAACGTTTCGCGCTGTGATCGGAAAGCTCATAGTCAGGGAAGATCACCCCAGGAATAATGTCAGATCGCATAACAGCCACCTTTCTTATTATAACATAACCAATGCTAGTTGTTATAAATCGATTACCACGTCGTCCTTAGGTTGGGAACAACAGATCAGCAGATTGCCCGGCGCAGGCGGCTCGAGCGGTTCGAGCTGGTAGTCGACACTGCCCGAAACTAACCCGCTTTCGCAATTGTGGCAGACCCCCGTACGGCAGGCCCAGCGCACGGGCACGTCACAGGCTTCCGCAAAATCGAGGAGACTCGTGAACTTTGAGTTCCAGCACACATTGATGCCGCTGCGCCCAAACGATACTCGCGGCCCCGAACCCACAGGCCCTTCCGGCGGATGTGGAGATGCATGCGGCGCATCGATGACGCCGGGCGTCATCGCTTCACCTGGGCCGAAATTCTCCTTGTGCACCCGGCCGC
>Ga0210406_10005318_pt1 | contig 13527 bp, 11 predicted proteins | sample IncBWC30MmetaG_FD_155454 | JGI IMG/M metagenome (GOLD analysis project Ga0210406, IMG submission 155454) | Forest soil microbial communities from Barre Woods Harvard Forest LTER site, Petersham, Massachusetts, United States - Inc-BW-C-30-M | ecosystem: Environmental > Terrestrial > Soil >... | reverse complement strand
TAATCCTCCCCTGCGACCACCGGTCCCACCCATAAATATGCAAATCCGTCCCGCAGATCGAAGCCGCCTTCACCCGCACCAGCACGTCCCCATGCCCCACCTCCGGCACTGGCACGCTCTCAATCCGCAACCCTCTCGCCGCATCCACCTTCCGCAGCGCCTTCATCGTGGCTGCCATTCCAGCAAGCTCCTCACTACGTCCCCAACCCATCAACGCACAATCTCAAATCCTAGCACACTGCATCGTGCGCCCGACCCCCGCCACCCGATCAAACGCCCCGCGTGAATGAACTTGAGGGTGCCCCATCCTTCGCGCCTTTCAGCGAAGGGTGGGCTCTTACGATCGAATACCGCGGTCTTCCTTTCTGCTCTTTCCTTTTTTTTCGTTACCTCTTTACTTCATCTTCTCCACCACCCCAATCTCCTCCAACGCCTTCAAATACTCCACCACCAACTCAAACTCCACAGGCCCATACTCCGCCGACACCCCATCCCGAATCTCGTACGCATTCCTCTTCCCATCCGCAAAATTCAAAACCTCGTACGCATACTCTTCCCCGCCGCCCCACAATCCCTCGTACTCCACCAATTTCGGCTTAGTCGTATGTCCCCGCTTCGCCCACTCTGTCTCGAAATAGTCATATCCAAACACCGTCATCGGCCCTTTCACGTCTGTTTTTCGCCGGAACACGGGATTTCCGCCCGGGAGCAGTATCATTCTTCCGCAAATTCCCTCCGTATTATTCGCGATATTCTTTCCGATTATTCCAATCGCAGCCCATCGCATGCCGTTTGTGTCTGGTGCAAGCCGCGTCAGGGATTCCGCGAGCGGACGGGTTTGATCCCCCACAAACCGCGCAATTTCACCTCCATCGCAAGGCGTGATTTGTGCGCTCTTTTGATGAATTTCTTTTGCCGTCTGGAGAGTTCGCAAACGGAGTAAGTCGATCACTGCTTGCAGGTCTTTGTCACCCATCCCCGCCAAAAAATACCCGCTCGCAGCCCCAATAAATCCCGCCCTCTTCAACTTCGTGGCATCAATATTCGCCGCGCTATCCAGATTCGTGTGAATAAACCGGTCCGGCCAGTCATTCAAATAAATCGCCGGTATCCCAAACGACGAATCCTGATACACATCGTGGTCGCTCCCCATCGTGTACGCCGAATACTCCGCCCGCAGCGGCTCTTTCCCTCCCTCCAGTGAAACCAGCGGATACTCCGCCTTCCCCATCGCCGCAAACCGGTACGACTCCTAGTTCACCCACTCCGCAAACGCCCACGCCACATCCTGCACAAACGACGGCAAGCTCATCGGCCCCCGCGTCACATGAAACACCGCCTTCGTCTCCGGCCCCCCGCCCACCATATCCATGTGCACCACCGCCTTCACTCGCTTCGACCACTCAAGTCCGCCCGGCAATCCCAATCCGGACTCGAGCTGCTCCGGCTTCTTCATCGACGGCCCGTCAATTCCCGTGATATTGATGTATTCCGTCCAGTCCACCCTCTGTGCTCTGTAGTCTCTCGAATTCAGTAGCGCCATCGTCCCTTCAATTTCTGGTGGAAAAATAAATCGAATCGTCCGCGCCGGACGCGCCAGTTTTCCCGTTGCAATCAAGTGCTGCAGCGTCCGCGCCGCCTCCAGGATCGTCGCGCACCCGCTCGCATTGTCATTGGCCCCCGGCCGCTGATGATCCAGGTGGCACGAAAACGCAATCTCCTCCTCCTTCAACTTCGCATCGGCCCCCGGAATCGTCGCCGTCACCACCTCGTAATACCCCGGATGTTGCCCCGCCTTCACCGCCGCATGCAGCTGGATCTTCTCGCCCTTCGCCATCCGCTCCTGAAACGCCCGCGCCGTTCGCAACGACACCATGAACCCGAACGTCTTATTCGCCGAAAACGTCTCCAGATGTCCCCACCGAATCGCATCCAGATTTTCACCGGACCACGCTGTCTTCTGGTTCTGTGCATAACTCACAATCCCCACAGCACCAAATTCCCCCACCGCCAAATCCTGCACCGCTCCCGGTTGCGCGCTCACCAAAACAATCTTCCCTTTCACCTCCTTGCCCGCGTAATCGCTCTCCTTCGTTCCCTCGCTGACTTCCACCAATTCCGCCGTCACATCCGCGCTTTCGCTATCCTCCGCCAACGCCACCGGCTTCTCTTTGTAATCCCCGATTTTCTCAATTGGCTCACTTCCACTTCTTACTTCCCAGAGTTCACCCTCACGAACATCCCAAGCCGGCCGCGACCTCTGCGTACCATAAGAGATCTCTCCGTCGGTTGGATAACGAAGAATCGCCACATCGCTCAACCCATAAAATCCCAACTTCGCCGCCACCAGCACGGCAGCATCATGAAACCCAACAGACCCCCTCTGCCGGTGAAACCGCGCGATCCCCTCCAGATTCCGCTTCGCCGTCTCCCCGCTTATCTCCCCCGCAATCGCCGCCACATCCTTCTCCGCCAACAGCGGCGGCTTCTGCCCCCACGCGCTCGCCCCCATCACAAATCCAGCCATCACAACGACAATCTTTCGCATCGCCCCTCTTTTCAAAATCGCTACTGCTCTCCTCATCCACAAAATTCTCTCCTCAACTTCACCGCCACCAAAGACTTGTCATCCTGAGAGCATCCGATGAGGATGCTCGAAGGACCTCAAATTCAGATCCACGCAAAATCCAACTACGGCTACCTCCTCGCTTCCTGCTCGCTGCTATCTGTTTTCTGTTATCCCTCAGCTCATAGCTGTTTCCTTACTTCATTACTTCATTACTTCATTACTTCTTCGCTGCTTTCCCTCTCCTCTTGTTCATATCCACCTTCATCCCCTTCATCGGCTCCCGCTTGTTCAACTTCGCCGCCTCCACAATCAACTTCTTCAGCGCCGGCTTCTTCACATCCGCCGTCGTCCGCACTTTCACATGCCGCACGCTCTTCCCCGTCCCTTCCAGCAACTTTCCCGGATCTGGCAGAGCGGCCCCGCGCAAAAAAATAAACGTCACATATTCCTTTCCCGTCATGAAACCGCACACCGTCCCGTTCGAGTCAAACGACGGAATCTTCCACGGATTCACATACTCCTCACACCCCGCAACCGTCTTCTTCACCAGCGCCCGCAACCCCTTCAGCACGCCCTGCATCTTTCCCGCCTTCGCCACATACTCGTCGATCCACAACCGTCCTTCGTTTCCCTCGATCGTCGGCATTTTCTTCTCCTCTCTGTTCGGCACCAATCCCGCCACATTCTATTCCTTTTCCCTTGTATCTATTCACCCGCTCACCTCATCGCACCTTATACTAAGGATTCGACTCCTCGCGATGCCCGACAACTCCTCCTCCACAGCCGATCCGCTTCCGGAAGCAACAGCCCCTTCGCTCCCGCGCGAACTTTCCGGTGGCACCGTCTCCGAAATTCTTCCCACCGTCTCCTTCACATTTGTCTGCTACTTCACCATCGGCATCCTGCTCGCCATTCTCCCAATGCACGTCCACCTGCAGCTCGGTTACGGCACCGTCCTCGCCGGGCTGGTCATCAGCACCCAGTACGTAGCCACGGTTCTCTCCCGCCCGCGCGTCGGCCGCATGGTCGACGTCCTCGGCCCCAAGCGCATCGTCGTGCTCGGCCTATTCATCTGCGCCGCTAGCGGCCTTTTTACCTTTGCCGCCGCCTTCTTCCATATTCCCGCGTCCTTCAGCCTTGCGCTTCTGCTTCTTGGACGCCTGCTTCTCGGTGTCGGTGAAAGCATGGTTGGCACGGGAGCCACCATGTGGGGCATCGGCCGAGTCGGCGCGCAACACATCGCCAAGGTCATCTCATGGAATGGCATCGCCACGTTTACCGCCCTCGCCGTTGGTGCTCCCTTCGGCGTTCTGCTGCAGCAGTATTGGGGATTTGCCTCCGCGGGGCTGGTCATTTTTGGCGTGTCGCTGACTGCCGTCGCCCTCGCACTCCGTATGCCGCGCATTCCGGTCTCGCCGTCGCGCCATCTACCGTTCGCGCACATTTTCTGGAGCGTCGCTCCTCATGGCACCGTGCTCGCCCTCGGCGGAATTGGCTTCGGCGTTCTCGCCACATTCATCACCCTGTATTTTGCAAACCTTCATTGGAGCGGCGCTGCTTTCACCCTTTCTCTCTATGGGGCCTGTTTTGTTGTCACGCGCATCCTGTTCAACGGCTTGATCACGCGGATCGGCGGCTTCCCCGTTGCCATCGTTTCGCTCTTCATAGAAATCTTCGGCCTCCTTCTGCTCGGATTCGCGCGCGTCCCCTCCGCCGCGTTTGTGGCCGCGGGTTTGATCGGCATCGGCTATTCCTTGGTTTTTCCTTCGCTCGCCGTCGAAGCCGTCCGCCACATCCCCAACGAAAATCGCGGCACCGCCCTGGGCGCCTACAACGCCTTCATCGATCTATCGCTGTTCCTTGCCGGGCCGATCGCCGGCGCCATCATCAGCCACGCCGGCTATCGCAATCTCTTCCTCATCTCCGCCGCCGGCGTCTTCCTAGCCTTCTGCCTCACCATCGGCCTCGCCTCCCGCCATCACACACCCCCCGCCACCACCTGACGCCGCCACACTTGATGGCACGGCCATTCCTGGCTGTGCGCTTTTGCCCACCAACCGGCCCAATACAATCACTCATCTCCAATCTCACTCCCCTCTTCCGACTCTTTAACCCCCTTTGCTTCCTTAACCTCCTTTACTTCCCCACCCCAACACGCATCCAATCCACATGAAATCTTCCCTCTCCTTCCCGCGTATCATCAATTGACGCCACCTCCATGCCCCCAACCGATCCCGCCATTCAACTCGACCGCGTCTCTCGCCACTACACGATGGGCGAAACTTCCGTCCGCGCCGTCAACGAACTCTCCCTCTCCGTCGCCAACAACGAATTCCTCGGTCTCCTCGGCTCCTCCGGCTCCGGTAAATCCACGCTCCTGAATCTCATCGCCGGCCTCGACCGCCCGACATCCGGCTCCATCTTCGCTCACGGCCAGAACATCGCTTCTCTCAACTCGCTCGGTCTCGCCCGCTACCGCTGCAACACCATCGGCATGATCTTTCAATCCTTCAACCTTCTCCCGCGCATGACACTCGAAGAAAATGTCGAACTCCCACTTCGCCTCGCCGAAGTCGATCGCGCAGATCGCCCCGCTCGCGTCCGCGAAGCCCTCGAGCGCGTCCGCCTTACGCATCGCCTCGGCCATCGCCCCACGGAACTCTCCGGCGGCGAACAGCAGCGCGTCGCCATCGCCCGCGCCCTCGTCAATCGCCCAAAAATTCTTCTCGCCGACGAGCCCACGGGGAATCTCGATTCCGCCACCGGCGAAGCTATCCTCACTCTTCTCCGCGAACTGCAATCCCAGCTCGGCATGACCATCGTCATGGTCACCCACGAACGCCCGCTTGCCGAAGCCTTCGCCGACCGCCTCGCCATCATGGGCGACGGCAAGCTCCTCTCCACCGCGAACGCGAAAGGCCCCGCGCAATGAAGCCCCGCGACCTCACCGATCTCGCCCTTCGCAATCTGCGCGAATCCTTACTCCGCAACGCCCTCACCACGCTCGGCGTCGCCGTCGGCGTCGCTTCCCTCGTAGCCATGCTTTCGCTCGGCGTCGGCCTGCAGCAACTCGCCGCCAAACGTCTCTCGCAGAGCGGCCTCTTCGACACCATTATCGTCACGCCCAAAAACGCGTTCCGAGGCATGGGCCGCCCGCAACGTGAACCTGAATCCGACAAACCGCCGCGCGTGCTCAATGACGACGCGCGCAAGGAAATGGAAAACCTTCCCAATGTCATCGAGGTCTACCCTCAGGTTCGTTTTTTCACCGAGATCCGCTTCAACAACAAGCCGTACGCCACCGTGGTCGCCGGCATGCCAGATTCATCCAAAAATTCCGGCTCCTTCGACGGCATGCAGGGCAGCTTTTTCTCTTCCTCCTCCGCCAACGAAGCCATCCTGCAAATCGAATTCGCGAAGGACCTTTCCGACAAGCCCGCATCCTTGATCGGCCAGGAACTCATCCTCCGCTACGCCGAGCGCCAATCCCTTCCTTCCGCCGCAGCGAACACCGATCCATCCGCAAATTCTTCCGACCCTTCCAGCGGCGGCTTCTCCGTCGTCCCCAAAGAACTGCGACTCAAAATCGTCGGCATCGTCGAAACCGAACCCGCCGCCGGTTATGGCGGCTACGGCAACGCGCGCCTCCTCATGCCCCTCGCCACCGCTTCCACTCTTCGCGCCGCGCAGGTTAACGATCTCCGCGACATAGTGCGGGACTCCAATGCCGGAAAAACCACCTACGCCTCCCTCTCCGTCCGCGCCAAATCCCCCTCGCAGGTCGACGCGCTCGAAACCTCCATCAAGAAAATGGGCTTCAACGCCTTCTCTCTCCTCGACGCCTCAAAATCCCTCCGTACCTTCTTCACTGTCTTCGACAGCCTCCTCGGCATCTTCGGCTGCCTCGCTCTCGCCGTCGCCACGCTGGGCATCGTCAACACCCTGGTCATGGCCATTCTCGAGCGCCGCCGCGAAATCGGCGTCCTGAAAGCCCTCGGCGCCTCCGACTCCGACGTGCAAAAACTCTTCTTCGTCGAAGCCGGCGTGATGGGCTTTTTCGGCGGCGTTTTCGGTGTCCTCTTCGGCTGGCTCCTCGGCCGCGCCGTCACCTTCGGCACCAACACGTATCTCGCGCGGCAAAATCTCAATCCCATCGAACTCTCTTCCGTTCCCTGGTGGCTTGTCGTCAGCGCCCTTGCCTTCGGCATCCTTGTCAGTCTCGCCGCCGGCCTCTATCCTGCCTCTCGTGCCGCCAAGCTCAACCCCGTCGACGCCCTCCGCTATGAGTAGTCCATGGTCCTTCTCTCTTGTTTCCGTAACAACGCCAAAACTCCATGTGGAGGGTGCCCCATCCTTTGCGGTGTTTGCGAACTCTGCCCCATCCCGCGATTTTTGCGGGATGAACGGTGGGCTCTTACGATCCAACGCCACCCATTTCCGTTTTCTCCTTTTCCTCCTCTACCTCCTCAACCTCCCTCTTGCATCCGCCACCGGCCGCGTCGAATGCAACTCTGTCCCCAGCAAAATTCTCGCGCGCAGCGTTCCCTACTGCATCGTTCTTCCTCCTTCTTTCGACGCGGACAAAATAAAGCACTTTCCCATCCTTTATTACCTCCACGGTCTCGGCGACAACGAACAGTTCTTTGTCCACTCCGGCGCGTGGAACCTCGTCGAAGACCTGCGTGAAAAAGGCGAGCTGAAAAGTTTTCTGATCGCCACGCCGGACGGCGGGGCAGGTTTTTACATCAATGCCAAGGACGGCAAAAACCGTTACGAAGATTTTCTCCTTCAGGAATTTTTCCCGTTCATCGAAAAGCGCTATCGCGCAGCCCCCGGCCGCGCCAACCGCGCCATCTCCGGCGTCTCCATGGGTGGCTACGGCGCGCTGCATCTCGCCTTCCGCCATCCGCAACTCTTCGGCGCGGTCAGCGCCCACAGCGCCGCGCTCATCGAAAAACTTCCCGGCTTCCTCGGCACTTCTTCAAGCTCTCCGCGAGCCCGCGTCCTCGGCGGCGTCTTCGGCAATCCGCCCGATCCCGTTTTCTGGGACCAGAACAGCCCGCTCATCCTCGCACGCACCGCCAATCTCGCCGGCCTAAAAATCTATTTCGACTGCGGCGACAACGACGACTACGGCTTCTACTCCGGCGCCACCGCCCTCGACAAAATCCTCACCTCTCGCCGCATCCCCCACGAATTCCACCTCTACCCCGGCCGCCACGATCCCGCCTACTTCGCCGAGCATCTCCCCGCCTCGCTCCAGTTCCACTCCCGCCTCTTTCCCTAACCCGTCCGCTCCACGTGCAGGGGCACGATAAGCTTGCACTGGGTCCCGCCGAAGTGTCGTGCCCTCTTCTCCAGAACGGGCGAGCCGAGAGGGCACCAGAAATAACCCAGCAGGTGCGGCGTGAGTACGTCGTGGTTTTCGGTTGAAAGAACTCCAAAACCCACCCTTTGCAAACCTAGGGATAAGACACCTGGGTATACGTTTGACGTACAATGCGATACGTAATATGCCTGGCATGTGATTCAGGGCTTGGATCGAAGGAAACCGAAGAGCTTTTTCACTACCAGCATTCGCGGCGTTTCCGGGCATTTGAGCGGATAGCGCTGAGGAAACTTCTGCAACTGCACGCCGCGACGGAATTGCGGGTGCTGGCATCGCCGCCGAGGAACCAGTTGGAGGCTTTACGGGGCGACCGGAAGGGGCAGCACCCGATTCGGATCAATGACCAGTGGAGGATTTGCTTTGTGTGGCGGGACGGCCATTGCCATGACGTGGAAATCGTCGATTACCACTGAGGGGAGAGCATGAAGATGAGTAGGACAGACAAATTGATGGCTCCTGTGCATCCGGGAGAGATTTTGCGGGAGGATTTTATGAAGCCGCTGGGCTTGTCGGTGAACAAGCTGGCGCTGGAGCTACACGTCCCCGCGACGCGAATCGGGGAAATCGTGCATGAGCGGCGACGGATCACGGCGGAGACGGCGATGCGGCTGGCGCGGTATTTCAAGACGAATGCGGAATTCTGGCTGAACCTGCAGAATTATTATGATTTGGAGTGCGAGCGGCGGGCGGGGAAGGTTTCGGAGATTGAGCGGCAGGTGCAGCCGGTCGGGGCGGGGTGAGTGAGCTGTATTTGCGGTTGAAAGAAACCCAGGACCCACCCTTGGATACCAAGGATGGGGCACCCGGCCACCCTTTGGACACCAAACATAGGACACCAGCCTGAAGCGTGGTATAAAATGGCATCGGTGGGGTGAGGCCGGCCAACATGCAGGAAAAACCCATTAATACGGGATTGTACGGAGAGCCCGCTTATGGTGTGTCTGAGGCCGCCGTGTACCTTAAGGTGCCGTATAACACCTTGCGGTATTGGCTGACTGGGTTTCACCGGATGCCTGCCATCGTAGCGCCGGCGCAGGCGGATCCCCTGCGACTATCTTTCGTGAATTTGCTGGAATGCCACGTCCTTTCGGGGATGAGAAAGCTGTACGACTTGAAATTGCCGAGAGTGCGGTCGGCGGTGGCGCGGGTGAGCAAGGAACTGGGGACGCCGCATCCGCTGGTCAACCAGGTATTCCTGACGGACCGGAAAGATTTGTTTGTTGAAAAGATGGGCAAGATCATCAATGTTTCCCGGCCCCAGCCACAGATGGGATTTGATTTTTACCGGATGTTTCTGGAAAGAGTTGAGACGGATCCGAAGGGGACGATGAAGTTCTTTCCGTTCGTGGGCGCACCGAGCGTGAATGAACCGAAGACGATTGAAATCAACCCTTTCGTTGGGTTTGGAAAACCAGTTATCAGGGGTACAGGTATTTCTACTGCTATAATTGCCGCGCGATTTAATGCCCGCGAGTCCGTGATGGAACTCGCGGAAGAGTATGGCTGCGCGCCGGAACAAATCGAAGAAGCCATCCGCTGGGAGCGGCCAATCCCCCTGGCTGCCTGAAGAGTTCATTCTTTATCTCGACGAAAATTTATGCAACGCGAAAGCGATCCTGTCCGTGCTTTCGCGACTTGGCGTCAAGCATGAACGCCACCTGAGTCATTTCCCTCGCGGAACACCGGACGAAGTGTGGCTGCCGAAAGTTGGCCAGGAAAAGTGGGCTCTGTTAACGGCGGACAAGCGAATCCGGTACAACCTATTGGAAAAGAAAGCGCTGGCCGAACACCACGTTATGGAATTTGTGTTCGCGTCGGGAAACCTATCGGGGGACGAGATGGGAAACGCGCTTGAGAAAGCACTACCGAAAATGAAACGGCTAGCGGCTCGCACAAGACCTCCTTTCGTGGCGGCTATCACGCGATTGGGCGAGGTGCATTTGCGGTGGGCCCAAGAGTAAGCAGAAGAGCAGAACGCGGAATTGTGGCTGAACCTGCAGAATTTTTGTGATTTGGAGTGCGAGAGGCGGGCGGGGAAGGCTTCGGAGATTGAGCGGCAGGTGCAGCCGGTGGGGGCGGAGTGAGTTCGTTGTAGTTTGCGGTTGAAAGAAACCCAAGACCCACCCTTTGGAAACCGCTGTTAATTCGTTGGATACCCCCCTCCCCCCTGTTTTTTGTAAGTGGTGATTTTGTTGGGGATGAAGCGGTTTGTTTTGTATCAGATTATAAGTGGTGATTTTGCGGGAGTTGGGCGGGGGTTGGACTCGTGCCCTTCCCAAGGGCGCACAGGCAGGAATGCCTGTGCCACTAGTTGATTTTGCGGAAGGGAATGGGTTCGGAGTGAGTGGGATCGGGGTTGGGGTCGTCGGAGGGAGGGTCGTTTGCGGGAGTGAGGATGGGGTTGGTTGGTTGTGTGGCGGGGGCTTGGGGGACTGGTGGAGTGGCGGGCTCGTTGAAGACGATGGATTCCCGGACGATTTTGGGCCAGCTGTCGTCGAAGGATTGTACGAATTCCTGTCTGGCGAGCTTCTGGGTTTGGAGCATTAGCTGGCCGAGGTAGGTGAGAGCGATGGTGGTCTTGGGCTTGATGAGTCCCAGGGAGGTGGCGGAGAAGAGGGTGGCGAGGGCGGCGGTGAGGTCGCAGGCGGTGAGGATGTCGCTGCTGAGGAATTGGTTGATCTGTTGGCCGGCTTCCTGGGCGTTGAGGTGGTCGCGGTATTTTTTGGCGTGGAAATAGCAGAGGTCCATGTCGTCGGCGGATGGGGGCATCTGGCAGCGGCGGCCATCGGCGAAGACAAACATGCACGTGCAGGGGCGGTCCTGGTTAATGGACATAGTGGTTCTCCAGAAGGATTGAAATTTAGATTTAGTGGGAAACCCGCGCAGGAAAAATCGCGGGCACACTCTTCTATGGGGAGAGTGTGGCAGGTGGGTATGGAGTTGTCAAGTAGTATGTTGGTTATGGGGTGCTGGGGAGACACATGCGTGTACAGCGAGCGTTCACCGCGAAGGCAGGGAGAGGAGAAGTCAAAACCCGCACCCTTTCAACCCTAAGGGTGCGGCACCCAGCTCTGGACCAATAGGGGATGCTTTTACAGTGATCAATTGTTTGTCCTCGTTTCTGTTTTTCTTGTTTATACTCGCTCCGTGAGTGAAGCTTGACGTGAAGGTTGGATGTAGATAACGCTCCCAGTTCGGTGGTCGGTGGAGACTAACGATGATAGATGCAACTCCTAATGCGAAAGAGCTATGGGCGGGGATTGCTGGGCATTTCGATTCGATCACTCAGGTCATCTGTGAATTCATTGACAATAGTGTGTCAAATTTGGAGGCAATTAAGGCAGCGACGAAGTCAATTAGGGTGAACGTTGAGCCCTTGAATGAGAATACGATCCGCATCCAGATTGAGGACACTGGTAGTGGGATTGTCGACCTTGCTCCCGTAATGCGCCTTGGCGATCAGACTATTAAGCAAACCCCCCTCAATGAGCATGGCTTTGGGTTGAAACACGCTCTTGCATCGGCTGACCCCAGCAATACAACCTGGGCGGTTTTCACTAGGACTAAAGAGGACTTCAAGGCTGGGACTTATAGAGAACTTCGTGCTCCCTATTCTTTCCAGATGAATCCACTGATCCGTAAAGTGGCCGAGAGCCCTTGGCCCGGGGTATTTAACGGGAGTGGGACTTTGGTGCAATTTGAGTGCTCTGTCACATTGTTCAACACAATCCAGCGAGGGATAAAAGGTGTAGCTAAATTGCCTCGGTGTCTCGATTATCTTACGGAGGAGCTTGGTTATATTTACAGCGGCGTGATTGAAAAAGGTCAGGCAACAATTACTGTGTTTTCGGAGAGCCTGGGAATTAACAAAAATGTCGAGTCTGTGAAACCAGCCTGGGTGGATTTCTATCCGCCGGGCTCTGGTACCACCAAGGTCGACCTTGGGGGTGGAAGTCTCCAGATCGAATATGAATTTGGGGAGATGAGGGAAAGCAACTATGTAAAACACTACAAACGAAATCAGTCTACCTCAGGCGTCGAAATAAGAATTAATGGCAGATTGATTATGTCGAATCTGTTCAAGGACATTTGGCAGCTGGAACATCACCCTTCATACAATCACTTCTTGGCAAGAATAAATTTAGTGGCCAAGGAGGCTACGGTCCTTCCTAAGACACGGACGTCAAAAAATGGGATTAGGAGCGGAGATCCAAAGCTTGAGAAGTTATTCGAATGGATTCGGAGTACTCATCCGACGCCGCATAAGGACCTGGCGGGTGCTCAGTCAGAACGGGAATTGGTAGCTGAGTTGCTAAAGTTGAAAAACACGCATATCCGGGCTGCGACCAAGCACATTGAACAGGAGTTTAAGGTATTTACTTCGCTTAATTCGCCTGTTTCGGTTGACCTTTATGTTTTTGATGGCACGGACATCGTCATGTATGAAGCAAAAAAAGACACCGCGGACATACAGGATATATACCAACTTTTGATGTATTGGGATGGCGCCGTAGAAGATGGCAAGCATCCGAGCGAGGGGATCCTCATTGCATCTCAGTTTTCTCCGGGCGTGGACCCCATATTGGCGTGGCTAAACGAGAAGACCGATCGTAGCGGTAATCGTTATAAATTCTCGAAGAAGACTTGGGCAGATGAAGGGATTAAGTATCCGAGATAAAATAAACGTCTGCTAGTTACGTACCAATAGAGTGATGCGGGGAAGGATTAGGCTAACTGGTTGCCTTAGTCTTTTGGCTCGAGATGGATTTTGAAGACTTTCTTTTCAATTGCACGCATGAGCCTATTTCTTCCTGTTCCAAGCCAGTACGTTAGGTCCTGTTCAATGAATAGCCATTTGATTATTTTTAGCGTTTTTTCAATTGGCAGGCCCTTTTTCAGCCGCTTTAGCTTTGGATACTTAGACAGAACTTTTCTTGGTTCAACACAATCGTAAGTCATGCAAACGGCTTTATAAAGATCGGATCTTAGGCGTGGCCTTTCCTTTAGTTTGCCTTTTAAGTCTTTGTAGACGTCACGGTGCGACGGCATTTCTCTTGTGATGCCCTTCGCCGCCTTCCTTGTGGTGCTTCTGAATCCCTCGAGGTTTACCTGAAAGTCAAAACCTTTGTTAAGGAAAGTTGGTCTGCGAAGATATATCCGCTTTCCATCACCGCATTTCTCTACGTAGTATTTGTAGCTGGAATATCGGGACTCTCTTAGCCATTTTCTGGCAAGGAGGTTTCTCTGCTTCGATGGATTAGAAGCTCTAAGAAGCCATTTGATTGCGATCTTAGTCTTTTTCTTGGGAAAGGCTATGGATTTTCGTTTCAAAGGAGACGAAGGGAAGTGCTTCCTCACGCTCAATTCACCTAGAGTGGGAGTCCGAAGTACAGACGCAGCCAAGGCTCCAAGTCCTCGAGTTCGACGGCCTTTCCTGTCGAGATGAGAAAGGATTTCATGTTGGTCGTGAAGCCATCGCCAGAGAAAACAACCAGGCCGTCGATTGGCCACGCTGCGATGTCTTGAATGGTCGCCGGAACTTTTTCTTCGGCGCTTCCGCCTCCGCCTT
>Ga0210406_10005317_pt1 | contig 13528 bp, 12 predicted proteins | sample IncBWC30MmetaG_FD_155454 | JGI IMG/M metagenome (GOLD analysis project Ga0210406, IMG submission 155454) | Forest soil microbial communities from Barre Woods Harvard Forest LTER site, Petersham, Massachusetts, United States - Inc-BW-C-30-M | ecosystem: Environmental > Terrestrial > Soil >... | reverse complement strand
GGGCGATCTACCGTTCCTTCGTTGGCCAAATTATGTTCGAGGCGGCGAATGCCGCTCAGGATGCCGAGCCCGTCTTCCGATCTGTTTTTTCGGGTCAATAATCGTCTATGCGAGAAGGTCCGGCTTACATCCGCTACAGTCGTCGCAGGCGACTTCTCATATTGCAACGCAATAGACTGCCAGGACAGTAACGTGTAATCGGTGGCGGCGAAGAACTGCGGGGTGCGTCGTGAAACGGCGGAAGTTTATCGGTTTTGTCGGCGGTGCGGCCGCTGCGCTGTTGTTGCGGCCGTTCGCGGCATTGGCACAGCAGGCGGGGAAAACATACCGGATTGGTTACCTGGCGCTGCTTCCCGGTGAAGATAAGACCTGGGCGAAGGCGCTGGTTCAACGATTGCAAGAGCTGGGTTACCGCGAGGGCGGCAACCTCATGCTGGACTACCGGTCGGCCGAAGGCCGGGTCGAACGGTTACCGCAACTTGCTGCAGGGCTTGTTGGCACCCATCCGGATGTGCTGATTGCCGGCTTCGGAACGCTTGCACCGAAGGCGCTTATCGCGGCGACCAGGAGCATCCCGATCGTTTTCACCTCTATCGGCGATCCCGTTGGCGCGGGCATCGTCGTGAGCCTCGGGCGTCCCGGCGGAAACGCAACGGGGCTGAGCGGGCAAGCTGCCGACATCGCCGCCAAACGGCTGCAGCTTCTGAGAAACCTTGTTCCCGGCAACAGGATCATTGCGGTGCTGGGAAATCCCGACACCCCCTACACCGCGCTGGCGCTCCAGCAAGTCAGGACGGCGGCCGCCTCGATTGGTCAGCCGCTCGTCGTCGTCGAAGCAAGAAAGGCCGACCAGGTTTCGAATGCGATCGATGAGGTCGTGAAATCCGGGGCGGCCAGTCTGCTGGTGCTGGAGGATCCGGTTCTGCTGGGTGCGATGCAGGAAACCACGGCAAGCGTGGCCAAGGCCGGGCTTCCCGCCATCTACGGACCGCGAGACTACGCTGAGGCTGGCGGGTTGATCTCCTATGGACCGGACCAGCATCAGATGAGCCGCCGCGCGGCGGAGTATGTCGACAGGATCTTAAAAGGCGCGCCGCCGGCCAGCCTTCCGGTCGAGCAGCCAACCAAATTCGAACTTGTCATCAATCTCAAAACTGCAAAGACGCTTGGTCTTGAGATTCCGGCGAATATGCTGTCGCTTGCCGATGATGTGATCGAATAGGGGATGCGCTTCGACTCGCCCGCTTCCAGCCCCGCCGGGATCGCTCGCGGGTCGCGGCGAGCTCCGCTGCGACGGGTGCGGCCTGTCTATTGAACCCGCACCTCAATCCTCAGGCGCATAAAGCTGACGCGGCGGTGTACTGCCGGAATGGGGTGCCGCAATCAGTTGAACCCGCCGCCAAGGGTCGTCCGGAAACTCCGGGTCGGTATCGGCGCCAAATGCGGATTGCGGAGATGTTGGCCGGGAATATTGGTGTTGCCAATGACATCCCAGGGCCGGATCGATTAGATGCGCGTTTGATCTGATGATCGCCGATGATCCAAAGTGCGTCGTCGCCGGCCTGCCACGCCGTAAGACAGGGAAGGACCTCAGCTTGTCCGACGAAAAGACCGCCCGGCGCCAAAGCTCGGTCAAGGCAGAGCGGCGCGCCGATATGATCGAGCAAATACTCGATACCGCCGAGTTTCTCTTTTCCAGAAACGGCCTCCATGGCGTCACGTTAAAGGACGTCGCGAAACGTATCGGCGTGCATCACACGCTGATCAATTATTATTTTGAAGACAAGAAGACGCTGTTTGACGCAGTGTTCGCACGGCGCGCGGTCATCACAAGCGAGCGCCGCATGAGGTTGCTGGATGAATATGACAGGGCGACCGGAGGCAAGCCTTCGGTTGAAGGGGCATTGCGCGTGTTCCTCGACAGCGACCTCGACCTCTACATCGAGGGAGGCGAAGGCTGGAGGAATTACGGTGCGCTGGGTGCACAGGTAGCCAACACACCCGAATGGGGCGCCGAAATGATGGATCAGCATTTCGACCCGGTGGTCTTGCGCCTGATCGATCTCCTCAAAAAGGCGCTTCCGGGCTGCGCGGAAGAAGACATCTTTTGGGGATATCACTTCGTGACCGGGGCATTGATGCTCACGCTCGCGCAAACCGGGCGGATCGACAAGCTATCGGGCGGCTTGTGCAAATCCAGCGACTACGGCGCCGTCAAGGAGCGGATGGCGACCTTCATGGCGGCGGGATTTCTAGGTGTCTGCGCGCGTCGAAAAGCCGAGCGGACGGCCTGAAAGGGCCTTGCCGGAAGGGAAATCATGTGAATATGGTATTCACTCACTAGAGAGCTAATAAACAAACGACTGAGAGGAAGCGCGGATGAGGCCGCGGGATCGCGCTGCGATCGTCACAGGCGCCGGCCGAGGATTCGGACGATGATGTTGGCCGGGCTCGGCGCCAGGATGCCGGTGCAAGATACCGATGTATGCCGGGCACGGAGCGTGTCGCTGAAGAGACAGCGCCAACGCATGCGGCTCAGCGTCGCTGTCCAGTGATCGATGCAAATCGGGTGGCCCGGATGGTAAGCTGCGCGATCGCGGCGCGAGTACGCCTCGGCATTCCTGCCGGGGCCGCCGATCGAGAATGGCAACCACCAGGCATCTCTCAATGGCGAGCGCATCTCACAGCTGGTCACGGCCGGCAGCGAAGCGCACGCGGAACGATCCAGGCATAAGCAGTCATCGTCAAAGAATCGGATCCCGTTCAAGGGAGCGAATGGTTAGTCCAACGAGGAGGAATTCATGAGGAAGATAGTTAGCTTGACAGCACTCGCGCTGTCGGTGCTCGGCGTGAGCGCGATGTCGGCTGCGGCCGAGGACACCGTCAAGATCGGTTACATCGACCCGCTTTCGGGCGGCGGCGCCAGCATCGGCGAAGTGGGCTTGAAGACGTTCCAGTTTCTCGCCGACGAATTGAATGCCAAGGGCGGCATTCAGGGCAAGAAGGTTGAGATTGTCCCGCTCGACAACAAGACCAATCCGCAGGAAAGCCTGATCCAGGCGCAGAAGGCGATCGATGCCGGCGTCCGCTTCCTGACCCAGGGCAACGGCTCGGCGGTGGCCGCCGCGCTTTCCGACTTCGTCACCAAATACAACGAGCGCAACCCCGGCAAGGAGGTGCTCTATTTCAACTATGCCGCGGTCGATCCCATCCTGACCAATGCCAAATGCAGCTTCTGGCATTTCCGCTGGGACGCGAACTCCGACATCAAGATGGAGGCGCTGACCAATTACATGAAGACGGTGCCTTCAATCAAAAACGTCTATTTGATCAACCAGGATTACTCGTTCGGCGAGTCCGTTCGCACCACCGCCAAGGCGATGCTGGCTGCCAAACGGCCTGACATCAAGATCGTGGGCGACGAACTGCATCCGCTGCTGAAGATCACCGACTTCGCGCCCTATATCGCCAAGATCAAGGCCTCCGGCGCCGACACCGTCATCACCGGCAACTGGGGCCAGGATTTCGCGCTGCTGTTGAAAGCGGCGGCCGACGCCGGACTGAAGGTGAACTGGTACACCTACTATGCAGGCGGTACCGGTGGCCCAACCGCGATCAAGCAGGCCAATCTCGATCAGCAGGTGTTCCAGATCACCGAAGGCGTCGCCAATGTCGATAATCCCTCCTCGCAGGAATTCGAGAAGGCGCTGCGCGCAAAATACGACTTCAGCCTGTTCTATCCGCGTGCCGTCAACGAAATGCGGATGCTGGCGGCGGCCGCCGACAAGGCCAAGTCGGTCGATCCGGTCAAGGTCGCTGAAGCACTCGAGGGCTTGCAGTTCGAGGTGTTCAACGGCGGCAAGGGCTATATGCGCAAGGACGATCACCAGTTCTTCCAGCCGATCTATATTTCCTCGTTCGGCGAGCGTACCGCCAAGGAGCCGTTCGACGAGGAGAAGACCGGCTGGGGCTGGAAACTGGTAGCGAAGATCGATACACCCGCGACCGAACTTCCGACCACCTGCAAGATGGAACGGCCCTGATCGTTGCAGCGTTAGCCGTCCGCTCCGAAAAGCGTTCGGGGCGGACGTGTCCTTAGTCCCGATGGTGCGTCGTGCTTGAACTGATCGTCATATCCACGCTCAACGGCGTGCTTTTCGGCATGCTGCTTTTCCTGATGGCGAGCGGGCTCACCGTCATTTTCAGCATGCTTGGTGTTCTCAACTTCGCGCATGCGAGCTTCTACATGCTCGGTGCGTTCTTCGGTTTCCAGATCAGCCGGTGGTTCGGCTTCTGGCCGGCGCTGCTGATCGCGCCGCTGCTGGCCGGGATGATCGGCGCCGGCGTCGAGCGCTATGGCCTGCGCCGCGTGCACCGAAACGGCCACGTCGCCGAGCTGTTGTTCACCTTTGGCCTCGCTTTCGTGATCGAGGAGGTGGTGCAGATCGTCTGGGGCAGGAGCCCGGTCGACTATCGTGTGCCTGCACTGCTGGATTTTCCGGCTTTCACGATCTTCTCGACCAACTATCCCGCCTACAAGATGTTCATGCTGCTGGTGTCGGTCGCGATCTTCATCGGGCTTCTGCTCGTCCTGAAGAAGACGCGGATCGGCTTGATCGTCCAGGCCGCACTGACTCATCCGCATATGGTCGGCCATCTCGGCCATAATGTCGGGCGCATCTTCATGCTGGTGTTCGGCGTAGGCACCGCGCTCGCCGCGGTCGCCGGGGTGATCGCCGGCCCGGCGCTGGTCACGCAGTCGAACATGGCGGGACTGCTGGGTCCGATCCTGTTCGTGGTGGTTGTGGTCGGCGGACTGGGGTCGTTGCCCGGCGCCTTCGTCGCCTCCCTCCTGATCGGCCTGGTGCAGACCTTCGCGGTGTCGATGAACGGCTCGCTGGCCGGCCTGTTCGGTCCGCTCAGTCCCGCTTATGCCTCGAGCTGGGTCGCCGACATCTGGGGCGTCACCATCGCGCAGATCGCGCCGATCGTTCCCTACATGATGCTGGTGCTGGTGCTGATCTTCCGACCGATGGGCCTGCTCGGGACACGCGACACATGACCGAGCTCACCGCAAGCGTCGCGCCGCCGCTGCCGACCGCTACCGACAAGTTCAAATTCTACGGAATGTGGCTGATCACAGCGATCGTGCTGCTGCTGCTTCCCAACATCTTCAGTTCCGGCGGCTCGCTGACGACGTTCTGCCTGATCGGCATCTCCATCATCTTCTCGCTGTCCTACAATATCCTGCTCGGCCAGACCGGCATGTTGTCGTTCGGGCATGCGGTGTATTATGGCCTCGGCGGCTTTCTCGCGGTCCACGCCATGAACATCATCGGCGGCAACAAGCTGCCGGTGCCTCTGCCCGTCGTTCCGCTGATCGGTGGCATCGCCGGATTGCTGTTCGCGGTCCTGCTCGGCTGGGTCTCGACCCAGCGCTCCGGGACGGCGTTCGCCATGATCTCGCTCGGGCTCGCCGAACTGATCGCCTCATCCGCGTTGATCCTGCGGACCTTTTTCGGCGGCGAGGCCGGTATCTCCACCAACCGCACCAAATTGCTGAAATTGTTCGGCTGGAGTTTCGGCCCGCAAATCCAGATCTATTATCTGGTGGCGGCATGGACGCTGATCGCGGTGATCGCGATGTACGCGCTGACCCGCACGCCCCTGGGCCGCATGTGCAACGCGGTGCGCGACAATCCCGAACGTGTGCAGTTCGTCGGCTACAATCCGCATGTCGTCCGCTATGTCGCGTTCTGCTTCGCCGGTTTCTTCGCCGGGATAGCCGGCTCGCTGGCGGCGATCAATTTCGAGATCGCCAACTCGGCCTATCTGGGCGCAGAGCAGTCGGGAACGGTGCTGTTCGCAACCTATATCGGCGGGGTCGGATTTTTCGTCGGCCCGATCGCCGGCGCGATCTTCGTCACGCTGCTATCGCTCGGCCTCAGCGATCTCACCCAGGTGTGGCAGCTCTATTTCGGTCTGATCTTCATCGCCGTGGTGCTGTTCGCGCCGGGCGGCATCACCGGGCTCGTGATGATGCATCGTCCGCTGCTCAAGGGCGGGACGTTGCAGAAGGTGATCCCGAGTTATCTGGTTGCCCTGGTGCCGACGCTGACGATGATCGCGGGGCTTGTTCTTTCGATCGAAACCATCGTGCATTACACCGTCAATCCCGGCGATGATCCGCACATCAAGGCGTTCGGCGTCGGCTTCGACGCGGCAAGCCCGTATATCTGGGCGCTCGCGGCGGTTCTCCTGATCGGTGGTTTTCTGGTTGCGCGCAGGACCTGGCAATGGGTCGGTCACGCCTGGGATAGCGCCACCACCACCATCGCGCGTGAAGAAGGAGGCGCTGCATGAGCGCCGCGATCGAACTGCGGGGGGTTAAAAAGAGTTTTGGCAACGTCGCCATCATCCGCGATATCAACCTGAGCGTGGCGCAGGGGGAGCGCCATGCTCTGATCGGCCCGAACGGCGCCGGCAAGTCGACCACCTTCAATCTGATCAGCGGATATGTGCCGTCGACGTCCGGCAGCGTGCTGCTTCGCGGCGAGGTGATTTCCGGGCTGCCGCCTTACGAGATCAACCGCCGCGGCCTGTCGCGCAGCTTCCAGGTCACCAACGTCTTTGCCAACATGAGCGTGTGGGAAAACCTGCGCTGCGCGGTGCTGTGGGCGACCGGCCACCGCTACGCCTTCTGGAAGAACATCGACAGCCTTCCCGAAGTTCGCGAGCGCACCGCGCAAATTCTCGCCGATATCAATCTCACGGAGCGGCGCGATGTTGCCGCGGGCCTCCTGACCTACGCCGAACAGCGTGCGCTGGAAATCGGCATCACCGTTGCCGGCGGCGCTGACGTCATCCTGCTGGACGAGCCGACCGCGGGAATGAGCCATGCCGAAACCGAACGCGCCGTCACTTTGATCCGCCGGCTGACCAAGGATCGCACGTTGCTGATCGTCGAGCACGACATGAGCGTGGTGTTTGGCCTTGCCGACCGGATTTCAGTGCTGGTCTACGGCCAGATCATCGCCTCCGGCACGCCGGAAGAGATTCGCGGCAATCCGATCGTCCGGGAAGCCTATCTCGGCGAGGAGGTTGCATAATGCTGGAGATCGCCGGTCTGCACGCCTACTACGGCAAAAGCCATATCCTGCAGGGTGTCGACATGCACGTGGATGCCGGCGAGGTCGTCAGCCTGCTCGGACGCAACGGTGTCGGCCGCTCCACCACGGTCAAGGCGATCATGGGCGAGGTGGCACCGCAGGGCTCGATCAGGTTCAAGGGGCGTGACATCGCAGGCTTGCCCAACTATCAGATCGCGCGCCTCGGTCTGGGCTACGTCCCGGAGCACCGTGACATCTTCCCCGGCCTGACAGTGCGGCAGAACCTGATGCTCGGCATCAAGGACACCAGGCGCGCCGGGAAGTGGCGGCTCGAGGACATGCTGGCGATGTTTCCCAACCTTGCCGCCAGGGCCGATACCGCGGCGGGCGTACTCTCTGGCGGCGAGAAGCAGATGCTGACGATGTGCCGCACGCTGATGGGCGACCCGGAATTGATCATGATCGACGAGCCGACCGAAGGGCTGGCGCCTCTGATCGTGCAACAGGTCGGCGATCTCATCGCCGAGATCGCGCGGCGCGGCGTCGCCATCCTGCTGGTGGAACAGAAGCTCTCGATCGCGATGCGGATATCGCACCGCGTCTACGTGATGGGCCACGGCCGCATCGTCTTCGAGGGCACGCCCGGCGAACTCAAGGCGAACCTGGCCGTCAGCAAGGAATGGCTGGAGGTCTAGTCCGGCATTTCGCCTGAACTGCTCCAGAGGAGCGGCCTAACTCGCTTTTGTTTCAGCTCGCTACCGGGATCAACCCGTAGCGCAACATTGTTTCCTTCATCTTGGCTGGGTCAGGCGTGCCGGCCGACAGCAGTCCGGCCATGTCCCTGAAATATTGCGGGCCGAGTACACCCGGGCTCAGCGTGCACAGGCAAGTGGCGGGCGCATTCGACCGGTTGGTGAAGCCATGCACGACACCGCGCCGGATGAAGACCGTCTCGCCGGGCGCGAGTTCCGTGTCCTTGCCATCAATCCGCCAGGAGGTGGTGCCCGACAATCCGTAGATCGTTTCGTCCCAGCGATCATGGTAGTGCGGAATCGGCATGCGTGCGTTGGGCTGCAGCGTCATCTCGAACATGTCGAGGCTGCCGGCGGTGTCCTGCATGGTCTGCAGGAATTTCAGTTGCAGTGAGCCAAGGTCGATGATGTCGGGCATCGTGATCTCGTCCGGGGAAGCAGATAGCCATCATACTGTGCGTCCTGAATTTGCACAGTCCGATCCGGCGAGCGACGCATCTGCCCGACAATTCGTCTGACGCCCGCAAAACAGGCCACTTTTGATGGGCAATGCTGTTGGACAACTCGGGCGCATGGCGCGCGGCGAGAAGGTGGTGTCATGTCTACGTCATTGCGAGCGAAGCGAAGCACTTACCTGAGACGATCGCGCCACACTCTCAACCGTCATCGCCCGCCACCGGGTCGGCGCAGAGCGCCGCCCGATGACAGGCTCCGGGGGGCGATCCAGTATTTCAGGGCGTTGGTGACGGAAACGAAAGGCTGCGGCGTACTGGATACTCCGCTGGAGCCTGTCATCGGGCTCGCCGGGCGAGACCCGGTGGCGGAGTATGACGGTTTTCGTTGGAGCTGAGGTTGCGCCTAACGGCCGGCGTTCGCCGGGACGAGGGGAATGCGATCAGCCTCTCCCGCCGCTCCCTTACCGGAACCCCTCATAGACCATCAGCCCGCGCGCGAGTGCGAGCTTCTTCAGGGCGCGCGGCACGAAGCGCTGCGGCGGGTGGGCGAGGTACCGAAACGAGGTCAGTTTGAAATCGGTGAGCACGCTATGGGCGTCGCGGAACGGCGCCAGCAGGCCGGTCAGGCTGATCGGGGTGTGCGCGCGGGTGTTGAACGGCAGCAGCAGCAGTTCCAGATGCGCCGGCGTGCCATCCTGCGCGGTCGCGGTGATGCCGGCGACGGCGCCGAGCATTTCCTCGGCCACCACGGCGATGATCTCCTCGATCTCGCGACGGGTGTCCGGCGTGAACAGTGCCGAGAAGCTGTTGTCCTTGAGGTCGCGGCCGAGCAGGGCGCAGACCCGCGTTCCCGCCACCCGGAACGGGTAGCCGCCCTCGGCATCATAGGAGAGGACAAAGATATCGCCGAGCAGCTCCCGCACCGCGCCGGGCTCGATATCGCTGCGGTCCGGTGCGCGTGCGCCACCGCGTTTATTGTCCCAATACGCGAAAAACTCGCGGTTCGAAGGATGTTTCATCGTCTGACCTTGCCCCGGCGGTACGCTGGGCGGGACAGTTCTGTCCTGCTTTCGTGCACGCGCATTCCCTTCTCTGTTGTGCAGGGCAGACGGTGCAGCGTCCATGCCATAGGTCGACTTCTGCCCGTTTGGCGGGCCTTTCCTCGCGTTAACGTTAAATTAACTATCGGGTTGGCACCGCCGCGGATGCGGGTAGGATGCGACGCAGTTACCCGCTGCCGGTTTTCTCCAGGGGCTGGCTGCGGACGCGATACAGGGTTGGTTCAAACAGTTTGGTCATCGCGCGGGGAGGGGTGGGGATGTCACCCGGGTAGCCCAGCGCGACAAGATCCGGACAGATCAGGCAGGGCGTTCTCAGCGCCCTGCCTTTTTGTTTGGCGCCCGACTCCTGTTCCGGCGCCGTGCGACGCTCTTGCGCTGCAGCACCAAGCCGCCTATTGGGGCGCAATCATCAGCGACAGCCGCGGCTGAAGGTTCAGGATCCCTTGGAAGCTCCCCTCGAAACCACGCCACAGGAACCGCCGGTGGCCCCGCGCGAACCGATCCTGACCCTGCCGGGCGCGTTGACCGCCTACATCGCGCTGCTCGCAGTGATCCACATCGTGCGGATGCTGCTGCCGGTCGACATCGACGACCTCGTGATCGAGATGTTCGGCTTCATTCCGAAGCGCTACGACTCGACGCTGCTTGACGTCACCTTCCCCGGCGGCACCGGCGCCAAGATCTGGACCTTCGTCACCTATTCGCTGCTACACGCCAACCTCACCCATATCGTTTTCAACGTGCTGTGGTTGTTGCCGTTCGGCAGCGCGCTGGCGCGACGGTTTGGCGGCTTCCGGTTTTTCCTGTTCATGGCGGTGACCGCGGCGGCCGGCGCGCTGGCTCATCTGCTCACCCACGAGCATGCGGTGGCGCCGATGATCGGCGCCTCGGCCTCGGTGTCCGGAGCGATGGCGGCCGCGATCCGGTTTGCCTTCGCGCGGGGCAGTTTTCTGTCGTTCAGCCGCGGCGACGCCGATGCCGCGGCGCGCGTGCCGGCGCTGTCGCTGATGCATGCGTTGCGCAACGGCCGCGTGCTCGGATTTCTCGCGATCTGGTTCGGCGTCAATATCATCTTCGGCATCGGGTCGATCGCGATCGGCGCCGATGGCGCCAGCGTCGCCTGGCAGGCGCATATCGGCGGATTTCTTGCCGGATTGATGCTGTTCTCGCTGTTCGATCCGGTTCCGCGCGTGCCGGTCGATGCTGCAGATGCGTCGACGACGGATATGTCGCGTCGCGACTGAACGTCACTTGCGGCGCGGCGTGATTTCATTCATCCTGCTCGCGTGACGAGGCAGGGCTACAAGCCCGTGAGCGAGCTTGATAGCCGCTTTGCCATTTGCTTTTGCAAAAAGGACCGCGCCTGCAACGAAACCGGCGCAAAACTGTTGATTGAAGACTCTAGGCAATAAAGACGCGCTCGCTCAAGGGCGTGATCGGCTTTACGGAGGCGGCAATGACGGTACGTGCAATTCTCGATTCCAAAGGTCACCAGATCCAGAGCGTCGAGCCCGGGACAAAACTCTCTGCCGCGATCAAGATCCTTGCGGAGAAGAAAATCGGCGCGGTGCTGGCGATGGACGGCGGCCGCATCGAAGGCGTCCTGTCGGAGCGCGACATCGTACGCGTGCTTGGCGAACGCGGCGCGGCCGTGCTCGACGAGCCGGTCAGCGCGGTGATGACGCGCAAGGTCATCAGCTGCAAGCAGTCGGACACCGTCGGCGCCATCATGGAGATGATGACTCTGGGCAAGTTCAGGCATCTGCCCGTGATCGATGACGGCCGGGTGGTCGGCCTGATTTCGATCGGCGACATCGTCAAATGGCGCGTCAGGGAATACGAAAGCGAACAGGAGGCGTTGCGGGAGTACATCAAGACCGCCTGATCGTATCAGATCAGGGCGCCTTGCTGCCGGAACCCGGGCCAGACCCGTTCGTTCCGGGCGCGAGAATATGAATCGCCTCCTGGATGGACTCGATAGCGCGCTCGGCGGCGCGCGCACCATGCGCGATCAAATCGTCGGCGCGGTGGAAATCGAACCAGCCGATTTGTCCGACCCGGGGCGAGATCAAAAGATCCGGCGGATCGCCGGCTAGGCGGGCGCGGGTGATGCGGTCCTGCATGATGTTGAAGGCATCGACCATCACGGTGGAGATGCCGGGCCGACCGCCACCGCCGAAGAATTCGCGCTTCATGGTGCGCTCGGGCGAGAAGAACTTGCCGAAGCCGCGCTTCGGGTTTGGGTCGAGGATCTCCGGCGTCGAGGCGACCGTGACTTCGGGCGTCGGACCGTGGGAATAGACCGTCGTCGAATGGGCAAACACGTCGCTGGAAAGGTTGGCCGCGATCACGATCTCGGCGCCGAAGGCGCGTGCCGCCGACACCGGCACCGGGTTCACCAGCGCGCCGTCGACCAGCCAGCGGTCGCCGACCATGACAGGCGAAAATATCCCGGGCAGCGCGTAGGAAGCGCGCATCGCATCGACGATACGGCCATGGGTCAGCCAGATTTCATGGCCGGTGCGGACTTCGGTCGCCACCGATGCAAACTTGATCGGCAGGTCCTCGATCAGGTTTTGGCCCATCGCCGCTTCGAGCTGGGCGGCAAGCTTGGCGCCGCCGATCAGGCCGGAGCCGTTGAGGCGGATGTCGAGATAGCCGAAAATATTGCGCGGCTGCAGGCTGCGCGCCCATTCCTCCAGCGTATCGAGATGACCGGCCGCATAAGCGCCGCCGACCACCGCGCCGATCGAGGTGCCCACCACGATATTCGGCACGATGCCATGGGCGATCAGCGTTCGGACGATGCCGATATGGGCAAATCCGCGCGCGGCGCCGCCGCCGAGGGCAAGGCCGATCACCGGCCGCCTGACCTGACCCACTCCGATCTTATCGCCGGCACCGGCTTGGCCGCGCCCGATCAAATTCTCCAACACGGTCGTCTCCTTGGAAGACAAGCCTATTCGCGACGGCCCGGACTTACCAGAATCTAGCAAAACCATGGTTTATGCTGCGGCGCCGGATCGGACTAGGCGGGGATTGTGACTGGACCACGACCCGGCTGTTTTCGAGCCGTTAATGGGTTCCGGGGGCTTTGTTCGACCATCGGACGGGGCGGAGGCTTGAATTTGCCGCGTTTTCAGTGAAAAGCATGCCCTATGACTCCCAGGGGTAATGGCATCGGTGGGTTGGGGCGGTGTGGCCGCCTGATGTTGGCGTGTGCGCTTGCCGCGACGGTGCTTTCCATTTTGCCGGCCCCGGTTTCCGCCCAGATGTTTAGCGACCGCCCACCGCCGGTGCCGCCGGCATCGGTTCCGGAAGCCGCCGGTGGCGCGATGAGCCTGGCACCGCCGTCCGGTCCCGCGTCGATCCCGAGCCTGCCGCCGACGCTGACGCAACCGTCCATCGTGCAACCGTCGATTGCGGTAACCCCGCCTGCGGGCGCCTCGCCCCCGGGACAAGCGGTGCTGGCGCTGACGGCGCGCTACGGCAAGGATCTGCCGCCGATCACCAGCGGACTGGTCTGGCGGGTGTTTTCAGATCGGCCGGACGAGACCGGCACCTTCAAATTGATCCGCGAGGACCGCGGCGCGACGCCGAACATCGTGTTGCCGCCGGGCAGCTATGTGGTCCACGTCGCGTTCGGTCTGGTCAGCGCGGTGCGGCCAGTGACCTTGAAATCGGAAACCGATCGCGAGGCCTTCGTGCTCCCGGCCGGCGGCCTGCGCATCGAAGGCCGCGTCGGCACGTCCAAGATTCCGCAGAACCAGATTTCATTCGCGATCTACAAAGGCAGCCAGTTCGAGACCTCGGAGCGCCCCGCGCTGCTGCCAAGCGTGGCACCTAATGACGTCGCGTTGCTTCCGGAAGGCACCTATTACATCGTCTCCAGCTATGGTGACGCCAATTCCGTGGTGCGGTCCGATATCCGCGTGCAGGCCGGCAAGCTGACCGACGTGATCATCACCCATCGCGCCGCGGTGATTACGCTGAAGCTTGTCAGCGACAAGGGCGGCGAGGCGCTCGCTAATACCGCCTGGTCCGTGATCACACCGGGCGGCGACGTCATCAAGGAATCGATCGGCGCATTCCCGCGCGTCATCCTGTCCGAAGGCGAATACCGCGCCATCGCCAAGAACGAAGGCAAGGTG
>Ga0210406_10005315_pt1 | contig 13528 bp, 7 predicted proteins | sample IncBWC30MmetaG_FD_155454 | JGI IMG/M metagenome (GOLD analysis project Ga0210406, IMG submission 155454) | Forest soil microbial communities from Barre Woods Harvard Forest LTER site, Petersham, Massachusetts, United States - Inc-BW-C-30-M | ecosystem: Environmental > Terrestrial > Soil >... | reverse complement strand
GTCTGTCTACATCTTCCCCGGCAGGGTCACGCCCAGTGCCGTTAGGATCTTTGCCTGGTTCGCACTCGGCTGCGGTAGTTTTGTCACGGTCGTTTTTTCATCGATCTTGTACTGCAACAGGCACAGACTGCCGAGCGAGGCCAGCGCATCTCGTAAGGTGATGGCGTGCGGGTCGCTGTCCGTCGTTCCGAACTGTTTTTGCAGCCGTCGCTCCATTTCACGACTCAGTTTTAATGCCAGCATGCAGCAGAACACGTGACCCCGCGTACGGCTCTCCTTGCGCACGAACAACGGCCGTACTTCCAATAGCCCGGTCTTCATGGCGCGAAAGTCACGCTCCACCTTCTGCAAGCTCACATAGCTGTCGTGTACCTCTTGCGTGTTCATGCTCTGTGGTAACACATCGGTAGCCACCACGTAACAGCCCGCTAATTCCAGAGATGTGGCTATCGCCGCTTCCTGGCGCTCGAGTATCAGCATGCGGCCCTCGAGCTTCACTGTCACCAGACCCTGCAGCTTGTGCTGGGCTGCCCAGGCTTCCAGCTTTCGTTTTCCCGCTTCCCGTTGGCAACGCTGTTTTTTCTTCGTCTGCTCGTTGCGTGCCGCGATCTTTTCTTCCAGCTTCGCCAGTTTATCCTCCAAGCGATGGCGCTCCCGCGCCGCTTCCGTTTCATTCTTGCGCAGCACATAGCGCGCGCCATGGTCCTCGACTTTGCCTGGTTCCGCGACCAAGTCGAACTTGCTGGTGGCGGCAACTATCAAACCGTCATCAACGCAGTGCTACGCCAACACATCCAGCGCGCCCAAGAACCATTAGAAAAAACGCTCCGCCGCGTTATCCGGGAAGAGATCCGTCGGGCGTCCTAGCTTGCACGATCGGCGATCACCCGGCTTCCACGGCTAGTCCCTGATGCCGACGCAGGCATTACCCACGCTGATGGAATGGGCGCAAGGGAATTGAACCTCCCCAAACACGGCTCAATTGCATTGTGAATTGCATTAACGGCATCCAATTCCATCCGATTCCATCCCACTCTAACCTAAGCTAAGCTGTTGATGACGTTGGTAAGTTGTTGATTCTAGGCGAGCGCGGATTGCCTTGAGAGGGCCCCGTGCTAACCTTTCTACCATAGCGCCGCTGTTTGAATATTACCCGTGTACTCGACTTTTCAGCAATCGCGGTGACAGTAAGCGAGAATTGGCAGCGCTGGGTGTGGTGCCCGGTGGTCTTCGCAGAACTCCATCCGCCGCAGTCCCGATCGCGAAGTCTTTCCTTCGGGGATTCTTTTGTTCACTCCAAATGACAGGCACAAAAGGGTTTAGTGTCTCATTTTATACGTTAGGTACTCCGTACTAGGAGGGTACCAGTACGAAACACTGCGCTTCCCAAAACGTGACAACCGCTGGCTCATCTCCGACACTAGAAGCATGCCAAGCCCTCTGTCAAAGCTTCCTGGGTCTGGGTATTTAACGTCTTCGTTAAGTACGGCACCGGTTCGCCACACTCGGAATACGGCAGTTGTTTCGCGCGACGTCGCTGGTGAGACGATCGTTGTTCCCATTTGCCGGGGTGTGGGGGATCTCGATTCGGTTTACACCTTCAATCCGGTCGGCCGAAGCTTGTGGCGCCTGCTCGAAAATGGTCGTTCCGTTGAGGAATTGGCGCATTGGGTTGCCACGCACTACGAAGTGGATGCGAAGCAGGCAGTTGCAGACGTTCAGAGCTATTTGTCTGAGCTAGAGGCAGTAGGCCTGATTCGCACAGTTTAGTCGCTCCCCCTCCTTCTCGGCTTGCCTCCACAAGGGCACGCAGCACGATGGTGTCGCTGTGTGCGATTTTGAAGGGGTACTAAGAATACTAGATTCTTGTTCGGTTCAGAAAAAAGGAGGGTTAGACGTGCAAACGGCAACTTATGGCGAATTGACGGGCCTGGTTCACCAGCGTTTCCAGGGTAAACGTGCGCCGCTTGAGGTCTCAATCGAGGTCACCCGGCGCTGTCCCCTCGAATGCCTCCATTGCTACAACAACCTGCCAATGAGCGACCACGCGGCCCGCTCCCGGGAACTCACATTGGAAGAGCATTGCCGCCTCCTGGATGAACTGGTCGAAGCAGGCTCCCTGTGGCTGCTCTACACGGGCGGCGAGATCTTCGCGCGCAAGGACTTTCTTGAGATTTACACCGAAGCCAAGAAGCGCGGCTTTCTGATTACACTGTTCACGAACGGCACGCTGATCAACCCACGCATCGCGGATCATCTCGCCGAATATCGGCCGTTTGCCATCGAAATTACGCTCTACGGCGCGACGCGCGAAACCTACGAAGCTCTGACTCAGATTCCAGGCTCCTATGACCGCTGCATAAGAGGCATTCGCCTGCTTCTCGATCGAAAACTTCCCCTGAAGCTCAAAACGGTGCCCACCACAATCAACCGGCACGAAGTATTCGAGATGAAGCGGCTCGCCGAGGAAGAATTTGGCGTGGAGTTCAAATTCGACTCCGCCATCAATCCCCGCATTGATTGCTCGCAAAGCCCTCTCGCCGTCCGGCTTTCGCCAGAGCAGGCGGTCGAACTCGACTTTGCCGAGCCCAAGCGCAAGGCAGATTACCAGCGCATGGCCGCGCAAGATCTGTCCACACCGAGGGAAGTGGAACCGGGGACCGGGCAGAAATATAGCTGCGGCGGCGGCGTCGGCGGTTGCGCCGTCGATCCTTACGGAACGATGAGCATCTGCGTGATCTCGCACCAGCAAGGCTACAACATTCGGGAGGGCAGCTTCCTCGCAGGTTGGGAAGGCCCGCTGCGCAAGATTCGCAACCAGCCTCGCACACGTCCGACGATTTGCGACCGCTGCCAGATCCAGTCTCTTTGCAGCATGTGCCCAGCCAACGGCGAGCTGGAGAACGGTGACCCTGAGTCTCCGGTCTCTTTTCTGTGCCAGACAGCCCATCTGCGTGCGTACTCATTTGGCTACGAGGTTCCGGAACACGGCGATTGCGAATGCTGCGAAGGCGGCGCGCACCACGCGGATCTCCTAGCCGCCGCGGAGCGACTGAAGAACTTCAAACCTGATACCAAAATTTGGCTAAGAGACAGGCCCAATTCGCCGGTCTTGAATATTTTGCAACCAACCTCCGGATGCCGCAGCGGTGGATGCAACTCCCACGCTACGACGCCTGGATGACCGAAAAAAGACCATGAAAGACGAGCAGGACATACAGCCACTGGATCAGGAACCGAAGGGCGCCTACGAGCCGCCCAAGGTTATCCGCGTAAGTCTGCGTCCCGAAGAGGCTGTGCTGGGGCATTGCAAGATCACCGGCGCGGCCGGACCGGTCTCAACGTCCTGCCTTTCCGTCATGGCTTGCATGACCCAAGGTTCCTGAGAGGCCGGAGAATCCCTGTGCAGGCATCTCAAAAAATGTTCACGCCGCGGCCGGAGTTCACCGGACAATCCTTTCCGAGTGCCACTCATCTTTCCTACCAGATTGGCGGCATCACATTCGGTCTGCATGCCGAAGGCGATCTGTTGCTGTCACCTGACAGGGAGCTTTCCGCGTTCGCCGTTGAGCCCGTTCCCGGCGACATAAACCTGCAAGTATGCTGGGCAGACTCTCTCAGAGTGCCGGCCTCCACGCCCTTGTTTCACTCTGGCGGGCTGTGGTCGCTCTTTGCCGAGCCGAGCGGATATCGCTTCAGCTTTCTCTCGCCTCTCCTGGGGATGACTCCGTACAAAGAAGCTTGGCTTGATTCTGAATTTCGTTCCGGGCGCGTGTTGCTATCGCGCCGTTTCTTTGACACCGAGCGCCCTGTGTATCCTCTGGAGTACCCGCTCGACGAATTGCTGATGCTTCACCGGCTTTCGCGAGGCGAAGGCGTGGAAGTCCACGCCGTCGGGATTTCGGACGAAAACGGCCGCGGACATCTTTTCCTCGGCCATTCCGGCGCAGGAAAAAGCACCACTGCCCGCTTGTGGCTCGATCGCCCAGGCGTGCGAATTCTCAGCGACGACCGCATCATTTTGCGCTCCCGTGAAGGCAAAATCTGGATGTACGGCACGCCCTGGCATGGCGACGCGGGCATCGCCTCACCGGATTCTGCCCCGCTCACCGGTATTTATCTCCTGGAGCACGGAAACAGCAACGAACAGTTCCCTTTGCCTCCGGGCCGCGCCGCAGCAGAACTGTTTACACGAAGTTTTGTGACGCACCACTCCGGGGAAGGCATCCGGTTCACCCTGGAATTTCTGGATCGCGTCACCCGAGCAGTTCCTTGCTCCATCTTCAAATTTGTCCCCGATGAATCTGCCGTGGAGGCTATCTGCCGTGCCGGAGCGTAAAACCACCGAAAAGCGGAATTCCGCGCAATTTGCGGCGGTTTGCGAAGCGCTCCTCGAGCGCGGAGCCCATGTGCGGTTCCGTGCCTCGGGCCTGAGCATGCAGCCCAACATTCTCCATGGAGACGCCGTTGTTGTGGCTCGTGCCCGAAGCAGTGACTTGCATCAGGGCGATGTTGCGTTAACGCGCGGCATGGATGGATTCCGAGTGCATCGGGTTTCGCGTGGACCTCGGTCTGGTGAATGCGTTATCACGCGCGGGGATGCCGGCCAGCAGAATGACCCCGCCCCGTCGTCGGTTCTCGGAAAGGTGATTGAGGTCGAGCGCGGCGGAAGAGTGATTTCGTCCGCGGGGGCCGGCAGAGACTTTCACGCCCTCCGCACACAAATGCATCGCTTGGTGCGTGCCGGCGCGCGCCGGATGCGGCGTTTCCGCGCGACCGTTCGGCCATCGTTGCTCATTTTGTTTGCGTTGCTTTTGTACGCGGCTCCGGCTGTGGCTCAAACACCAGACCTTTCCGTCACCGAGACCGCGGCACCCACTCCCGTCGTCGCCACCGGCGCGAACATTACTTACACGGAGACGGTCACAAACAACAGCGCGCCCTCGGCCGTGGGCGCTACGCTCACGCAGAACACGCCCGCCGGCACGCTCTTTCAGTCTGTCACACCGCCGCTCGGATGGACCTGCGGAACCGCGCCGGCGGTCGGCGCCACCGGCGCAATCATCTGCACGGCAAACGGAAATTTCGTCACTGGCTCGGTGGTCTTCACCGTCGTCGTATCTGTCAGACCGGAGGCTGTGGTTGGCTCGACGATCACAAACTCAGTGACCGTTAGCGAGACCGGCACGGATCCAAATCTTGCCAACAATACGGCCACAGTTTCCGTCCAGGTCCAAGGCGCTGATCTTTCCATGACGCAGATCGCCTCCGTTATGGACGTTGCTCCCGGCGGAACGATCACCTATACCGAAACGGTAACCAACAACGGGCCGAACGCGGCCGTCGCTGCCGTGCTTTATCAGCAGACGCCTCCCAATACAACTTTTTCTTCCATCACTCCGCCCTTGGGATGGACGTGCGGGACTAAACCCGTTGTTGGTGGCACCGGAACGGTTCTCTGTACCGCAAATGCCGACATGGCGAGCAGTACCACCACGGGAGCCTTCACTTTCGTCGTTATTGTCAGTGGCGCCACCCCGGCGGGCACCTCCATCATAAATCCCGCGGACGTCACCTCGCAAACGACGGATCCAAACGCCTCGAACAACGGTACCTTCACTGCCGTGCCCGTTCGTGTAGAACTTCCCGGAGACGCCGATCTAGCGCTGTCGATGACGGCATCGCCGACACCCGTTTTCATCTCTTCCAACCTGACTTACACGATTAAGATTCAGAACTTCGGTCTGTCAAGCACGGCCGACGGATCTGTGACGGACACCATTCCCGCTGGCACAACGTTCGTTTCCTCTACCACCACTCAGGGTTCCTGTTCTGGCACCTCCACCGTCACCTGTACTCTCGGCGTAATCACCAGCGGAAGCATGATCACGATCGCGATTACGGTGACTGCACCCGCGAGTCCGGCGACTCTAACGAACACCAGCAAGGTGACCTCGACTACGAACGATCCTGTTTTAACGAATAACATGGTTACGGTTCTGACGGTCGTTCAACCTCTGGTTTGCGCTTCGCCGGGTCGAGACGGCGTTGGCGGCACGCTGACCGGGATTGTCAATGCCTACTATCCCCCGACGACAGCTGGAGCTTTGGCGGCGGGAGCAACTTCCGTGGCACTCGGCCATGCCGCACTCGGCGGGGCGCAAACGGCCATTGCCGCCGGCGACTTGCTCCTGTTCATTCAGCCGCAGGATGCCGCGATCAACTCCACAAACACCGGTGCCTACGGCGACGGTTTACCTGGTGATCCTGCATCTGGCTGGACCAGCCTCAACAATTCCGGAAACTTTGAATTTGCGACCGCAACGAATGCCGTATTAGTTACGGGAGGAACTCTGAATTTCCAAGCCACAGGAGCCGGCGGCGGGCTCTTGAATACGTACACGAGCGCCGCGTACGTCGCCGGGACACAGGGGCAGAGGACCTATCAAGTCATCCGCGTTCCGCAATACACCTCGGCGCTTTTGAGCTCGACTCTGACCGCTATGATTTGGAACGGCGCAACGGGCGGCGTCCTGTCCATTGATGTGGCGTCCCAGCTTACTTTGGGCGGGACTGTTGCTGTTGACGCGCTCGGTTTCCGCGGCGGGGCCGGGCGAATCCTTGGCGGTGGTGCCGGCGCTCCCTTTGACTACGTTACCCTTGCGACGATTACGACGGACGCCTCCAAAGGCGAAGGGATTGCCGGCACTCCGCGCTACGTCGTGAATGGAACCGTCGCCAGCCCTGCGCAGACGGCGAACGATACCGCGGTCGAAGGCCTTCCAAATGGCAGCTATTCCCGAGGCGCTCCAGGCAACGCAGGCGGCGGAGCCGCAGACGCCGACCCTGCAGCCAATGATCAGAATAGCGGAGGCGGTGGTGGAGGAAATGCCGGCGCTGGAGGCACAGGCGGCTTCGGTTGGAATAGTGCTGGCGTCGTGGGCGGCTTTGGCGGTGCGGCGTTCCCGGTTTCGACGAGTGCGCTTTCTATGGGCGGCGGCGCTGGTGCAGGAACAACTAACAACGGCTCCTATTGGCTTCCCAGCACGGATACCGGCGGCAACAATTGCGGAGCAAACTGCACCGGCATCTTCAGCAGCGGCGCGGCAGGGGGCGGCATCGTCATCATTCACGCGGGAGCCATCACTGGTTCTGGAGCCATCAGTGCCAACGGCCAGTCGGCCGTCGAGACGGAAAACGATGGTGGTGGCGGAGGTGGCGCAGGCGGCACGATTCTTGTATTCGCCAATAGCGGTGGCCTTGGCGGACTTACGGCCATTGCCAATGGCGGTGCTGGGGGAACCACCTGGCCGGAGCAAGCGCCGGGCGCGTTTCCTGGCAATCGTCATGGACCAGGCGCAGGCGGTGGCGGGGGTGCCATCCTGGCTTCGGCCGCACCCGGCAGCACGAGTGTAAGTGGCGGCAGCCCTGGAGTCACGACGCTCGCTAACGACGCTTACGGTGCAACCCCAGGACAGCCCGGAGTGGTTCTCCCGGGCCTGTCGATAACGCAGACGCCGGGCACGCAGGCTGGCGCCTACTGTGCATCCGCCGATCTGTCCGTCACGAATTCCGGTTCGCCCAATCTTGTTCTGGCCGGCAGCAACATCACCTACACTCAGGTTGTAACCAACAACGGTCCCTTGGACTCCCTGAATGCCGTCTTTTCTGAAGCTGTCCCGGCGAACACGACGTTTCAATCGCTTGCCTTTCCTGCCGGTTGGACCTGCAGCACGCCACCCGTGAATAGCAGTGGGAATATCAGTTGCACGAATCCCGACGTGGCGAAGTTGGCGGCGGGAACTTTCACGCTCGTCGTTAAGGTTCTAGCGGCAACAGGGTGGGGTACTCAGATCGTCGATGTCGCTGGTGTAACTTCCGGTACCTCCGATCCGAATCTCTCAAACAACTCGGCTACCGCGATCACTTCGGTTACTTTGGCGAGCCTGTCGGACGACGCGGTGACCAACAGCGCGTCGCCGAATCCCGTCATTGCAGGGAGCAACATTACCTACACCCAAGTCGTGACCAACAACGGCCCGGCCGTTTCCCCCAATATCACATTGACCGAAAACCTTCCGGCCAACACGACTTTCGTCTCGGCCGGCGGGCCAGCAGCATGGACCTGCTCCTTCACGACGACCATCACCTGTTCAGCGTCCACGCTGGCGGTAGGAACGAGTGCCACGATTACGGTCGTATTAAAGGTAATCGCCGGGACGGCGGCAGGGACGGTGATCAGTGACATCGTAAACGTTGCTTCGGGCGTCGAAGATCCGAATACCAGCAATAATACGGCAACCGCAAATGTCACCGTGGCGACCGCAGTTCAGTCCGACTTGGCCATCACGTCCAGCGCATCGCCGACGAGTATCGTCACTGATGGCAATAACATCACCTACACACAATCCGTCACAAATAATGGCCCGGCCGCTTCCGGCGTGGCCACGTTTACCGATACCATTCCTACCGGTACAACTTTCGTCTCTTTCGTAGTGCCTGCTGGATGGGCCTGCGGAGCGACCATTCCCGCCGTGGGTGGAACCGGGACCATCTCCTGCACCATTGCTACACTTGCGGTCAATGCGACGGCCAGTTTCCCGCTCGTCGTCAAAGCCAGTCTGGGTGACACGCCCGGCACCGCAATCACCAACACTGCCAATATCAATGTTCCGTGTTTGTCGGCGAGCGATCCAAATTGCGCCAATAACACCGCCGCCACAACCGTGTATATCGCTTCCGCCACGCAAGCCGACGTTGCCATCATGAAGACTGCTTCCCCGGAACCTGTCAACCAGGGGACAAACCTGACCTACACATTGCAGGTCACGAACAACGGTCCCGCCGTAGCGCAAGGAGTGACCGTCAGCGACGTGCTCCCCGCCGAGGTGAGCTTCACGTCGGCGTCCGCGACGCAGGGCTCTTGCTCTGGGACGACAACCGTTAGTTGCACTCTCAACTCCATCAGCGTGGGCGGCCTTGTCATCGTTACCATCAACGTCAGCGCCAACACCTTCACCGGCTCTTCCATGCTCTCCACCAACACGGCAACAGTCTCAGCCACCACCAGTGATCCGAACCTCACAAACAATTCTTCCACGGCCAAGTCGACCATCGAGAGCCCGACTGCCGTCGAGTTGGCTTCCTTCGACGCAATGCCACGACAGGGCGGCGGCGTTCTTCTTGAGTGGAAAACTCGTGAAGAGATTCGCAACCTGGGCTTCAACGTTTTTCGTTTGGACGGCCCGGGTCGCCAGCGCCTGAATCCTTCGATCATCGCCGGCTCCGCCCTTCTGATTCGCGGCGGAATGGCGCAGCATGCCGCAAAGACGTATCAGTGGTTCGACGAAAGCGGCACGCCGCAATCCACTTACGAACTGGAAGATATCGATCTCAACGGCACGCGCACGTCGCATGGGCCGGTCTCCGTGGACGTGTCCCGAACTCCAAGGTCCGGCGCGGTTCGGCACCCGCTTCTGCTTACGCAACTGAATCGCGCGACCGCGCTACCCGCGTTCATCGGACAGCGTGGTCTGGCCGTCCCGCCGCCAGTGATTCCACCTCGGCCGCGAGGGCATGTCCCTGTATCGCTCGACGGGGAGGCAGCCGTTAAAATCTCCGTCCCAGGCGAAGGGTGGTATCAGGTTTCGGTGGCCCAGCTTGTCGCCTCGGGACTCGAGCCCAATGCCGATGCCCGTACCCTCCAGCTCTATGCCGAAGGTGTGGAACAGCCCATGTTGATTTTGGGCCGCCAAGCAGGTCCGCTCGGTCCCAACGACAGCATCGAATTCTACGGAACCGGCATCGACACGCCATTCTCCGGCACGCGCGTTTACTGGCTCATTCGCGGCTCACGCCCGGGCATGCGCATCGCATCCATTCCTGCCGGAAACACAGGATTCTCCGAGCCGCGAAGCTTTCCTTTTACCGTCGTGCTGCAGCAGCGAACCACCTACTTCGGCACACTGCTCAACGGCGAAAATAACGATAATTTCTTCGGCGCACTCGTCACCTCCGAACCGGTGGATCAGCAACTCACGGTAGCTCATGCAGATCCGAATTCCAGCATGCAGATTACTGTCGACGTGACGCTGCAGGGCGGCGCCGATCAGCAGGCGCACCGCGTTTCCGTATTCTTCAACGGCGCGAGCCTCGGCGAAATGGATTTCGCAAATCTCGCTAACGTTAGCAACACCTTTCCCGTCGACCGCAGCTCGCTACTGGACGGCATCAATACCGTTACGCTCACGGCTCTCGCAGGCGAAAACGACATCAGCGTGGTGCAGGCAATCGCGCTGCACTATCCGCATACCTACGCAGCTGACTCCAACTGGCTCAAAGCCACGGCTCCAGCGGGCAGCACCCTGCACATCGGCGGATTCAGCAACCAGCAGATCCAGGTGTTTGACATCACCAATCCTCTCGCCGTTGAGGAACTCTCGGGCACCGTTCGCCAGGATAGTTCGGCCTACGACATCACGCTAGGACTGCCTCCCGCGGCCGGACCAGAACGCACGCTCCTCGTTTTCTCAGAGGATCAAATTGCTCCGCCATCCGGTCTGGCCTTCCACAAGCCCGCCGCGCTTGCCGCAGAACGCCTCGGCAGCCAGATGGTCATCATCACGCATCCCGATTTCGAGTCCGCACTCGCTCCGCTCGTCAGAATGCACGAATCACGCGGACACTCCGTCGAGGTCGTCAGCGTCGACGAAGTCTTCGACGCGTTCAACTACGGCGAACGAAGCCCCTTCGCCATTCGCGATTTTCTCCAAAACGCCGAGTCACGCTGGAGCCGCAAGCCGCAATTCCTGCTGCTCGTCGGTGACGCTTCTCTCGACCCGCGCAACTACCTCGGCTTGGGCGATTTCGACTTCGTGCCCACCCGCATCATTGAAACTGCTGCGTTCAAGACCGCTACCGACGATTGGTTTAGCGATTTTAAGCAAAATGGTTTCGAGACCATCGCGACGGGCCGCATTCCAGTTCGTAGCGCTGCCGACGCTGCACTGGTGGTCTCGAAAATCGTCAATTACGAGAAGGGATTCGGAACCAGCCACGGAAACCAGCAGGCTCTGCTCGTTGCTGACCAAAACATAGGCTCCGATTTCTCCACCGCCACGAAATTTGCGGCCGCGGATCTCCCCTCGTCGCTCCAGCCGATAGAGATTCTTGCGGATGGTCTGGATCCCAGCGTGGTACAGCAGCAGGTTTTGAGCGCGCTCAACAGCGGACCGCTTCTAGTCAACTATTCGGGCCACGGCTCTGTCGAACAGTGGTCGTTTGCCGATTTTCTGGATGATTCTTCTGCCGCCAAACTTACCAATGGCGATCAATTGTCGGTCTACCTGCTCATGGATTGCCTCAACGGCTTCTTCCACGACGTCTACACCACCAGCCTGGCAGAATCCCTGCTCCTCGCGCCCAACGGCGGTGCCGTTGCCGTCTGGGCTTCCTCTGGATTCACCGATCAGCCGCCTCAGGCGTCCATGAACCAGGCCCTGCTTCAGATCTTAAAGACCAATCCCTCGATGCCCATTGCCGCTGCCATAGTGCAAGCGAAGACCGCCGTGGCGGACAACGACGTTCGCCGCACCTGGATCTTTTTCGGCGACCCGGCAATGCGCCTCGAACTCCCGGCCTCGAGCTCGACGGGCCGCCGGCCGCCGGTGCTCGGGAACCCTCCCGCGCGAAAGCCTTATTAATCTGGCTGGGTTTTTCTCCCAGCGCGGAGGTTGAGGGAAATCTCTGCGACCATCGAACTGAATTCTGCCAAATACCGAGGCTAATGCTCGATTGGCAAGCCGGTGAAGCGAATCCCTGCGCTGTGCACCTTGTAGCGCATGTTTATCCCGATCAGCAGCGCCGTCAGCGATTCCACGATCCGCGCATTTTCAAGTTTTCCACCGTTGATGGCCCGCGCCCCCGGAATTTTTCCAGCCAGCTCGGAGGCCACCTGCTTGGCCCCCTGGTCATCGCTGCACACAAGAATGTCGCAGTCGACATCGTCATCCTTAGAAAGCAATTCAGCCCCCAGATTCTGAAACGCCGCCACCACGCTGACACCCGCAGGCACCAACTCCTTGGTCTGTTCCGCCGCCGACCCTTGCCACACGCCAAGCATGCGTGTAGCGGCTCCTCCAACCGTCGCCGCCAGGGGCACGGTCGTGTCGATCACCACAGTTCCAGGCTTCCAAACGCTCTTCAATTGCTTGAGGAGAGCCGCACAGCCCACAAACGGAACGGTCAGCACCACGACTTCGCACTCCGCGGCTATCGTCAGATTGTCAGCCCCTGCGATTTTCGCCGAGCTGCCAATACGCCCGCGCAATTGGGCAGCAGTCTCCGCGGCGCGCTCGGCGTCCCGCGAGCCAATCACGATCTCTTCTCCGGCCCGCGCCCAGCGGTAAGCCAAGCCCGATCCCTCTGGACCCGTGCCGCCGATAATTCCAACTTTTCTATTCATAGCCACTCTGCTCCGCCCCCTGGTTTCCACCGTGCTCTAATAGGCGACCGGGGCTAGATCTCCTCGCGGCTGCTCCCCGCCTCTGCCTCTGGTACGATGCCCTTAGCTTCTGTCGGCGTGAAGCCGAACGCGAGCAAACGATAACACGCCATCCGACGGGTCAGTGATGGAAACTGCGGATCAATCAGAATCCCTCGAATCCATGCCCAAGCACATTTCGAACGATAAGCCCCTAATCCGCGCCGTCCTTTTGCCAATCAAGGACCTACGGAACGCAAAACAGCGCCTGGCGGGCGTGTTGACTCCGGAAGAGCGCTTCGGCCTCGCGCAGGCCATGCTAGCGGATACCATCGGGGCCGTGCGCGGAGTGCGGCGCGCGGAAAAAGTATTCGTCATCACAAATTATGAGCCGGCGATGGAAACCGCCGCAAATTATGGCTGGAACATCTTTCGCGAAGAGCAGCAAGTCTCAGAAAGCGCCTCGGTCGACTGGGCCTCGCGCCTTTGTGCCGAGCGCGAAGTCACGGCACTGCTGCGCCTGCCGCTCGATCTCCCGCTCCTCCAGCCGGGCGACATCGATGATCTTCTGGCGACGGAGTGCTCTGCGCCAGCCGTTGTCATGGTCCCCTCACGCGATGGCACCGGCACCAACGCGATTCTCCGGGTGCCGCCCGCACTTTTTCCCTCGCATTTCGGGCCGGACAGCTTCGCCAAGCATCGTCAAGAAGCGGAACGCCTGCACGCGAGAATAACTATTGTTCGAAACGAGCGCTTGGAAATGGACGTCGACGATGAATCCGATCTGCGCGCGCTGCTGCACTGCGATTTGAAAGATACGGCGACAGGGAAGTGGCTCGAGGAGAGCGGTGTCGCGGCGCGCTTCCGGTTTCGCGCCTTCGGTGTCTAGACGCGCTGGCGCAGAGGCTTTCCCTAGCGCGGATTCTTTCCATACGGCCGGTTCGCCGTGATGCCTTTTGCTTCCGTGGCAACGATGGTCTGGCCCACCGCTACATTTGCCAGGTGATCCACCTGCCCGCTCGGCCACGTAATCTCTACGCTCTCCGC
>Ga0210406_10005314_pt1 | contig 13528 bp, 10 predicted proteins | sample IncBWC30MmetaG_FD_155454 | JGI IMG/M metagenome (GOLD analysis project Ga0210406, IMG submission 155454) | Forest soil microbial communities from Barre Woods Harvard Forest LTER site, Petersham, Massachusetts, United States - Inc-BW-C-30-M | ecosystem: Environmental > Terrestrial > Soil >... | reverse complement strand
CCCGGATCCCGGTCCCGAAGTCGACCTCAAAACCCCGTGGGCCGATATCGGCTACGTTGGCTGGATGAATGGTACTTCGCGCGAAAAGCAGCCGGTTTTCGACACCAAGTTCTTCACGCCCGAGATCCGTCTGGACGTGAACTACCTGCAAAGCCTGAACCACCCGAACGACCACACCATCGTGGGATCCACCGAGGAGTTTCGCTCCGGCGAATTTCAGATCGAACAAGTGAGCTTGGGCGGCGATTTCCACTGGGACAATGTGCGAGCCCGCTTCCTGTCGATGTTCGGCATGTTCGCGACCACGACACCGCGCAACGACGCGAGCTCCGGCGTGGGGCAGTGGGATCTGCAAAATGCCTACCGATATTTCTCCGAGGCGAACGCCGGGTATCACTTCGATGTGAATCACGGGCTGAATGTCGATGCGGGCGTTTTCGTGTCGTACATCGGGTTGTTCAGCTACTACAACTTTGACAACTGGACATACCAACCCTCGTTCGTATCGTCCAATACGCCTTGGTTCTTCAACGGTCTTCGCGTCCAATGGTGGCCGACGCAAAATTTGAAGATCGAGCCGTGGCTCATCAACGGCTGGCAATCCTATGCGAAGTTCAACAGCAAGCCGGGTTTCGGCGGGCAAATACTCTGGATGCCCAACGACTCGCTGAAACTGGTCTTCAACAGCTACTCGGTCGGCCAGGATAACTTGCCCTGCCAGGCCAACGGCAGTGTCGGAACCGTGGACGTAAATTGCCAGCCGCAAAACGGCGGCTACGGGAATGCCGCGGCCGGGTCCAACGTGGGAGCCGGCCCGCCGGTTGACTACTCGAAGGTGAAGCGCATCCACGAGGACGACAGTATCGAGGTGAAATACTACGATGCGCACGGCGAGGGCGGAGCCGGCGTGTCGAAAATGGCCTTCAGCCTCACGGTTGATGTCGGCTGCGAATACGGCGGCGGCGTCAATTGCACCCACGGTCCAAACAAGGAGAACTTCATCGGCGCGATGCTGTACGACCGCACCTGGCTGCACAACGACCTCTACGCGGTGACCATCGGCGGTGGTTTCATGAATAATCCGGGGCGCTATCTGGCGCTCACGCCGCCGATCAACGGCGCCACGGCCCAAAGCGGTTCACCTTATTTCACGCAGCAGCCCGGGCAAAAACTTTTTCAATGGGATACGCAGCTCAATCTGCAATACATGCCCAAGGACTGGATTACCTGGTGGACCGAGGCGACGTTTCGCCATTCGAGCGTGCCGTACTGGTCGGGTCCGGGCGGCGTGACGCCTCCTGGCGGCAACACCGGTTCGCCGGCCAGCTGCGTCGGCGGCGGCACGAATCCGACCACGGGGAATTGCAGTACCGGCGATTGGTTTCCGGACCTGCGCACGCGCGAAGTCGTCGTGGGCGCCGGTGTCCTGGTCAAGTTCTAGCATCTCTTAGGCGCACGTGCTGACGGTCGCGGTTCAACAATGAGCCGCGATCGTCCTGGAGCGAAGGCGAAGCACTGCGCCCGGTCGTGGAGGCAATCGATGGATATCGTTTACGTAGGGCTCATCGTTGGATTTTTGCTGCTGACGCTTGCGCTGGTCGCAGGCTGCGCGGCGCTCGAGCGCAAGAAATGACCTGGGCTTATGCGCTGAGCGGCGCTGTTGCGCTCGCACTGCTGGTCTACCTGGTGGCCGCGCTGTTTCGCGCCGAGGATCTGTAAATGACCACGCAGGCATTATTGACCATCGGCTTCTTCGTGGTGGTGCTCATCGCTGCCGCCTATCCACTCGCCATCTTCGTGACGCGGATCGCCGATGTCAGCCCGATTCGCGGGGCGGCCGGCGCGGTGGAGCGATTCTTGTACCGCCTGAGCGGAGTCGACGCGCAACAGGACATGTCATGGACGCGCTACGCCGTCGCGCTGCTTCTTTTCAATGCGCTGGGAGCGCTCGTGGTGTTTGCGCTGCAGCGCCTGCAGTTCTGGCTGCCGCTGAACCCGCAGGCTTTCGTCAATGTCTCGCCGGATTCGTCCTTCAATACGGCCGTGAGTTTCGCGACCAACACGAACTGGCAAGGATATTCGGGCGAATCGACCATGAGCTATTTCACGCAAATGGTGGCCTTGGCGGTCCAGAATTTCCTGTCCGCCGCCACCGGCATCGCGGTCGCATTCGCGTTGATTCGCGGTTTTGCGCGCCGCTCGGCACAGGGCATCGGCAATTTTTGGGTCGATGTCACCCGCAGCACGATTTACATCCTCTTGCCGCTGGCCACGATTGTAGCGGTCGTTTTCATGGGTCAAGGCGTCATCCAGAACTTCGATGCGTACAAAGATGCGAACACGGTGGAAAGCCTCACGTACGCGAACCCGAAACTCGACGCCGGCGGCACGCCGCTGAAGGACGCCCAGGGAAATCCCGTGACCGAGCCTGCCACCACCCGGACGCAAGTCTTGGCAATGGGACCGGTGGCGTCTCAAGAAGCCATCAAAATGCTGGGTACCAATGGCGGCGGATTCTTCAATGCCAATTCCTCGCATCCGTTCGAGAACCCCACGCCGCTCAGCAACTTCATCCAGATGATTTCGATGTTCTTGATTCCGGCGGCGTTGTGTTTCGTGTTTGGCCGCATGGTGGGGGATCCGCGTCAGGGATGGGCCGTGCTCGGCGCCATGACGCTGATTTTCGTCGTCATGGCCGTGATCGCCACGTGGGCCGAACAGCAGGGTAATCCCGCGATTGCAGCAATGGGAGTGGACCAGACCCACAGCGTGCTGCAGGCGGGCGGCAACATGGAGGGCAAGGAGACGCGCTTCGGCATCGTGGCCTCCGCGCTTTTCGCCACCATTACGACCGCAGCCTCTTGCGGCGCCATCAATGCAGTGCACGACTCCTTGACGCCGCTCGGAGGTCTCGTGCCGATGTGGCTGATCGAGCTTGGCGAAGTGGTATTTGGCGGCGTCGGCTCTGGCCTGTACGGCATGCTGATCTTCGCGATCATGGCGGTGTTCATCGCGGGACTCATGATCGGCCGCACACCCGAGTACATCGGCAAGAAGATCGAGTCCTTCCAGATGAAAATGACGGCCATTGTGATTCTGGTGACGCCGTTCTTGGTGCTGGTCGGTTCCGCGATCGCCGTCATGTCGGAGCAGGGGCGACTCGGCATCTTCAACCCCGGGGCGCACGGCTTCTCGGAGATTTTGTACGCGCTTTCCTCTGCCGCCAACAACAACGGCAGCGCATTCGCAGGTTTGTCCGCCAATACGCCTTTCTACAATTCATTGCTGGCGTTGGTGATGTGGTTCGGCCGTTTTGCCTTCATCGTGCCCGTGCTGGCGATCGCGGGGTCGCTGGCCAAGAAAAAGCGCATCGAGCCGACCGCAGGCACGCTGCCGACCCACGGGCCGCTGTTCGTCGCAATGCTGGTCGGCACCGTGGTGCTGGTGGGTGCACTGACCTATGTCCCGGCCCTCGCGCTGGGTCCGGTCATCGAGCATCTGCAGCTCTACGCGATTCATTAGAGGACTGACAAAAGTGGTTCGTACATCCTTGAGTCTGTTTGATTCGAAGCTCGTTGGGCCTGCAATTGCCGATGCGTTTCGCAAGCTCGCGCCGCAAACCCAGCTGCGAAACCCGGTGATGTTCGTGGTCTACGTCGGCAGCATCCTGACTACGATCTTGTTTTTCCAGGCTTTGCGCGGACAGGGCGAAGCGCCCGCGGGCTTCATCCTGGCGATAGCCGCGTGGCTGTGGTTTACGGTTTTGTTCGCTAATTTCGCCGAAGCCCTGGCTGAAGGCCGCAGCAGGGCGCAGGCGGCGTCTCTTCGCGGCCTGAAGCAAACGACCACCGCAAAGAAATTGCAGGTGCCGAAATTCGGATCCAACTGGGTGCACGTTCCGGCCACGGAGCTGCGCAAAGGGGATTTCTTTCTGGTCGAAATGGGCAATGTCATTCCGGCGGACGGCGAGGTGGTGGAGGGCGTCGCGTCCGTGGATGAAAGCGCCATCACCGGCGAATCGGCTCCCGTGGTGCGCGAGTCCGGCGGTGATTTCTCCGCGGTGACCGGCGGTACACGGGTGCTCTCCGACTGGTTGATCGTGCGCGTTACCGTCAATCCGGGCGAAGCTTTCATTGATCGCATGATCGCCATGGTCGAAGGGGCCAAGCGGCAAAAGACACCCAATGAAATCGCCTTGACGATCCTGCTCATCGCACTGACGCTGGTATTCCTGTTGGCGACGGCAACGCTGTTGCCGTTCTCGCTGTTCAGCGTTGACGTGGCGAAATTGGGCGCGCCCGTCACCATCACGGTGTTGGTCGCGCTCTTGGTGTGTCTCATTCCCACCACCATCGGCGGCTTGCTGTCGGCGATCGGTGTGGCCGGGATGAGCCGGATGATGGCGTCCAATGTCATTGCAACCTCCGGGCGCGCGGTGGAAGCCGCGGGCGATGTCGACGTGCTGCTGCTGGACAAAACCGGGACGATCACGCTGGGCAATCGACAGGCGGCGGCCTTCATTCCTGCCGAGGGCGTGACGGAACAGCAACTCGCCGACGCCGCGCAATTGAGTTCGCTGGCGGACGAAACGCCGGAAGGCCGCAGCATCGTGGTGTTGGCCAAGCAACGCTTCAATTTGCGCGAAAGACAATTGGGCCAGCTCGAGGCCACCTTCGTGCCGTTCTCGGCGCAGACCCGGATGAGCGGGGTCAATATCGGTACCCGCGAAGTGCGCAAGGGTGCGGCGCAGGCGGTGCGTTTGTACATAGAGGCACAGGGGTTTGTGTTTCCGGCGAAAGTCGCGCAATCCGTCGACGAGGTGGCCCGCAAGGGCAGTACGCCTTTGGTGGTCAGCGACGGAGGACGTGTCCTGGGTGTGGTCGAGCTGAAGGACATCGTGAAAGGCGGCATCAAGGAACGTTTCGGCGAATTGCGCCGCATGGGGATTCGCACCGTGATGATCACGGGGGATAACCGTTTGACGGCGGCTGCCATTGCGGCCGAGGCCGGAGTAGATGATTTTCTGGCGGAGGCAACGCCCGAAGCCAAACTCAAACTCATCCGGCAGTATCAGACTGAGGGACGCCTCGTGGCGATGACCGGAGATGGGACCAACGATGCGCCCGCGTTGGCGCAGGCAGACGTCGCCGTGGCCATGAACTCGGGCACACAGGCGGCGAAGGAAGCGGGCAACATGGTGGACCTGGATTCCAATCCCACCAAGCTGATCGAGATTGTCGAGGTGGGCAAACAATTGCTCATCACCCGCGGCTCGCTGACGACGTTTTCGATTGCCAATGATGTGGCGAAATACTTTGCCATCATCCCGGCCGCCTTTGCGACCACCTATCCGCAGTTGGCAGCGCTCGATGTCATGCGGCTGACGAGCCCGAACTCGGCGATTTTGTCGGCCGTCATTTTCAACGCGCTGATCATCGTCGCGCTCATCCCGTTGGCGCTCAAGGGCGTCAAGTATCGCGCGCTCGGGGCCGCCGCCTTGCTACGGCGGAATTTATTGATCTACGGGGTCGGCGGCATCGCGGTGCCGTTCGCAGGAATCAAGCTCATCGATATGGCGCTGACGGCGCTGCGGCTGGTCTAAAGGATCGAATATGAAACTTATGCTGCGTCCCTTATTGGTGCTGTTCGTGCTGCTCACGGCGCTCACGGGCTTTGTCTATCCTTTGGTCGTGACCGGCATCGGAAAAATAGCGTTTCCGGATCAAGCGTCAGGAAGCTTGGTGATGCGGGATAATAAAATAGTGGGCTCTTCGCTCATTTCCCAATCCTTCCAGGATCCCAAATATTTTTGGGGCAGGCTGTCTGCAACCTCGCCCATGCCGAATAACGCGAGCGCCTCGAGCGGATCGAACTTTGGGCCGACGAACCCCGCATTGCTCGAGGCGGTGAAGGCACGGATCGATGCGCTGAAGATGGCGGACCCGGACAATGCCTTGCTCATCCCCGTCGACCTCGTCACCGCTTCCGGCAGCGGCCTCGATCCCGACATCACTCCTGCAGCGGCGCTGTATCAAGTGGCTCGCGTCGCGCGGGTACGCAATCTGGATCCCGTCAAACTGCGGGAGACGGTACTCGCCCAAGTCAAAGGTCCGCAGTGGGGAATCTTTGGAGAATCGCGCGTGAATGTCTTGATGCTCAACTTGAGCTTGGATCGCGCGCCTAGCCGATGAACTCCGTCAGCCAGCGTCCCGATCCTGACCAGCTGCTGGCAAAGGTGCAGCGGCAAGAGGAGCAGTCTCAACGCGGCAAGTTGCGCATCTACTTCGGCTCCTCGGCCGGCGTGGGCAAAACCTACGCCATGCTGGCGGCGGCGCGCAAGCTCAAGGAGAACGGTCGGGACGTGGTGGTCGGTGTGGTGGAAACGCACGGCCGCCAGGAAACCGCTGCCCAGATGGAAGGACTTGAAATCCTGCCGCGCACGGTGATTTCTTACCGGGCAAAGGAAGTTTCAGAATTTGACATAGACGCCGCGCTGCAGCGGCATCCGGCGCTGATTTTGGTGGATGAACTCGCGCATTCCAACGTCCAGGGATCACGGCACCCCAAGCGCTGGCAAGATGTGGAGGAACTGCTCGGCGCCGGCATCGATGTCTTCAGCACCCTGAATGTTCAGCATCTGGAAAGCTTGAACGACGTCGTCGGAGGAATAACGCAGGTGCGCGTTTGGGAGACGGTGCCTGACACGGTATTTGATGCCGCCGACGAAGTGGTCCTGGTAGACATCCCTGCGGATGAGCTGCTGGCGCGTTTGAAAGCCGGCAAGGTGTATGTGGAAGGGCAGGCGGAGCACGCCGCCCAGAATTTCTTCCGCAAGGGCAACTTGATGGCGCTGCGCGAACTCGCCCTGAGGCGTACCGCGGACCGTGTCGAGGGCGATGTGCAAGCCTACCGCGCGGATCGCGCAATCGGCTCTGTATGGAAGACGGCCACCGCCCTGCTGACATGCGTCGGCCCCGATGCGGCGGCCGAACGCGTGGTGCGCGCCGCGGCGCTTCTCGCAAGTCAATTGAACGCCGATTGGCATGCGATTTATGTCGAAACGCCCGCATTGCAGCGCCTCCCCTCGGCGCGGCGCGAAAGGATTCTTGCGACATTGAGCCTGGCTCAGGAGCTTGGGGCGACGACTGCCGTGATTGCGAACGCACAAGTGGCCGAGAGCGTCGTTGCCTATGCGCGAAGCCACAATTTCTCAAAGCTCGTGATCGGCCGCGATCCAGGCCGCCGATTGTGGCCCTGGCAAAGATCGAGCGGACAAAAATTGGCTTTGCTTGCGCCCGATATCGATTTGATCGAAATCGGGCGTACCGCGGGCCCGATGCAAAACGGCGCCGTGAAAAATACCGCGTCATTCCACAGCGATGCATCCACCGACATGAGCGACCGGAGAAGGGCAAAGAATCTGCGCTACGTTTGGGCCGCCTGCGCCTGTATTGCGGTGACAGCCGTCTCGATGCCGCTGGCGGCGCATTTTGACCGATCGAACATCGTGGCGATCTTCATTTTGGCGGTCGTTTTGGTGGGCGTTCGCCTGGGCCGCGGACCTGCCGCGCTGTCCGCGGTGCTGAATGTTGCGGCCTTCGATTTTTTCTTCGTGCCGCCGCGCTTTTCGTTTGCCGTCAGCGATGTGCAGTATCTGCTGACGTTTTTCATCATGCTGGCGGTCGGGCTCATTACGGGCCAGTTGACGGCGGGGTTGCGCTTTCAGGCGCGAGTCGCTTCACATCGCGAAGAGCGCGCCGGATCACTCTACGAGATTGCCCGTGACTTGTCGGGCGCGGTGCAGATCGATCAAGTCATCAAGATCAGCCGCGAGTCGATCGAAAGAACCTTTCGCGCAACCGCTGCCATATTGCTGCCTGATCAGAATGGGCAGATCGCCATGCCCTTGCTCGGCACGAGCCCGAGCATGACCGACAAGCCGCTGAACATGGAAATTGGGATTGCACAGTGGGCCTTCGACCGAGGCCAGCCTGCGGGCTTCAGCACCGACACGCTGCCCGGCAGCGAGATTCTCTACATTCCGCTGCGCGCCCCGACCCGGGCTCGCGGAGTGCTGGCGGTGAAGGCCAATAACCGCAGGCTGCTGCGAATTCCGGAGCAGCGGCAATTGCTCGACACCTTCGCCGCGTTGATCGCGATCGCTCTGGAGCGTGTGCACTATGTCGGCGTGGCGCAGGATGCACTGATCACCATGGAGTCGGAACGATTGCGAAATTCGCTGCTTGCCGCACTTTCCCATGACTTGCGCACGCCGCTCACGGTTTTGGTGGGCCTGGCGGAGTCTTTGTATTTGACGAAACCCGAATTGTCGGCGGTGCAACGTGAAACCGCGGAGGCGATCACCGAAGAGGCGCATCGCATGAGCGCGCTCGTCAGCAATCTGCTCGACATGGCGCGGATCGAAAGCGGAGGCGTCAAGCTGAATCTCGAATGGCAGCCGCTCGAAGAGGTGATAGGCACGGCGCTCGACGCCACGCGCGGCATTTTGAAGCAGCATCGCATCGAGGTACGTCTTCCGCCCGACCTGCCGCTGGTGCGATTCGATGCCCTGTTGATCGAGCGCGTGCTGGTGAACCTGCTCGAAAACGCGGCAAAATACACACCCGCGGGCAGCACGGTGACGATCGCAGCCGAAGCAGTCGCCGATTACTTGAGCGTCTCGGTCTCGGACAATGGGCCGGGATTGCCCATCGGGCGCGAGGATGCGGTGTTCGAGAAATTCACCCGCGGACATCGCGAGTCCGCTACGCCGGGGGTGGGCTTAGGGTTGGCGATCTGCCGCGCCATCATCGAGTCGCATGGCGGAAAAATTCGCGGCCTCAATCGGGCCGGCGGCGGGGCGAGCTTCAATTTCACGCTGCCGCTGGGCCATCCGCCCCCGTCGGACATCGAGGCCGGCGCCGCGACTTCCTGAAGAGTCCTGTTTTCCGGTACGCCTATGAAAGGCTTCATCGATCAGTCGCCGGGCATCTGCGCCATCCCATTGGCGTGCCCCATAAATTTTTTCCAATACCCTGCCGTTGCCATCGATGAGCACCGTCAGGGGAAGCCGCGATGCGCCGAGCATGTTTTCCATCCGCAGGTCCTTGTCGATGAACTGGCTGATGGTTGCATTGATTTGTTTCAACAAGTTTTTGGCGCGATCCGCATCGTCGTCCGTCGAAATACCAATGATCGCGAAATAGCGGCTTTCGCTGCGCCACGCGAGACGTTCCAGCGACGCCATTTCCTCCCTGCATGGGCCGCACCAGCTTGCCCAGACATTGATGATCAGCGGCCTGCCGCGAAACTCGCTCAGCTTGCGAGCAGGGCCGTTCAGCCCTTGCAGCGTCGCATCGAGCAGAGTGCCCCCCTGCTCGACGGGGACGGCAATGGCCGCAGCGTTGGCGATGGCCGCAGCGTTGGCTATGGCCGCAGCGTTGGCTATGGCCGCAGTGTTGGCGATGGCGAAGCACAGCAAGGCAGATGTAGCGACCTGCTTCACGCGACCGGTTGGCCGCAACTCAAGGCCTGATGCGCGCAATGTGAACTGTCGCTCACAGATGACAGTGACTAACTTCGCGCTTGTGTAGCAAAATCGCCTCATGATCGACCGCACCTGCAAGTGTGCACTCATTCTGCTGATCGCCGGCATCAGCCCGCTCGGACTGCATCGTGCATATGCCGGGCTGGGCGGCGATTACGCAAGCGTCGTTGCCGATGCAGCCGATCTGCACGGCACCGAAAGTTCTGCCGATTGCCCGCACTATACTGTCTGGAAGATTACCGCGGATACCGGGATGCTTGTTCGCGAGTTCCTGAATGAAGACGGCGTGGTGTTCGCCGTGGCCTGGACCGGTCCTGTGTTGCCGGACTTCAGGCACCTGATGGGGGCGCGGTTTGCCGACTATGCCGCGGCAGTGGCGGCGCTGCGAAACCCGGGGCTGCAGCGCTCGGTGCGGCTTGCGAGTCCTGACCTGGTGGTGGAATCTGAAGGACACCTGCGAGCGTATGTCGGACGCGCCTACTTGCCCGGTCTGATTCCGCCGGGCGTCTCTTCCTCGGATCTGCGCTGAGCCGGATGGCTGAATGTCCCATGCGCCGGATTCTTCAAATCGGATCATTGTCGGTGCTGGCCCTGCTCAGCGCCTGTTTTGGCGGCAACGGTACCGGTACCGCGCCGGTCAAACCCACGCAAGTGCTCAATACGCTGGCGCTCACGGTGGATTCGGGTCCGGCCGGCGCATCCGGAGCGGTCAACCATGCATATGTCACTTTGATGGTTTGTGTGCCCGGCCAGGCGCAGTGCGCGAGCATCGATCATGTGCTGCTGGACACCGGCTCTGAAGGATTGCGGTTGGTGCGCTCCGTATTGTCGGCGCAATCCATCACGCTCAGCGCGCAGACCGACGGGCAGGGCCGCGCAATCGAAGAATGCGTCAGTTTCGGCGGCGGTCAAACCTGGGGTCCTGTGGCGCTGGCCGACGTAACCCTGGCCGGAGAGAGCGCTGCCAAGCTGCCGATTCAAATCATGGACGACACATTGGCCGGCGCGCCGCCTCCGGCGACATGCGGAGCGAATGGAACGCTGATCGACGGTGTTTCCGGATTCAATGCAAATGGAGTGCTGGGGGTCGGCGTGTTCGCCCAGGATTGCGGCGCCATGTGCGTCAACGCCGCTGCGCCGCTGCCCGTCTACTATGGCTGCACGGCAGCGGGGGCATGTTCAGCTGAAAATATCGCGCTTGCGGATCAGGTCGCCAACCCGGTCGCAATGTTCGCTGCAGACAACAACGGCGTCGTGATTCGTTTGCCGAATCTGCAAAATGCCAACGGCGATGCGTCGGTCACCGGGGAATTGATCTTTGGAATCAACACGCAGGCCGACAATGCGCTGCCCGTCACCGGATTGACGGTGTTGGGTGCGGACGCGCATGGTGATTTCACAGCCACCTACAATGGCAACACCACCCTCCTGCCGGCGATCATCGACTCGGGTGCCGACGCTTTCGCGTTCGATGATCCGACCATCGCGGTATGCGCCACGGGCGCGTTCATTGGCTATTATTGCCCGGCAATCGCGCCGAAAAGCGTGTACGTGATCGGCAGTGGTGTGGGCGTGAACAACGCCAGCAGCACGGTGAGCTTTGCGATAGCGGACCCGAATACATTTGTGGCCAATGCCGCTGCCTTTGCCGATCTTGCCGGCGGCGGCGGTTCGAGTGCCTTTACTTTCGGTGTGCCGTTTTTCTACGGTCGTACGATTTATTTCGGTATCGACCAGCGTGTTGCCGGCATCTACACGGGACCCTTCTACGCCTTTTGAATTGCCCCTCAGCCGGTCAACTGCCGAGTTCCTTTGCAATCGAGATGAAGCCGCGACCGGTGGCGATGTCCGCGGCTGAGACGCCGGCGCTGTTGCGCAATGATTTGTTGGCGCCCGCAGCCATCAATAGGCGGCAGATGTCCGCGTAGCCGCCGCGGCTCGCGGCGATCAGCGCGGTGTCCCCGGCACTGTTCTGGACATTGAGTTCCGGCGCGTGCGCCAGCAGTCCTTCGACCACTTCTCTATGGCCCTTCGCCGCCGCGATGAGCAACGGCGTATCGCCGGCCGCACTGCGCCGATTTGGACTGCCGTTGGACGTCAGCAGGGGCCGCAGAACTGCTGCGCTGTTTTGTGCGGCGGCGGCGTGCAAGACGGACAGGCCCTGGACATCAGTGCTGTCCCGGGGGGCGCCGGCCGCGAGCAGCGCGACCACCGCATCGGCGGAGCCGAAGGCGGCCGCGTACCACAACGCCGTACGCCGTTTATGGTCCTCTGCATCGATGCGGGCATGAACTGCGATCAAGCCTTGAACCAGAGCCATATTGCCGGCAGTGCCGGCAAGCATCAGTGCGGTGCGTCCTTGCGCATCAGCGGCCTCCGGATCAGCGCCGGCGGCGAGCAGCATCAGCGCGGCTTCTGAGTGCGTCGCGCGCAGCGCAGCCATCAAGGGCGTCGGTTCAGAGGCCGCATGCGCATTGGGTTTGACGCCGCCGCCGAGCAGCGTCTTGATCACTGCGAGGTCGCCGCGCGATGCCGCCAGCCATAGCGGGCTGTGGCCGGCGTGGTCGGTGGCGCTCGCGTCGGCGCCGCGCATCAGCAGCAGCTGCATACTCTCCAGCGCACGGGCATCGGCGGCTACCTGCAGCAGCGGGTCGCCTTGCGGCAAACGTAGATTCGCATCGGCACCCGCCTCCAGCTGTTGCCGCACGCCGGCCGTGTCATTGCGCGCCACCGCCAGTGCAATTGGGGGCCACCCACGGTAGACATCACCCGGTCGCGCGGGATCGAACCTGCCGTTTTGCCGTCCTTGGCTCGTACCGGCAACATGGGCCTGCAGACCCAGTGAACGCAGCTGGGCTGCTGCGCTTTCCGAGCCTACCGCGAGCGCCGTGTCCAGCGCCGTATAGCCTCGCCGGTCACGCGCGTCGAGAAGCGCCCCGGCGTGCAGCAGTGCCGCTATGACGACGGGCTGATCGGCTCGTGCCGCATAAAAGAGTGCGGTGCGCTGTTCTGCGTCGGCCGCCAGCGGATCGGCTCCTCGTTGCAGAAGCAGATCGATCAAGCCGGTGTCGGTTCGCTCGGCGGCGAGCATCAATGCGGTGATGCCTGCCAGATCCGCAGCGCGTGGGTCGGCGCCCAAATCCAACAACTCCGCGGCGGCTGCCGCGCTACCGGCCTCGGCCGCGTACGACAGCGGCCCGCGCGAGAATTCGTCGCGCACGGTAATGCTGCGCGCGCCGAGGCGCTGCAGCTCCGCAGCGTCGTTCTTGCGCGCACAGTCGATCACCCAGGCGGACAGCAATGCCGGTTCGGAGGTCCCCAGGATCTCGCGCTCGAGCAATGAACGTCCGGAGTGCAGCGCCTGTACGGCGGGGTCATAGCCCAGCTCGGCCGATCGCTGCAACCACTGTTGCGCCGAACCGATTGCCGCGTCCGGGGCACGCGTGAGTTCGGCCGCCAGCACGAATGCAGCGGCACCCTGACCGCCTTCGGCAGCCGACCGCAGCAACTCGCGCGCACGAGCGGGGTCAGGCGCGACGCCGACGCCGTTGAGGTAGATGAGGGCCAGTAGATATCGAGCATTGGGATTGCCTGCGTTGCCGCCCGCGGCCAGCAGTTCAATCGCCTTGCCGAATTGCAGCGTGCGCAGCGCCGAGCGCGCCGGCTCCAATGGATCCTTGGGCTTGGTCTGCCGTGCCGGCGCCGCCGTTGCCGAAAGGTTGACGGCGCAACACAGTAGAGCGATGCCGCACCAGCGGCGATGCACGATTCCAATCATGCGGTTCCAAACTTGGTTTCGACCTGGATGCCGATCGAGCGCAGGAAGTCATTCGGCAGTATTCCGCCCGCACTGACGATCACCGCGTCATTGCGGATCCGGACATCCTTTCCCGACTGCTGCAGAAGCACTTCCTGCGGACGAATCTCGCGCACCTGGGAATTCAGCAGCACCTTGAGCAGACCCGCGGCGCTCGCTGCCTC
>Ga0210406_10005313_pt1 | contig 13529 bp, 10 predicted proteins | sample IncBWC30MmetaG_FD_155454 | JGI IMG/M metagenome (GOLD analysis project Ga0210406, IMG submission 155454) | Forest soil microbial communities from Barre Woods Harvard Forest LTER site, Petersham, Massachusetts, United States - Inc-BW-C-30-M | ecosystem: Environmental > Terrestrial > Soil >... | reverse complement strand
CTCATGCGCCGGGGCAGTATCGGATCGGGGTGATCGATACGGCTTACTTTCTGGCTCGACATACGCATTTGGGGCTGCGGCATACGCTGGCCTTGCTGGATGTGATCGCGGGATTGATCGCGGTTTTTACGCTGTTCCTGGTCCTGCGGCGTTCGCCGGTCTATCGCAGGGCAAGCCAGGCGGCGGAGTGGTTTGGGGCGGCGAGTTTTGTGGTTCTCGTCCAGTTCTATCCGGCGTGGCTGCTCTGGTATCAAAAGCCTGAGACGCTGCCGACGGCCGCGATGCTTTCGCTGGCGCTGCTGTTGTTGACGGTGCGGCTGAATGGCCGATTGGGCACGATGGTGCCTGTTGTTGGACTTCTGCTGTTAGCGGTGGCGCAGGGATTTGTTCGCGCCGATGCCGCGTTTGCACTGCATGTAGGGATTCTGCTGGTATGCCTGACGCCGGCGGGACGGGGATTTGCGCCGCCGCGCCGGCTGCAGGCGGGTACAAGCCTGATTGCGGTGGTGCTGGCGGTGGGCATCCAGTATTGGCTGATGTGGAGGATGTATCCGCAGGCGAAACTATGGCGATACCCAGGTGCGGCAACTGTTTCTCAACCTGAGATCGCCGGAGAAATTTGTTCCGTTCCTTCTTTTCCCGGGCCGTTCGCGTGGACCGCAGTGATGTTGATGCGGAGACGCTATCAGGCGGGTTTGGCGCGGATTGCGATGTTTACGGCAGCGGTTATTTTTCTGGCGATGTGGGTGACGGTTGGGCGGATCGGGGAAGTGCGTATTTTTCTGCCGTTTACCCTGACGCTCGCGCCCCTAACGGTGGAGCTTGCGATGCAACATTTTCTTCCGGAAGAAGTGACGATGAGGGGATGACGTAGAGAGATTTCTCATTCGCAGGCAGGACTTCTGCGGCAAATGGCGATCGATAGATTTGCCGCAGAGCCGCCTGCAGAACCCATGCGTAACAAGCGATCAGGACGAGTTCGATGAAGAGGAAGAGAATGCACTTGGGATCGTGAGATAAGAGTCCCTGATGGAGCCCTGTGGCCTTGAGTTCTCGGAGCAGAGTCTCCCAATAGCTGTGGCTAGCCGCACTGACAACACCGAGAAGCGCGAATCCAGCGATGTTGAGTCTACTTCTAAAGAGCAGACAAATGGGGAAGAGAGAGAGCATGAAATATGGCGGCCAGGACTTCTTGGAAAACAAGATGAGAGCGACGGTCAGGGCAGCGAAGCCGAAGGTGAGAATTCGCAGACGAAGGGGCGGGGTGGCTCCCCGGGATTTGACGGCAATGAGCAGGTAGATCGAAGCACATACAACGAGCACCAGCATGTCCCACGCGATGGATGGGACGGTGATGCCAGTGATGCTTTCGAAGACAAAGGGAAGATCGTCTGCTGACTTCAGGCCTCTCTCGGAGATGAGCGGTTGAAGACTCGGGAGATGGAGGAACAAGCATATTCCGTAGACGATCGCGATGATCATCGACAGGCCAGCTAGCCAACGCCAGCGGCGAGGAACTGCCGCGATGAATCCTGGAACGTAGAGCAGAGGAAGAAACTTGACTGCTACAACCCCAAAGCCGACGGCGGCGCCCGACGCGAAAACTTGATGACGATACACAAGGAACAATGCAAGGACCAGGAGAACGGCGATCATGACGTTGTTTTGTCCATTGATGGTGACAAACTGGATGCTGATCGCACTGGTGAGGTATAGCAGCGCACTGGTACGCACATGCTCCTCCGTCAGGAAGAGCCGGCCTACGCGAAGCCAGAGAGGAAGGATCAGGGTCTCTACGAGGACAACTAAAAGGATGAGAGCAAGAGGTGAAAACCAGATACGAAGGGCGATGGCATCCAGATAGGGATGCAATGGGGCGTACGGAGAAGGGAAATCGCGATAGGGCAGGAGATGCCTAAGAACTAATCTTGCTTCGTTCCAATAAAAGCCTACAACATCGCCGCGAGGCTCCAGGTGCAGGAGGAGAAAAGCCCCGATGTATATGGCGAAGCGGCTGAAGACGAAGGCAAGGTTGACCAGGAGATCGAATGACTCGCGTGGAAGGCTGAAAAGACGGCGGATAGAACAAACGACGATGCTTATTCCGCCAATCAGAACGCTGAGCGAGGTCCTAGCGATAAGAGATTGAACGCCCGTCATTAGGTCCTCCGTTACTCGTACGAGAGTGCGTCGATGGGATCTTTGCTGGCGGCTTTGAGAGCGGGATAGAGCGCTCCCAGGATGGCTCCGATGAAGGCGATGAGAACGGCTTTCCAGACGTAAGGAAGATCGATGACGAAGTCGAGCGTGGGGAAACGGGCTTCGAGGGCGGCGCTGAGGGCGAAACTGGCAGCTATGCCGCCGAGGATGCCGACGACGGCCAGGACGCTGGTTTCGCGCAGGACGATGCCGACGATGTAGGCGCGGGAGGCTCCCATGGATTTGAGGATGCCGATCTCGCGGGTGCGCTCCATGACGGCGGTGTACATGGACTGAAAGATGACCAGGAAACCGATGACGACGGCGATGCCGATGACGACGCGGAGGCCGATGTTGAAGCCGGGGAGCGCATTGGGAGTCATGGAGGAGAGGTACTCGTCGGTGGTGATGACGTTGTACTGGGACATGCCGGGGGTGGCGAGGATGGCCTTGCGGACGTCGTCCTCGTATTTCGGCGGGTGCTCGGTCTTGAGGTAGAAGGCGGTGGCTTTGCCTTCGGTGCCGGTGAGGGTGCCCATGGTGTCGAGCGGGATGAACTTGCGCCCGCCCTTGCCGTGCTCGACGATGCCGGAGATGCGGAAGGGGTGTTTGAGGATATCGATGGTGTCGCCGACTTTTTTGCCTGCGCCGATGTAGTCGTCAACGATGACGTCGTTGGGTCCCTGGAAGGGTCCGCCGGAGAGGAAGACGAAGGGGAGGAGGCCGTCGTAGGTCTTGAAGTCGATGCCGTAGATGTTGTCGAGGGAACTGGTGATCTGGATGTTGACCGGGGCGACGACTTTGATGTGGGGGATCTGGGCGAGAATGTCGGCGACCTTGATGGAGGCGCCGGCGGGGCTCATGCCGATGAAGTTATTGGTGGTGCTGGGGCGGACGAACATGTCCATGCCGATGCCGTTGGTGCGGTCCTTGAAGCCGTTGAGCTTGCCCATCAGGATGGCGGTGATGGAGAGGATCATGATGACCTCGATTGCGATGGCGAGACAGCTGATGAGCGAGCGCAGGGGACGGTGGACGAGATTGCCGACAACTAATTTGTTCATGATGATACCAGTGTATCGGACAGACACAGGGCGGGTCCCGCTGTCAGGAGGCTGGCGCCATATCATGGACGGCGGGCTTTGGCTCAGGTCCTTCGCGGGGGAAGGAGCTTCCTGCGCAGGTAGTCCTTGAAGCTGTCGCAGGGGCCGGCGAGTAGCAGACTGAGGGTGAGGGCAGTTGCGAGAAGCGCCAGCTTGGCCCAGAGGCTCGAGTGAGGATAGGGTACCGTCGCCGCAAGCAGAACGAAGAGCGGGAAGTGGATGAGATAGAGCGGGAAGGTAGCGGCGGCGATCTTGCGGATGATGCGAGCGGCGATGCCGTCCTCTGCGATCGGAAGATTGCGGACGGCCATCGAGAGCGGGAGGAGGATGGCCACGGTGGCGATGGCGACAATGTCCATGGAGGAAGTGAGGCGGCCAATGTAAAACCAGTTGGCGTGGAAGCGGTCGATGAGGGCTCGGCTGCCGTGGACGCCGGCGATGCTGAGCAGGCTTAAAGCCACCAGTTTTGTGAGGAAGGTTCTGGTGAAGGCGCCGTTTTGATAAACGTCGTAGGCGGCACAGCCCAGCAGCCAGAGAGGGAACATCAGGAAGATGGTGGGCCCGACAAGCAGGAAGACGACGATCCATGCAACGACCCGCTTTTTGCCGCGGAGATAGACGGCAATCCCGAAGAGGGCGTAGTAGACACACTCATAACAGAGCGACCAGAAGGGACTGTTGGAGAGGGGCGAGGAGTCGCGGAACCAGGATTGCGAGAGCATCGCCAGACTGAGGAGGAAGCGCACGAGCTTGCGGACCCAGGTGAGCGAGAGCAGAGAGAGATGCACGGAGGTCTGTCTTGCGCCCTCGCCGAAGTTTGCTGAGTAAAAGGCGGGATTAAAGTGAGCAGAGAGCAGGTCGAAGAGAACCGTGAGTGTAAGCGCCGGCAGAGCAACGGAGTAGATGCGGGCGAAGCGGTCGAAGGTGTAGCGGCGCACATCTCCGTACTTCACGGCGGTGATGTAGCGGATCATGAAGCCGGAGAGGATGAAGAAGACGGCGACTGCGCCCTCGGCAAAGCTCATCAGGATGCGAGGCCAGCCGGTAGTGAAGTAGCTTTGGGAGACGTGACCGATGGCGACGGTGAGTGCGGCAAGAAAACGAACGACATCGAGAAGGATTGAGGGGCCGGGGGCGAGATACTGGGCGGTGATCGGCGAGACGGAGTTGGCGGGCTGGCGTTGCGTCTGCGACGTTGTGTTGTCCAGCATCGTAACGTTGTCCGCCATCGTCGGCTCCATCAGCAGGATCTGATCGGCTGCGTTAGACAGGGGAGGGTCCTCGTGGATTTGGATTGCTCACACAAACTATATCCGACGTGAAGTTCGCTATGCAGGGCCAGCTTTGCAGTCCAGTACCTTCCGAACGGCTGTACGGAAACCAAACCGCAGGGGATCACAACAGATGTCGGATCTCAGGTTTGAGAAGATGCGGGGGGCAGCAGCCGACCGGGAATGGCGCGGACAGGGGCGCCGTGACGAAGCTGAATGCCTTCCGGGCCGATGAAGAAGGTTCCAATCACGGGCATGATGTAGGCACCTGTGATCGCGGCAAAGACGATGGCGAAGGCGCCGAAGAAGCACAAATAGATCATGCTGTTGATATCGCCTTCAGGAGCGGCGTGCGCGAAGGCCACCATGACGAGGAGTCCCCATGGCGCCTTGCGAAAGTCTCCGCAGAGCGAGTCGAAGATGGTGAACAGGAGAAGCCAGATAGCGGGGGCAAGCAGAAAGATGCCATACCATCCCAGAAGGTGAAAGGCGGCTGCGGTGGAGGAGAACGAGATACCGGTGCTAACGTCCTCCTCGGCCAGCAGGCCGATCTCGTGAGCAAAGTTGTTTCCAGACGCAAGAGAGGGTTTATCTGGCCAGATGAAGTGGGGAACGACGTTCTCGAAGCTCTGAATGACCGGGTAGAAGCCGAGGGTGCCGAATTGCTGGGTGTGATTGTCCAGCGCATCGTCGATCGCGATCATTTCGAGACGGTCGAAGAAGCCTTGCGGCGTGTTGAAGTAGCCCAGAGCACGGTTCTCCAGATCTTCGTTTGAACTTTCATAAAACTGCTCACGAACGTATCCCAGGTGCGACAAAAGAGAGAGAGAGGTGTCGACGTTGTAAAATGCCCCCTCTTCTCTGAAGGTTCTTCCATATTGAGAGTAGGGAACCAGGTAATAAAAGATGAAGAATGCGGTGAAAACCATGCCGACGAACTGCAACCGGGTGATCCTGTAGCGTTGCGAGGATGCGGCCAATATCCAACAGACGAAGGGAGTAATCATCCCCTCTTTGGAAAAATTGAGGACCCCTGTGATGAACATGAAGGCGGCGGATACCAGGACGGGAAAATTGATGCTGCGAGTTCCTCCGCTGCGGCGGCAGCTGTTGAGGACACCCAGCATGACCGCAAGCGGGAAGAAGCGGTTGATCTGATTGAGAGCGCTTGAGACCGTGCCATTTCCGCCAGGCACATAGAAGCCGGCGAAATAGATTAAAAAACCGGTTACCATGCATCCGACAGTGGCGGTCTGCATGTTGGCGTCGGTCACCATCTTGCCGAGGAGAGCCTTTTTCGTGGAGAGTCTTCGGCTGAGAAAGGCGGCAACCAGCATCATGCACATGCCGGCGAGATAGATACTCATCGTCAAGATGGGATTCTGGAGATTGGAGTCTGCGGGCTCCCCGAGATAGGCCTTCATGCAGAGGCCAATGATGACCCCGAGGACGGAGTTGAAGAAGACGAAGGCTCCAGCGGCGCGAGTGAAACCGCCTCCAACGTTGAAAGCCATTGCGGCGGCGACGATATACCCGGCAGACAAGAGAGAGAACGTGGGATTCGTGCCTTGAAGCAGCTGGATGACACAGAGCGTTCCTGCGAAATAACAGACGGTCGAGAGCGAAACGTGATCCGGAAAAGGGAGGCGCATTCGTTTTCTTTGGTGCAGATGGAACTATTGAAGTACTGACTCAAGTCCAATCGGTTGCGTTACCGAATCGATCTGCAGTTTTCAGGCCGGAGTCAAGGGACCCGCTTTTTTTGGGCTGGCAGATTGTGATGCGGCAACTGTCCGGTAAGTATACCGAAACAACCAGCGAACCCTTCTCCGGATCAGACGTTGGAGTTCGACACCGATGCTTGTCGCATTCGGCGATTTTGAGCATACAAACCAAAGGTTTTGATCAGATGATTTCGAAGACGCAGCGAGGGTCGCTCAACGAGGTAGTAGGAGAGTTCCGCTACGACCAGGATCGCGAGCCAACTGAAGGGAAAGGTATAAAGAAGCTTCAGGGACGGTCCAAAGAGGCTTAAGTTGAACCAATTCAGAAATAGCGTCTGCCATATATAGATGCTGTAGGAGAGTACGCCTATGTGCGCAATGGGCCGGGAGTTGAGAATGCGGCCCACCCCAGAGGTAGGGTTACGGACGCACCATAACAGAAAGAAGGAGATTGCGACGCCGCAGAAGGTCATGCCGACGGGGAAGTCCCAGTAATTCTGATACCGCGCGTTGAGGCAATCGGACAGGACGATGGCGGCGGGCGGAATCCACCAGATTTTGGTTGCGAACTTGTAGAGGCGCTCAAAGAGGGGGGTGCCCTGCACCAGGGCCAGGAGGCAGCCGAACATCAGCGAATCGGCGTGAAAGTGAAAACCATAGCTGTTGTGCAGAACGGTGTGGCGGGCGAGCGTGAAGCTGACGACCCGAACGATGGGTGCGATGAGGATGATTGCGATGGCTATTTTACTGGCCTTCGACCTGCCTTCGGCCCCTGGCCGGCGAAGACAATACAGGAGGAGGAGGGGCCAGATAAGGTAGAACTGCTCCTCGATGCTGAGGGACCAGAAGTGCTCCAGCGCCCACATCCGGCTGAGCGCGTGGTCGTGAAAAAAGAAGAGCGCGCTGATGATGTCGAGTTTGAAGATGGGCAGCTTGCCGGCCAGACCCAAAAGCAAGAGAACCCCGACATAGACATAGAGAGGCGGCAAAATGCGCATGGCGCGACGGAAGTAAAAGCCGCGCAGGCTGATGGAACCGCGCTTTTCGTGCTCGCGAAGCAGAAGGCTGGTGATGAGATAACCGCTGATGACAAAGAAGATACGGACGCCTGTGGCGCCATTGAAGATACCCACCCAGAGGTAGGAGATCGGGCCGTTGACTTCAAGGCGCTGGAGGCTGTGGAGGGCAAGAACCAGAAAGATCGAGAGCGCCCGGAGACCGTCGAGACTAGGGATGCGATGGGCGGATGCTTCATCCGCGCGGGTGGTCTCTACCGCCATGCAGGGGCTCCTTTGGAAGATTATAGCGTGGGGAAATGGGCCGCCTTGGTCTAACTAGTCTGGTTCCAATGTGGTAAGTGGGAACCGTATAACACAAATGGGGCTTTGACTTGAGCAAATATTCCGGTCTATTCTTCGAGGAACTGGCGCGGCCGGAGCAGCGGTCTGCGTATGGGTCGGACGGAGCGAATGGAACGATTCTGCGACGAGTTGCGATGGGAGCGGGAGCGGCGTAAGGTCTCGATTGAAAAGATCTGCGAGGAGACAAAAGTCGCGGCGCGTCATCTGCTTGCTCTGGAGGCGGGGGACTACGACGCCTTGCCGGGCGGGGTATTCCGAAAGGGTATTGTACGGAGTTATCTGGCCGCTCTGAAGTTGGACGAGGTTACCTGGATTGAACGATTTGAGGCTAGTCTGCGGGAGAGCGGCACCGCGAGCACGGAAGCAAAGGATTGGACTGAGTTTGCCGAAAATGTGCGGAGAAACAGGGTGGGGGGCCAGTCGCCGACCAGCTTGCGATGGATGGGCGTGGCAGTGATGGTGGGAACGCTGGTTGCGCTGGGTTGGAGTGTGTGGAAGTTTGCGCTGCATGGACGGCTGATTCCATAAAACACGACGCTTGAATACAGCCAAGACTCTCTCCAACTATTGCATCTTGAAAGATTGTAAGGCGTCGAACAGCACCAACCGTTTGGGATATATTCTTGGAGAACTGGGGAATTCCATCGCAAACATAGACGCACGTTTCTCAGGGCGACATATTGCGAGTCTGGATGGGCTTCGCGGTCTCGCATTTTTGATGGTCTTCTTCCGCCATTACGGGATGACCTCGCATGCGACAAATATCTGGTTGAAGAGTGCATTTTTTATCTGCTTCGGCGGATGGATGGGTGTAGATCTATTTTTTGTACTCTCTGGTTTCCTTATTACGGGAATTCTTCTGGATACACGGGAACTACCAACATATTTCACAAACTTCTATGCGCGACGCGCGCTGCGTATCTTTCCGCTTTATTACACGGTTCTGGCAGTACTGTTTGCGCTGACCCCATGGCTTCACCTGCAATGGCATAAAGGACATTTGGCTTATGCGTTGTATGCGGGAAATGTTGCCTCTAACCTGAACTCTAGCCTTTCGACAGTGCAGCCCTATGTATCCTTCTTGCATCTCTGGTCGCTGGCGATCGAAGAGCAGTTTTATCTGTTATGGCCGTTTGTAGTAATGGCGGTTGCGAATCGACGACGGCTGGCGTGGATTTGTGTCGGATTGTCTGCAGGTGGATTAATCCTGCGCGTCTGTTTGCTGGCCTGGTTGCCACGCGGAGACGCCTATGAGTGGTGCTATGCCCAGCTACCTACGCATATGGATGGTCTTCTGAGTGGAGCGTTGGGGGCGATCATCGTCCGAGCGATTCCGTTGGAGTCGGCGTTGCGATGGGCGCGGCGCGTGGTACCGTTTGCGCTTGGCATCCTGATAGTGATAATCGCCTTTGCTGGAATCGATTTCCACTCCGTATCGATGATTGTGCTTGGTTTTCCGGCGCTGGCCGTGACGTTTGCATGCACCGTGCTCTTTGCGCTGAGGTCAGGGTCCGTCGTGAATCGGATCGGCAATCTCTCGATACTGCGCTTTGTTGGCCGCTACAGCTATGGGATGTACGTTTACCACATTCTATTTTGGCCGGGTCTGGCCTGGATGCAGCCGTGGCTTCAAGCGCACTTGCACTCAGCGTTGCTCGGTGGAGTTTGCTTCACGCTCCTGATGCTAGGAGGCACTATGGTAGTGGCGGTGGCAAGTTACGAGTTGTATGAGAAACGGTGGTTGAGACTCAAAAGACTATTTGCATATGAAAAGCGCGAGCCCGAGGTTGCCGTTTGATGCAGAATATTGCCATTCAGGTGGCATACGAGCAGAGACCAGTGTGAACTTTGCCGTTGCGGAATGACACAGGTAAAATGGATACGTTGGACGCTGCCTGGGCTAAGTGTTCAGGCAGGTACTCTTTGGAGGAGATATTTTGGCTAAACGCGACCGTTTTCTATTTACCAGTGAGTCTGTGACTGAGGGGCATCCGGATAAGATTGCCGACCAGATCTCCGATGCGATTCTCGATGCCTGCCTGGCGCAGGATCCCTACAGCCGTGTGGCGTGCGAGACGCTGACCTGCACTGGACTGGTGGTGATCGCAGGCGAGATTACAACGAAGGCCTATGTGGACTTCCAGAGCCTGGTGCGCGGAACGGTCGCGGCGATCGGGTATGACAATGCGCTGTATGGGTTCGATTCGAATACCTGCGCGGTGATTTCTACGATCAACAAGCAATCGGGCGATATTGCCATGGGCGTGGATACGGGCGGAGCCGGCGACCAGGGCATGATGTTCGGGTATGCGACGAACGAGACGCCGGAGCTGATGCCGACGCCGATCTCGCTTGCTCACAAGCTGGCGGAGAAACTGAGCGAGGTTCGCAAGAATGGGTTGATGTCGTACCTGCGGCCGGATGGCAAGAGCCAGGTGACGGTGGAGTATGACTCGAACCATAAGCCGGTTCGGGTGGATGCGGTCGTGATCTCGACGCAGCACGCGGAGAACGTCGGCAACGAAGAGCTGCGCGCGGACATTTTGAAAAATGTGATTCAGGCTGTGATTCCGGCGAAGCTGCTGGATGAGGACACGAAGTACCATATCAATCCGACGGGACGGTTTGTGGTCGGCGGACCGATGGGCGATACGGGTTTGACAGGACGGAAGATCATCGTCGATACGTATGGCGGTATGGGGCGGCATGGTGGCGGAGCGTTCAGCGGTAAGGACGCGACCAAGGTCGACCGTTCGGCGGCTTATATGGCGCGGTACGTGGCAAAGAATATTGTTGCCGCTGGATTAGCGGACCGTTGCGAGGTGCAGCTTGCCTACGCGATTGGTGTGGCCGAGCCGGTGAGCGTGCTGGTGGATACGTTTGGCACGGGCAAGGTCGATGAGACCAAGCTGGAGGAGCTGGTGCGGAAGAACTTCTCGCTGACGCCGAAGGGCATTATCGAGGGGCTTGATCTGCGCAAGCCGATCTTTAAGGCGACGGCAGCGTATGGTCACTTCGGGCGTAAGGGCGAAACCTTTACGTGGGAGAAGACGGACAAGGCTTCGGCGTTGGCGGAGCAGGCTGGTGTCAAACAGGCTGTTGCCAAGTAGTTCATACGTATAGGTTGGAAAAGAGGGCGGGCCTTCGGGCCTGCCTTTTCTTTTGTTGGTGGGATTTGAGGAAGATGCGGGTAGACTGCTGAAAATCGCCTTAATTGCATCTCAGGTAACACCAGCCCCAGTAGGGAAAGGGTTTTTGATGCTTATTAAGTCTGAATACGATATTCAATTTCATCTTCCGATACCTACGCCGATGGTGGCGATGCTGCATCTGCATCCGTCGCTCGAGCCTTCGGTGTGTTCAGGCAATGAGTTGAAAGTGGAGCATATTGACCGGGATACGAAGACTGAGGTTGCGACTTCGGAGTATCTCGATGTGTTTGGAAACCGCTGCACGCGGTTTACTACACCGGCCGGCGCAATACGGCTGAGCGGGATCAGCGTCGTTGCGAGGGAGGAGTTGGCTGATCCGATCCATGCGTATGCGCAGCAGGCTCCGGTGGAGAATCTGCCGTCGGAGGTGCTGCAGTTTTTGCTGCCCAGCCGGTACTGCGAGGTGGATAAGTTTGTTGCGATCGCGCAGGACCTGTTTGGCTGGATGACGCCTGGATGGACACGAGCTGCAGCAATTCGCGACTGGGTGCATGGGAAGGTGGCGTTTAACTATCAGGCGGCTCGGCCTACCAAGACGGCGATGGATGTCTTTACGGAGCGGGTGGGGGTGTGCCGGGACTATCAGCATCTCGCGATTACACTTTCGCGGTGCCAAAATATTCCGGCGCGGTACGTGACGGGGTATCTGGGGGATATTCGCTGGCCTTATAGCGGTCCGGGGGATTTCAGCGCGTGGTATGAGGTGTTTCTGGATGGGCGCTGGATGACGATGGATGCGCGGCATAATGAACCGCGGATGGGGCGGGTGTTGATGGCCACGGGGCGGGATGCGGCGGATGTGGCGATTACGACGTCGTTTGGGAATGCGATTCTGACGAATTTTTATGTGGATAGCTATGAGGTGCGAGAGGATGGGACTACGGTGCCGAGTCTGCCGGGGTCGGTGGCGCAGGAGGCTGTGGTGACGTCGGCGAACCGAGGCTCGGCTGGTGCGATTCAGGGTTTGGCGTAGAAGGTGTAGGTTGCGGTGTAGGGGACGCGCGTTACGGCGTTGAGGTGCTGGGCATCGCAACCTGCGGTGGGAGCTGCGCCGCCGTGGGTGTCGGAGCGGCGGATGTATTCGACGTGGGTCATGATACCGGAGCCGGAAGGACTGACGGCTTTGAGCTGAAGCCAGGGGATGGATGTGGGCTCAGGGGATGGGCTCTTCTGGAGGACCTCGCCTTTGACTGCGCTGCCATCGTTGGATTTCCAGATGGGACCGGCGCCGTGGGTGCCTATGGGGTTGCCGGATGCGTCGAGGAGTTTGGCTTCGGGCGCTTGAAAGACCCATTGCGGCCCTGCGGCGGATTGCTGGCAAGTGTAGATTTGAACGCCCTTTCCGGTGACGGTGAGGATGGCGTGTTGCGAGGGTGGCGGTTCTGTGGGGTTCTGTGCGGTTGCAGCGGTTGCGAAGAGGGTTGCGCTGAGAGTCAGGAGGACGCGGGTTCGTTGCATGATCGAGCAGTTTACGCCAAAGATGTTTCGCCAGTTTGGAGGAACGAAACGGAGTGTGGCCGATGTGGGTGGCGTGGGAGGATACTGGAATGACGATGACTAGTGCAGTAAAGACAAGCGACGGCGCGATTGTGGTCCCGAGTTATTTTCCTGGGAAGCAGTGGCAGCAGGTGCTGGAGCGGGATGCTCGGGCGGATGGGCAGTTCGTGTATGCGGTGAAGTCTACGAAGATTTACTGCAAGCCGAGTTGCGCGAGCCGGCGGCCTACGCGGAAGCAGGTGAGCTTCTTCCCTTCCCCGGCGCAGGCGGAGGCGGCCGGATATCGGGCGTGCAAGCGATGCGAGCCGGAGCGGACGGAGGCGAAGGCGGATCCTCAGGCTGGGGCCATTGCTGCGGTAACGGAGTATCTGCGGGAGAACGCGGATTCTGAAGGGCGTACGCGACTGGCGGATGTGGCGAAGGCGACCGGTGTGGGGCGGCTGACGATTCTGCGTGGGTTCAAGCGGGTGCTGGGGGTGAGTCCGGGGCAGTATGCGAAGGAGGCTCGGCTGGAGAGGTTCAAGAATAAAGTGCGCGAGCCGAAGAAGGGAAAGGCCCCGATTACCGATGCGATCTATGAGTCGGGGTTTGGGTCGAGCAGCCGGTTGTATGAGAAGAGTTCGGCTGCGCTGGGGATGACGCCGCGTGTGATGCGAGAGGGTGGTGCGGGGCTGTTGATTCGGTATACGACGGCGGCTAGTCCACTGGGACGGATGCTGGTGGCGACGACGGATGTGGGGATCTGCTCGATTGCCTTTGGACGGGACGATAAAGAGTTGGTTGCCGGCCTGCGGGAGAAGTTTTCCAAGGCTCAGCTTGTCGGGGCTAAGGGAAATACTGGATGGCTGGCGGAGGCGGTGGCGTTTGTGGCGAGTCAGTTGGGGGAGCACCCGCTGGCGGCTACGTTTCCGCTGGATGTGAGGGCTACGGCGTTTCAGCAGCGGGTATGGAAGGCGCTGCAGGCGATTCCGAGGGGAGAGACTCGGAGTTATTCGGAGATCGCGCTCCAGCTTGGAGCGCCGACTGCTTCGCGGGCTGTGGCGAGTGCTTGCGGGGCGAATCCGGTGGCGGTGGTGGTGCCTTGTCATCGGGTGGTGGGGAAGGATGGATCGCTGACGGGATACCGGTGGGGCGTGGAGCGGAAGCGGAGGCTGCTGGAGGC
>Ga0210406_10005311_pt1 | contig 13531 bp, 14 predicted proteins | sample IncBWC30MmetaG_FD_155454 | JGI IMG/M metagenome (GOLD analysis project Ga0210406, IMG submission 155454) | Forest soil microbial communities from Barre Woods Harvard Forest LTER site, Petersham, Massachusetts, United States - Inc-BW-C-30-M | ecosystem: Environmental > Terrestrial > Soil >... | reverse complement strand
GCCGATCCTTTCATTCATAAACTTGTATATCAAAGCTTCGATGAGCTTTTCGATAACTGTATTTGCCAATACAAAAATTACCGCGAGCTTGAGCTTGGCTTTGTCGGATCCATCGCTCATTACTTTGAAGACACATTGAGAGAAGTCGCTGCAAAAAAAGGTTTGAAAATAAGTATCGTGGATCCTACTCCGTCAGACGCATTGCTCGAATACCATATACAAAAAGAGTTACATGCATGAATGTAACAGAATCCCCATCAAGGTTCAACGACCTTGAGAAAATGTCTGTTTCTGAACTTCTGCACAATATTAATAATGAAGATAAGAATGTTCCCCTGGCAGTACAGAAAGCAATTCCTCAAATAGAAAAACTTGTTGAAGAGATCGTTCCCCGGATGAAAAAGGGTGGACGACTTTTTTATATAGGAGCAGGCACCAGCGGCAGGCTCGGTATTCTGGATGCATCAGAATGCTCTCCAACTTTTGGCGTTCCGGATACCATGGTGATCGGACTTATCGCAGGAGGAGAAAAAGCCATACGTAAAGCGGTTGAATTTGCGGAAGATGATAAAGAACAGGGCTGGAAAGATCTGAAAAAATATAAAATCAAGGAGAATGATATTATCATAGGCCTTGCAGCCTCCGGATATACACCTTATCCCATTGGTGCATTGGAGGAGGCGAACAAAAATAATATCCTTACCGGATGCATTACCTGCAATAAGAACACTCCACTTGCCGCTACAGCAAAATTTCCCATAGAAGTTATCCTCGGTCCGGAATTTTTAACAGGCAGCACCAGAATGAAATCAGGTTCTGCCCAGAAGCTGGTGCTAAATATGATCTCCACTTCAGTGATGATACAGCTCGGCAGGGTAAAGGGAAATAAAATGGTCGACATGCAGCTGACTAATAAGAAATTAATTAGCCGTGGAATTAAAATGCTGATGGATGAGTTAAAGGTAGATAAAAACAAAGCCGGCGAACTTCTCAAAAAACATCGGAATGTCCGCCAGGCCATAGAATGGTACCGGAAAAATGCATGAGATAGAACCCTTTTACAACTGGGATAAATTTTATTCTTCCTCTGATGACGAAAGATCTCCCTTTTATGGGGTAGAATATAACCTGGTTCACTACACCAATGATATTTACGGATATTATATCCATCCGCTCTGGGATTTTATAGGTTCTGAAACCCTATATGTAAAAATCCTTTTTGCGGATTACGAAAAACGCTTTGCAGTGATAGAGTTATTCGGTGAATGGAATGATACCCTTCACAACGACATTATGCACCTGAAAAGAAATGTCATTGACCTGATGGTGCGGGAGCATATCAATAAATTTATTCTGATCGGCGAGAATGTTTTGAATTTTCATGGCTCAGACGATTGCTATTACGAAGAGTGGTTTGAAGATGTGGAAGACGGCTGGATTGCGGCGGTAAATTTCCGTGAATTTGTATTCGATGAATGGAAAAAATACAACCTGGATTCCTACATCAATTATGGAGGGACCATGGAAGTCGACGATTGGCGCACCATGAGCCCCGCTGTTTTTTATGAAAGGATCAGCAAGCTGATTTTAAGAAGGCTGGAATAATTTAACGTCCCGATGATCTGCGCTTCCCTCTTCCGCCAGATTTGCCTTTGGGAGGCCTGCTCTTGTTTTTTCCAGTACCATTATTCTTTTGTCCTGAATTTTTAGAGTGGTGTGTTTTATTGAAAGGCTTATCATCTGGATTTGATCTGGATTTTTTAAATGGCCGATCAATCGATCCGGATTTCTGTTTCTCAAATCGCCTATCTGAGTTATTGTTTTTCTCTGGCCGCTTCTCATCCCAACCCTCACTCTTATTTCTGGAACTTCTACCAGAAGCGGAATTTTTTCCCTCAGAGCTGGAATTTTCTATTAGTTTATAAATCTCAGCCATCTCTTTTTCATGGAGATCGCGCCAGTCACCAACAGGAAGTCCCTTCAGATTGATATTCATTATTCTGGTACGCACCAGTTTTGTAACTTCATAACCAAAATGCTCACACATCCTGCGAATCTGTCGGTTGAGACCTTGTATCAGGATTATTTTAAAAACAAACGGACTCTCTTTAGCAACCTGACATTTTTTTGTTGTTTCGCCCAATATAGGAACACCGTTGGCCATCCCTGTAATAAAATGATCGGTGATGGGTTTATTAACGGTCACCAAATATTCTTTCTCGTGTTTGTTGCCTGCACGCAATATTTTGTTGACGATATCCCCATCGTTGGTGAGGAAAATAAGTCCCTGAGAATCTTTGTCAAGCCGGCCTATTGGAAAGATTCGCGCACTGTGGTTGACATAATCTACAATATTTCCTTTTGTACTTTCTTCAGTAGTACAGGTGATGCCCTCGGGTTTGTTGAAGGCCAGAAATATAATGTCTCCGGCTTTCTTTGGCTCCAGGGCATTGCCATTGACAATTACTCTGTCACCTGCAAAAACCTGATCTCCTATTTTCGCTTTTCTGCCATTGATGATCACATTACCTTGCTCGATATAACGGTCAGCTTCGCGCCTGGAGCAGATTCCACTTTCGCTGATGTATTTGTTTAAACGGGTTGAGCTTTTGATGGACATCTAACCAGATAAAATTTAAAATGATAAATTGATAACCTTTAATAAGCTTCTAAAAAAGCGACTTCTGTAACACTTCTACCAAAGCCCCTTCCGAAACATAGTATTTTCTTCCTGAGGCTACATCTTTGCAGATAGCTCTGGTGCGGTTCACGCGCTCTTTCTGAAACACTTTATTGTTGAAACTGAATGTTTCAGAGATATTTACCTCAGAGAGATATTTAAAATGCTGCTGATCATCGTAAGTACCAAGTGCTTTTAACAGCCCCATGTCAGTGCAGGATGATGCTTTAGGATTAACCAGATAAGAGGAAAGAGCGGATTCAATATTTCCCGGAAAAACCCTTTGCTGCACTAGCGGGTGCAATAGCTCTTTAAATCTATTTTTCCATTCGTTCCCGTGAGGCTTCACCCGGTGGCCATGAGAGATCGCTGTATGGAGATGCGCCACTTCATGGATATAGGTTACCAGAAAAGAGAATTTATTAAGATCATAGTTGATGGTAATGGTATGGCTTTTTTCTTGCGGGCTATAGCGATAATCGCCCAGTTTGGTTTGCCTGCGCCTGGTTACGGTAAAATGGAATGGGTTGTCTTCCCAAAGCTGGTAACAATATTCAACGGTTTGTTCAGGAAGGTATTTATGGAGAATATCCAGCAGTGTAATATTCATTATTCAAAAATAAAGCAGAATCTGAAGAATGCACAGTGAACCCTAATAAAAATAATGCAAAAAAAAAAAGAGTTCGCCTAAGACGAACTCTTTTTGATTCTTGAAAGAAGAGATTATTTCTTCTTTTCTTCTTTCTTCATTTCTTCTTTTTTCATTTCTTCTTTCTTCATAGTTGTATCAACTTTCATAGTGTCAACTGGAACCATGGCAGTAGTATCAACTTTAGTTTCAGTCACAGTTGTTGCTGTTGAATCAGCTGTAGCTGTGTCTGCTTTCTTTTGGCAAGCAGCGAAAGTGAATACACCTGCTACTAGTAATAACGCGGATAATTTTCTCATAGTAAATAAAATTTTAGATTTTTAGATTTTAGATGACAAATATAGTTATAATTTTAAAATTTCAACATTTATTGGATTTTTTTTTGAAAATTTTCTAAAACCCTCAAAAAACATATAAAATAATATGATTATATGGGCTTTTATATATGGCTTTTAATTCTCAGCTTCCTCGGTTTCCAAGGAATCGGCCTCATATTCAAATTCATCCAGCATGTTATCTGAAACCTCGCCGGTAGCAAGGCTGTCCTGAAGCACAATTTCTGTTTTAGCGATGGTTTCCTGCTTTTTACTACAGGCGACCACTGAAAAAGTAATAACTAAAAAAGCCACAAACAAAGATTTCTCCACCATTCTGAGTTTATGACAACAAATTTAAATCATTTACCCAAACTTCCATGTCTTTGTCCTTTTATTTTTGGCGGAAGACAAGGTTTACAGGGACACCTTCAAATCCGAAATGCTTTCTGAGGTTATTCTCAAGATACCTTTCATAAGCAGGCTGAATATACTGTGGCAGATTGCAGAAAAAGGCAAAAGTTGGCACTTTGGTAGGCAACTGGGTAATATACTTGATCTTAATATATTTCCCTTTAATAGCAGGCGGCGGATACCTCGCAATATCATCCAGCAATAGATCATTCAGCTTGGAAGTCTGAACCTTCTTGGTTTTATTTTCATACACTTCAATGGCCTTCTCAATGGCCTGGAAGATCCTTTGCTTTTCTAATACAGAAATAAAAATGATGGGGATATAGTCCATCGGCTGAAGCTTTTCCCTGATCTCATCTTCGAATTTTTTTAAAGAATTGCTGTCCTTATTTTCTATCAGATCCCATTTATTAACCAGGATCACCATACCTTTTTTATTCTTATGAGCCAGTCCCACTATATGAAGATCCTGTGCTTCAATGCCACGTTCAGCATCCAGCATAATTACAGCTACGTCGGAATCTTCCAGTGCCCGGATGGAGCGCATCACGGAATAGAATTCAATATCTTCATTGACTTTAGCCTTTTTACGAAGTCCTGCGGTATCGGTAAGAATAAATTCCTTGCCGAAAGCATTATAGCGCGCGTTTACTGAATCTCTGGTTGTTCCTGCTATATCAGTCACTATGCTTCTTTGTTTACCAAGCAGCATATTGGTGAAAGATGATTTGCCCACATTTGGCCTGCCCAGGATAGCGATCTTTGGTATTCCTGCATCCGGGTCTTCAATACCTTCTTCTGAAAAATGCTTTACCACTTCGTCAAGCAGCTCGCCGGTTCCTGTTCCGTTCTGTGAAGAGATGGCATAAATTTCGCCCATACCCAGCTTATAGAATTCCGCGGCCATATGCATTCGTTGAATGCTATCTGCCTTGTTCCCAACCATAAATACGGGTTTCTTGCTTTTGCGAAGGATCAATGCAAAATCCTGGTCCAACGGTGTGAGACCGGTAAAAACATCCACCATAAATAAAACCACACTTGCTTCTTCGATGGCAAGCTTCACCTGATTGCGGATAGCATCTTCAAAGATGTCATCCGAGCCTGTAACATATCCGCCTGTATCTATAACAGTAAAATATTTGCCGCCCCATTCTGAGTGGCCATAATGCCTGTCGCGGGTTACTCCGCTTACGTCGTCCATGATGGCCAGCCTTGTTCCTACCAACCTGTTAAACAGCGTTGATTTACCTACGTTCGGCCTGCCTACTATCGCTACTATGTTTGCCATGTTTGTGCTTAGTGCTTAGTGCTTAGGCTTAGGACATCATTTTACAAGTCCTTTACATAATCAAAAACACTTATTATAATTTTAAAATATCAATTTAGAGATAACTGATCTGTACTTTATCTTTTTTCTAAAGCACTGAACACTGATCCCTAATTATTATACCCAAATCTTTTTAAAATATTCTCTTTTGCTCTCCAGTCGGCCTCTACTTTGACATGTGTTTCCAGAAACACTTTTTTTCCGAAGAAGCTTTCCATCTCTTTGCGCGCCTCTGTGCCCACTTTTTTCAGCGCATCGCCGCCTTTACCAATGATAATACCTTTCTGGCTGTCTCTCTCAACATATATCTGTGCCCTGATTTTAATAATTGCTTTTTCATCTTTAAAATCGGTAATGACTACTTCGGTGCTGTATGGAATCTCAGCGCTGTAATTCAAAAATATTTTTTCCCGGATGATCTCTGCAGCAAAAAATCTTTCTGTCTTATCCGTCATCTGATCCTTATCAAAATAAGGAGGATGAACAGGCAGATTGGTAACTATATAATCAACGACACTCTGCGTATTAAAACTTGTAATGGCCGAAACCGGAACTACATCTTTGACATTGGAGACCTTGCTTTTCCAGTATGCTATCCGTTCCTCCACAAGGTCCTGTGTCGCCAGGTCAATTTTATTAAGCAACACAAAAACAGGAATAGTCATTCCTTCCAATTTTTTTATTATATCTTCTGTTTCTTTTTCATCAGGATTCTCCATGATGTCGGTAACGAATAATAATATATCAGCATCCTGTAATGACTCTTTCACAAAAGTCATCATAGAGCGATGAAGTTCGTATTTTGGAGTAATGATGCCTGGAGTATCGGAATAGATGATCTGGAAATCAGGGCCGTTGATGATGCCCATGATCCTGTGCCTGGTGGTTTGAGCCTTAGAGGTAATGATGGAAAGCTTCTCTCCCACAAGCGCATTCATCAAGGTGGATTTACCTACGTTTGGCTTTCCGATGATATTTATGAAACCAGCTTTGTGTGAATTTTCCTGCATTACTAAAACACGTCAAATAGAAAAGTCGCAGACCATAAAATGCGCTGCGACCGGATTTAATGAGTGGAATATTTAAAGATAATAGCAAGCCCGGCTCATAGGGCGCAGCCTCTGTTTTTAATACAAGATGCTACTTATCAAGAATCCATTCTCTGTCATCATTTTATTGCTACCGGAAAAAAAAATAGATAAATTGAAGACTCAAAAAAGTATTTCTGCATGAGAATATTCTGTTTATCCATTGTGCTTGTACTTTGCTTTGTCATGAAATCGCAGGCACAGGAGAAATGCAAGTTTGTATTAATAACATCTGTTTTTAGTAATTCTACCGCTTTACCCACAAATGGACTGCCTGGCACTTTGCATGCGCCCTTACATCCGGGCATGACAATAGGGCTTATAAAAGATTATAAAAAGACTGAAAAGCATCAGCTCTATCAGACATATCGCCTTGGCTATTTTTATCAGCGATATGTACAGCATGCTATCCAGCTATATTCAGAATTCGGATACAGGTTTAACTTTAAGAATGGCTTCGGACTATTCTCTCAATTAGGTGCTGGCTATGTACATTCCTTCCAGGACCAGGAGAAATTTATTTTGAAAGACGGAGAATATAAAAAGCAATTCCCAATCGGCAGGCCACAGCTTATGATCTCTTTTGCTCCTGGACTTTCTTATGATCTAAGCAAAAAATGTGGGACACCATTGCTTCTGTTTGTAAATTACCAGATATGGTTCCAGCTTCCTTTTGTGCGGCAGTATGTGCCGGTACTGCCAAATTCATCTTTGCACGTTGGAGCAATTATTTCACTTAACAAAAAGGGACAGTAGGATGAAAAAGCAGCTATTATTTTTACTCGCGATTTTATCCACTCTTTGCTCTTGCAGAAAGAAAGAAGTCGGTCCGACCCATGTATGTACTATTGCTTTTGCTGATAGCAGCGCAAGCCATCCTAAAAAGCTGGCTTTTCAGAATATCCTTGATAAGTATACAAAACTTGGCCTGCCTGGTATTTCTATTCTTGTAAAAGATTCTTCCGGCACCTGGGCAGGAGCTTCTGGGAAAGCGGACATTGACAAAAAAATCAACATGGAAGTTTGTCATGTTTCAAAAGTGGCGAGTATTACTAAAATTTTTATGGGAACACTCACTATGAAATTGGTCGAGGAAGGTGTCTTCACGCTTGATGACAAAATCAGCAAATGGATCGACTCCGATATTCTCAGCAAAATAAAAAATGCCGATCAGTGCAGCATCAAAGATTTGATGGGGCACACTTCCGGAATTTATGATGTGATCACAGACAATGGGTTTTATCTGGCAGTGCTTAATGATCCTCCAAAGAAATGGAAACCGGAAGAACTGCTGAAGTTTGTGTATGACAAAGCGCCCGCTTTTGCTTTTGGCAGCAAGGCCAGTTATTCCAACACTAATTTTCTGCTGTTAAGTATGGTGATTGATAAAGCCGCGGGCCGCTCTCATTCTGATTTGCTTAAAGAAAAGATTATTAACCCGCTCGGACTAAACAACACTTACTATTATTACCACGATGCGCTCCCTGATGTAGCCCAAGGATATTTTGATTTGTATAACAACAGCACGATTGTAAATCTTTCAAATTACAATACAGGCAGCGGAAATGGATATACAGGACTTTACACCTGTGTGCATGATATGCACATTTTCCTGCAGGCGCTCTACGTGCAAAAAACTATTTTGCAGCAGAGTTCTCTTGATCAGATGCTCACTTTCAATCCAACTATAGAGTCCGACCGTCAACTCGGCCTTGCTACCCAGAAAGATTTTATCAGAGGTGCGGCGAATGAATTCGCTTATGGACATCGCGGAAGAGATCTTGCCTATAGCGCAGACCTGTTTTATTTTCCTAATCAGGATAAAAGTATGGCCGTCATTGTTAACTATGGAACCGATGCCAATAGCAAGCTAAGAGAGACATTTTATGATTTCAGGCTGGAGCTTGTTGATGCGCTGTTACATTAACAGCTATTCAACCCTTAGATTACTTTAAGACGGATGCTAAATTACCGTCTAATAATCCTTTAATCCGTTTAATCAAGTTCCGGTTTATATTTCGACTCCTTGAATATTTTCTGAGAATCTTTCTCATTCATCAATTGCTGTAATGTGATTTCGGGGTGTTTAGACATATATTTTCTTACAATCTGCCAGCCAAGCCACCTGCCGATTCTTCCAGGGCATTTATCACCCACCTCTGTAACCTTGGGTCTTTCACCTACATATTTCTCAATAATATGAGGCTGGGTTTCAAATAAAAGTTTGTTCTGAATAAAATGCCCCCAGATCACATCCTGATTTTTTTCAATCCCTTCCAAATCTTTTCCAGTATACATAATGAGCATACTATCGGCAAGTTCGGGCAACATCATTTCTGAAAAATAAAGTGATTTGCCATGATAGATCATATTGGCAAGCATGGTTTCATCTTTATAATCGGTCGTGTTATATTTCAATGATACGGCAAGGGCAATAAAGGGGGCAATATAAGGTTTCTCGAATCTGTCGAGCATATATTTATAATAAGGAGGACGATATTTTGCTTTCGGACCAAGAAAAAAATCGATGCTTACTACGAGTAACGTGTCATTCACAAAGAAAGGTTTGTCGGGATTAAACCCAGTTACCACTGTATATGCTTTTGGAACAGTTGAATTGGGATAATAAAATGTAACATGTTTATAGAAACCTTCCAGCTGGCTTTGCAAAGGGATGATATTTCCAAAATTTCTTTTAGCTTCAAGATAAAACTCTTTTAAAAATTTATTGGAATAGTATTCATAGAACGATTGGATTGTTTCCGGGTCTTTGGCCATCGCTGAATCAAGGTCAAAATATTTTTCAGTAACCAGCGGATATTTTAGAAAAAAAGACTGGACATCTTCTCTGGAATTAATATGAAAGAGTTCTTCCTCAAGCCTTTGAAATGGAAAGCTTACTTGTATATTTTCTACTACGGCTTTATCCTTGGTCTTATTTTTGCAGGCAGAAAGGCCTAAACAAAGAATAATAAAAAATATAAATTGTTTCATTTTATTATATATTTACACACTAAATTTTCTAAAAACTTAAAACTATGAAAAAGATACTTTTATTATTAGCAGTGATGGCTTTTTCTTTTGGCGCTTTTTCCCAGGTTAAAGTGGGCCTACGTGTTGCACCCGGACTATCTCTTAATTCAGTAACTGATAAAAAAGCTGGAGACTCCACCGCTTTTTCTAATAACGGGGCTGGTTTTGCCTTCAGTGCAGGAGTTAATCTTGACTTTTTTTTCAGTGATAATTATGCATTTATGACCGGATTATGGTATACCACTAAAACGGCCAACCTGAAAGTAGTAGGTACTAATAAGGCATTCCCTTATACTTATACACAGAGCGTAGCGCTTCAATATTTACAGATCCCCGTTGCTTTGAAGGTATATACTAACGAGCTGGCAACTAATATAAAAGTGAATTTTACTTTAGGGGGTACCATAGATCTTAAGATTGCTGAAAAGCTTGCAAAAAGTAATCCTACAAACACTGCATACGTTAACTCATATCAGCCTTTAAATGTAGGCCTACTCATAGGATCTGGTGCTGAATATCAAACAGGCGGAAATATTATTCTCTTTGGAGGGCTTTATTATAACAGAGGACTACTAGGCCAGTTTAAGAATACTGCGAACTTTAATTTTAAAGATAATGCGAAATATACCATCGGTTCTCTCAACCTTGAAGTAGGGGCAAAGTTCTAAAAATTCAGATTCATTATTTCTAAATAAAAAGTCCGCATAAGCGGACTTTTTTATTTCCAATCCATTACAGCTTATTTATACAACCCCTCAATCAGATCCATATATTTTGCAGTAATAATTTTCCTTTTCACTTTCATGGTTGGAGTAAGCTCACCGGAGTCTATTGTCCATAACTTTGGAAGCAAAGCAAATTTCTTGATCTTCTCATACTGGGCGAAGCCCTCATTGTAGGCATCCATCTCTTTCTGGAACCTGTCAAGTATTTCTGGATTTTTGATAATCTCAGCCTCGCTGGTATATGGAATATCTTTTCTTTCACAATAACTTTTCAGAAAACCAAAAGAAGGAACGATCAGCGCGCCAGGAAATTTTTGTCCGTCTCCCACCACCATCATCTGCTCGATAAATCTCGATTCTTTAAATTTATTTTCCAGGGAAGATGGCGCTACATATTTGCCTCCTGAAGTTTTGAATATTTCTTTTTTACGGTCTGTGATCTTGAGAAATCTTCCCTCCACAAATGTTCCGATATCGCCTGTATGAAACCAGCCATCTTTATCTATTACTTCTGCGGTAAGATCAGGTCTCTTATAATAGCCTTTCATGACATGCGGGCCACGGGTAAGAATCTCACCATCTTCAGCCAGCTTCACTTCTACGCCATCAATCAAAGGGCCTACTGTACCAATTCTATTATCTACCGCTGTGCAACGGTTCACTGAAATCACCGGAGAAGTTTCGGTCAGGCCATAGCCTTCCATCACCATGATCTTTGCCGCCCAGAAAACTTTTGCCAGACGGGGCTGTAATGGCGCGCTACCTGAAACTATTGCTTTGATATTTCCACCAAGCGCCGCTCTCCATTTACTAAAGATCAACATATTGGCCAGCCAGAGCTGCATCTTAAACCAGAGGCTGTTGTTTCCCTGTATATCATAATTCAATCCCAGCTCAAGTGCCCAGAAAAATAATTTCTTTTTAATGCCGGTTTGTTCCGAGCCTTTGGCTACAATCTTATCATACACTTTTTCAAGCAGACGCGGAACAGTGGTAAAAATATGCGGTTTAACTTCTTTCAGATTTTCTCCGATTGTATCTATACTTTCCGCATAGTATATTGAAACACCAAATGAAAAATACAGATAGGTAAGCATGCGTTCATATACATGGCAAAGCGGAAGGAAGCTTAACGCTCTGTGATTATGATCAACCGGCATCAGTGGCTGGGAAGCTTTGAAATTGCTGATGAGATTATTGTGGGTCAGCATTACGCCCTTGGGGCTGCCGGTTGTACCGGAGGTATAGATGAGTGTAACAACATCATCGGATTTTACGGCCGTCTTCAGTGATTCAAGCTGCTGCTTGTCGCCATCTTTGCCCAATGCTTCCACATCGCTCCATTGTCTGGCATCATCCACTTTAACTATTGTAAAAATTTCTTTTACATCAGGTAATACGCTTGCAGCATTTTTCGCTTTGCGGTAAATCTCCGCATCGCCGACAAAAACAAGTTTTACCTCTGCATCTTTAAATATGAACCTGTAATCATCTTCGGTAATTGTCGGGTACATAGGAACACCGACAGCGCCGATTTGCTGAATTCCATAATCAAGGAAATTCCATTCCGGACGATTAGGGCATATAATGGCGATCTTATCACCCGGTTTTATACCAAGCTTCAGCAAGCCATGGCTGAAAGCATTGGCCCGGTTGATAGCATCCTGTGTGCTATAGGGCTTCCAGGCTCCATCTACTTTGCTGACAAAAGCATCTTCCTGTGGAAATTTTTCCAGCTGATAAGGTAAAAGATCAAATAATCGTAATACTTCCATATTAATTTTTTTAAAATATTAAAATTCCCATTCCTGCTTCAAGATTAAAAAACATGCCATTGGCTACTCTTTTTCTTGCCAGCCATGTTATTCCGGAAGGAGAAGAAAAAGAGAAACCAAATATATTTAAGCCAAAATCCGCGCCAACCCGTGCAATAAATCTGCCTTTGATAATAAACTGTTTTCCAAATCCATAATTCAGAAGAGTGAGTGGAGCCGGATTCAATTTTTCAGTACCATTTGCGGCTGAAGAACCATTCGTTTCTACAAGAACTCCACTGATCATTACCCTAAGCAAACCAATTTTACCATACATGCCATAAGGAGCAATCGCCCCCTTCTTTCTAAATTTAAAGATCTTTAAATAAAGTCCCCCTATATTACTTGTAAGTCTGTACTTACTTTTAGTATTAAAATCCTCAAGTCCTGAAGCAAAAATCCCATAGCTGCCTCCAAGCGATACATTTCTTCCAATAATATATTCCACGCCTCCCTGAAACCTTTTGTTAAAAGCGGCGAGTCCTTCGTTGAAATTTTCATTATAGTTGCTAAGGGCGGTGTTAAACATGAGGCTGCCTTCCACAGAAAATCTTTTTCCCTGAAAGCCTGGCACCTGGGCAAAAAGACCTGAAGAACAAAGGAGCACTATTATAATAACCGATTTCATCACTTTTTCCTTTTATACTTCATCTGTAGCAAGGTGTAATAAATATTCGAATTCAATATGGCGTTATCGTCCCTCTGCTGAATTTTATTGAGGCTTTGCATGTCTAGTGTTTCATTCTTCATATCATAAAGCAGGACATAATATAAAGTTTTGTTCCGGGGAGTTGCCACATAATAAATTCCATAAGGAAGTGTAGGAAAATAGAGTATTGTGAAAAATAAAACGCTTCCTTTATAGGGCCTGCTATCCGTAATTGATATGGTTCCCATCCAGCAGAATTTACTGGTGCCATACTTGCCGATGAGATCCTGTGCCTGGTTATGTATCGGGCTGATCATATTAATATTATCATCATGCTTAAGTTTGTCCCCGATCCATTCGCTCAACAACGAGTTCTCATTAAACCTATCGATCTCATTTTCTCTCATTCCATTTGGGTCCAGCACTTCGGCATCAAATTTAAGTAGTCTTGCATTCGCCATCAGTTTGTTTTTGAAATCAAGCTGCACCTGTTCCGAAACCTGGTAGCGAACCTGGTTTTTCTTTCTCTCATCGATTCTTTTATAATATGGATTTACAAAAACTACTTTATCAAGGCCCAGTGCATAACCCTTGCTTCGGAGCAGGCTTTTTGCTTCCTGTTCTTTTCTTATCCGCTGTTTCTGCTCTGTTTCTGCTCTATTTTCTTCGGCTACTTTTACGGAGGAAAAGTTTTCATACATGGCCAGAAATGTATTATCCTGCAAGAGGCTTATCATAGAATATTTTATAAAATCCTTCTCTGCCTCCTGTATACCAGTACTGTCTTGTAAATTATTTTCGGTTCCCGCAACCATTTCTTTCTTTTCTGAAGCAA
>Ga0210406_10005310_pt1 | contig 13531 bp, 13 predicted proteins | sample IncBWC30MmetaG_FD_155454 | JGI IMG/M metagenome (GOLD analysis project Ga0210406, IMG submission 155454) | Forest soil microbial communities from Barre Woods Harvard Forest LTER site, Petersham, Massachusetts, United States - Inc-BW-C-30-M | ecosystem: Environmental > Terrestrial > Soil >... | reverse complement strand
GAAGACGGTCTCGATCTCGTTTACAGGCACGAGAAAGTCGATGCCAAGAAGAAGACCGCGAACCGCCTGCTCATCTCGCCTTTGCGCGCCAACCAGTAAGCCGCACAGCTACTTAGCGCACGATCCCTCCCGGCAGGAGCGTTTTTTCCCGGGGTCCGCGCTCTGCCCTGAAAACTAAAGCCCTTGGAATAAATGCGGCCGTCTCTGGTTTACTCTAGTGAGCGTGTCGGCGGAGTACCTCCAGTCCGGATCGTTTGAGGAATTGGCTCTACCCCTCTTCGATCAGCTGTACAACTTCGCCCACTGGCTTACGCACGATCGGGCTGAGGCGGAAGATCTTGTGCAGGAGACCTACACTAAAGCGTTGCGCGGATTTTCTTCGTTTAACCAAGGGACGAACTTCCGTGCCTGGATGTATCGCATCCTGCGCAACACATTCCTGAGCTCGCGAACCGGACTCAAGGCGACCGCCACCCAGCAACTCGATCTGGAAGCCGACACGGCACCCCTACCGCAAACGACGGATACCGTGACCCCCGAAAGCATTCTGATCGAGCGCTCGAATCACAACCTGCTGCAGGCAGCCCTGGAGGAGTTGCCAGTCCATTTTCGCGAAATTCTGCTGCTGTGCGAGGTGGAAGAGATGTCGTACCAAGAGATTTCGGAGACGCTGACAGTCCCGATCGGCACCGTCATGTCACGTCTGTCCCGCGCCCGGGCTGCGCTGCGCGCGATCGTACGTCCGAAACTGCAGAGAACCTGAATATGGCTTGCGATTCCTGGGTCCCAAAACTCGATGCTTACCTTGACGGCGAACTTTCGGCTGCCGAAACCTCCGCGCTCGACGCGCATCTGCGCGGTTGCTCCGCCTGTGCGGCGCAAGCCTTGGCCTGCGTCCAGATGAAGCGCGCGCTCAAGATCGCCGGCCAGCGTTTCACGCCCAGCGCCGAGTTCAAAGCCCGGATGCGTTCCCAGTTGGCTCCAAAGCCCGCCCCCTCCTGGAAGTTCGCCTGGGCCTTCCTCGCCGCCGCTCTGGCCCTGCTATTGGTGACCGTGTTGCTGACCGGCCTCTCGGACCGCCGCTCCCGCCAGCAAACATTGGTCAGTGAACTTACCGACCTCCATGTCTCGACACTCGCCAGCGCTTCTCCGGTCGACGTTGTCTCCACTGACCGCCACACCGTGAAGCCATGGTTCCAGGGTAAGGTTCCCTTCACCTTTAATTTGCCCGAGCTTCAGAACACCAGCTTCCAGTTGCTGGGCGGGCGCGTAACCTATCTCGCACAAGTGCCCGGGGCGCACCTGATTTACCAGATTCGCAAACACGAAATCTCCGTTTTCATCTTTCCAGAAAAAGCCCTGCCAGCCGGCTTCTCGCCCAGTTCTTCCAAGCAGCACCTCGCCTTTCATGTGGTTACTTTCACTGAGGGGGGATTGCGCTATTACATCCTCGGCGACACCACCCCGGCGGACCTTGATTCACTCGCAGACTTGTTACGCTCGGCCGCGTCCTCCTGATGTGCCCTTGTCACGTCCCACTGTGCTCTACGTCACCGCGCGGATGACTACGCTCTTGTGAGACTGACTAACTAGCGACATGTCCGCCTTAGGCGACGTGTCTCTGTCCAGGAGCTGCGGTCCCTTGGCCACGATCCGCGCAATCTCGTCGGTGACTTGCAGGCCGAGTTGGAATTTATCGACCGCGGCGGTTATCGAGGCTCCTCGCATTGCTCATGGAAGGCGCCTCTGCTCTTCCTCGATTCGCCATCTGCCTTAACTTCAACCTGCCGCAACGCCCGCACCCCTGCGGCAAGTGCTTTCTGATCGACTTTGTGCCCGTGCCTTTCCTCGAAGAGAACGTGCCTTGCCACTTCATCCCCCTCAACGAACAGGGGGAGACAATCAATAGCCTGGAACGTCAAGCGCATCAGACCGAGATGGAGGAGGCCGTCAAGCAGTGGTTGCGCACCACCATCGCACGCCTGAGTGCAACCTCTGCCATCACTACCCAGGCCGCACCTTCGCCCTCCCGCTCAGCACGGCCCTGACTGCATTCCCGTTTCGGAACACAACCCACAATTTCTCCACGGCTTGACGCTTGTTTCCGCCTCCGGGCCGGGTATATTTGGACAAATTCCCTCGTCCAGGAGACCCCTCATGAAGCGCACCTTTGCCAGTCTCACTCCCCAAGAGGGGCTGCACGTCGCGATCTTCATCGAAGAGCGCAATGCCGAGATCTATCGCAACTTCGCTGAAATGTTTGCTCAGTTCGGCGATCCGGATTCGTTCGACATCTCTCTCGCGTTTCGCGAAATGTCGTCAGAAGAAAGCCGGCACAGTGGGCGCCTGCAGCAACGCTACTCGGAGCGCTACGGGAACCGCCCCTGCAGCATGACCGAGGACAACATCAGTGATCTGATCGAGGTTCCCAATCTCCATAGCACGGACATCTTCAGCCCTCGCGATCGTGACCACACGCTACCGCGTGACAAAGCGTTTGTGGTCGCCCTCGCCGCCGAAAGCAGCGCCCTTGATTTCTATCGTGGCCTCGCAGAAACAGCCACCGACCCAGAGCTTCGCGCGTTCTATCAGGAATTCGTAGAGATGGAGTCCCAGCACGTCAGTTGGCTGGCACCGCGCGTCGCTCGTGTGCAACAGCGTCAGGCCGGTTGAATTTCGGGACTCGCCTCAGCATCGCTTCACTGGCGGGATGGCGCCGCTGGGACTGCTCCGTCCGCTTTTTTCGCGAACGACTTCAAGGTAACCCCGCGTTCCTTGCTATTTCCTTTTCCACCACTAGCGTTGCTGATCTCCGTGAGCTTCCCTTCGATCACGTAATACCCTTCCTCCTCCGGCTTCGTCGTCCCGCCTCGTCCAATCGTGCCGACGAACTCGAACGAGACACCATGGACAATCTCGGTCGAAAAACTCAACCGATTGCCCTCCAGCTTGCCGCTTTTGAAAAAGTGATCCAGGTACGCTCCCTTGTCGCTCTCCAGGTCGCCGTACCGGGATATGAATCCGCTCACCCGCCCTTGGTCCTCCACTGTGATCTGTACGAACTCTCCGTCGCGCAGGAAGGTGTAAGCACCCGTATATTCCGATCCCGGCCGGGGCGTTGGACCCGGCTTCTCCTGGAGACCTGTGGCGGGAAAGAGCGGCAGGCAGCAAATGAGCATTCCAAACAACCCCGGCTTGACTAAGCTCCACGTCATCAATGGGTTCGCCACTCTTCTCATTCGTGCCTCGTTTCTTTTCTGGCGTTCAAAAGACCAGCCCACCGTGTAGATCGGACAAGACCGGAAGACTCAGGAGTGCACGCGTCCAGCAACCAGCTCACCCGTCTCCGCTATAATCTACCGAGACGTCTGTTTTTCTACTTGTTTTGATGCCCATTTCCCCAACCCGCGCCCAGCCGATGGCTCGGCGTTCGCAAAGCCCTATCACCCCGCTCCACACCAACGTCAACCTGCTCCCGGAGATCGAGCCTTGGGGCCGGTCGTTCCGCCGCAATCTAGCCGATCTGCTCCTGCGCCGCGACGCTCCTTCTCTCGCATTCACAGGTCATCCTGGGAAGTTCTGGGCAGACGTTTTCGTTCACCAGCCGTTGCCCTGGCGCCGATTCGCCGAGTCCGCGGGATGCCACGCGCTTTTCATCGCTGGACTATGCGCGATCTCACTTTTTCCCAATCGCCCGGCCGTCGTCCCAACGCACGTCTTCGACAAGTCAGACGTAGTCTACTTCTCGGCCTCCGAATACCTGCCGCCGCTCGACACGGGAGACAGCAAGCCCGCCTCCGCGCAGCCGGCCGATCCTGAATTCGCGAAGCAGTCCATTCTTTCGGTTCCACCCGAGGCGACCAACCCGCATCAGACCATTGTTTCCCCACCGAATGTCCGGCTTTCGCAGGACGTTGATACGCCGAACATCGTTGCCTGGGGAGACCACTCCGTCCCGGTGCCCGTGGCCGCGACCGAGCGCGCCCCGGTCTCTCTGGCGTCCCTGAACACGCCGGTAGTGGCGCCCCCACCCACAGCGGTTGAACGTCGGACCGCCGCGCCCTCGCTGGACTCCTCAGTAGTCGCGCCGCCCCCTCCGGTGGACGTTGCGGGCCGCCGCCTCAGCGACATGAATCTCGCCCCCTCGGCCATCATTGCACCTGCGCCACAGCTCTCGGTGGCCGCTCAGCGCGTGCCCAACGGTCTCAGCTCCGGCAATGCGGCGGACGTGCCTCCACCGCCCGCGCTTGACTCCGCCGCGGGCAAAGCCACTGCCGCCGGTAGTTCTCGCGCCACGCTCAGCTCCAAGATCGTTCCTCCTCCGCCTTCAACCGGAGGGACAGCCTCCTCGGGAGGCGATCGCCTGATCGCCCTCGGCATTCATCCCGCAGTCGCGCCGCCTCCTCCGGCCCCCGGCAACCGAAAGGGCACATTCGCAGCTACACCGGAAGGTCATCCCGGCGCCAGCGGGCCCCCCGGCACTACGACCGTCTCGAAACGTGGCTCCGGCGCCCGCGACGAATCCGGCTCCGGTACTTCCAGCGCGAAGTCATCTCTGCACGGAGCACCTGCCGGCCTCCAGGTAAGCGATCCTCCCTCGCCGGCAACCGGCGCCACCAGAGGCTCTCATACCGACAGCCGGAACACAGTGAATCCCCAGCTCATGGCAAAGGCCACGCCGCCTCCATCCATCCCGCACGGCGCGAGCGTGCCGTCCCAGGCGTCGGAGCTCGAACGCAAAGTATTCGGCGACCGCCCGTTCTACTCCATGACCCTCAACATGCCGAACTTAAATTCCGCCGGTGGTAGCTGGATCATGCGCTTCGCCGAACTCCACGATTCCGGCAGCGTCGCCGATCTCTCTGCGCCACGCGCCCTGCACAAAGTCGATCCCGCCTATCCGCTCGAACTCATGCGGCAGAACGTTGCAGGCACCGTGGCCGTGCGCGCCGTAATCCGCGCGGATGGCTCAGTCTCCGATGTCAGCGTCCTGCGTAGCGTCGATGACCGCCTGGACCACTATGCCTGCGAGGCGCTCGCGCGCTGGCAATTCGAACCCGCCACTCGGAGCGGAACTCCCGTCGATCTCGCCGTCGTCGTCATGATTCCATTTCATCCCGTGGTTCGTCCGCACTTCTAGCCCGTTGCAATTTGCAAACACATGGGATATACCCTTTCGTAACCCAAGCCTAACTCCCATTCCCCGCGAGCTTCGTTTAGGCCGGGTGTTTCCCCGAGGATCTGGCTCTTTTTAATTTGTGCCGCCACGGTTTTTTCTCTCCCCTTCCCCTGCCGAGCCGGCATCCTAGCCACACGAACTGGGTGCATCCCTGAACCAGTTCACGGGCCATATCGTCGACGGATTGCGCTTATGATTTCTCGTTCGGGATCGTCGGCTCCAAAGGCGGGTTTCGCGGAGCCTCGCCACTACTCAGATATTGAACGCTGGACCAGCGCACATCCCAACCACTGTGACGGCTGCAAGCGCCCACCGCAGTTCGTTCTCAAGGATGACCACGGGCACACGCTGTTGCAGTGCGCGGACTGCCTGACCGAGACGTTTCGTAAGGATCCGGAGATGACGGCCCGCATTCTGCGCGTCGTCGCCGAACGATTGTAGTTTCCCCTAAGCCGGGCTCGCGGAAGCGAGCCATCCCCTTGATGCTTGCGGAAAGCTCTGGTTCGCATTGATCTTGGGAAGGGCACGAATTTACTCGTGCCGTAAGTCATTGAGAGACGTGCTAGCGCTTTAGCCTGCGGTACACCTCTTGTGCTTACCACGACTCTTTCCGCAGGCTTCTAAGGCGTCTTCGCCGCCGCAATTCCAAACCCGTATCTCTTCAGCAACTCACTCGCGCCAGCCGATTTCACAAACTCCAGGAATGCGCGGGCGTCCTGTTTTTTCTGCGACGCTTTCACGATCACGCAACCTTGCTCGATCGCCGGATAGTTCTCGGCCGGAATCTCTGCGAATCTTCCTTTATCCTTCATGTTCTGGGACAAAGCCAGCGACAGCGCGATGATGCCCGCATCCGCTGCCCCGCTTACCGCAAACGACGCCGCCTGCGAGATGTTCTCTCCCAGCACCAGCTTGGCCTTGACCTGCTCATAGACGCCCGCCTTCTGCATCGCCGCAACGGCCGCTTGCCCGTACGGAGAGTGCTCCGGATTCGCAATCGAAACCTTCCTCACTGACGCGCTTTCCAAAGCTCGCAAGCCATCTTTCACATCAACGGTCGAGTCTTTGGGCACCCACAGCACGATCTTGCCGGTTGCGTACTCGTACAACGAATCGGGCTCCGCCAGCCTCGCCGCTTCCAGTTTCTTCGCGTAGTCCAGGTTCGCCGAAAAGAAAACGTCAAACGGCGCGCCATTCTGAATCTGCTGATAAAAGTTTCCCGAAGATCCATACACCACCTGCACTGCCTTCCCGCTCTGCTTCTGAAATTGCTCAACCAGTTCCGGCATGACGGCCTGCAAATCCGCGGCCGCCGCCACTGTCAGCGTTTGTCCCGAACTGCGAAGTGTCAGCAGCGAAACCAGCGCAAAAATCCAAGCGCACCTAATAAGACTCATGCTTCCTCCAAGAACCACACAATCCATCGATGTATTGTTGATTCCCAACTTCTCTCCCAAATTACCATTGCACGCGAATTCGCTCTGAGCTCGCAGAAACGGGCTATAATCGCCGCCGGAGGTGGTTTATGCGGCTCACGACCCTCCTTCTCCTAATCGTCGCAGTACTGCTGCTCACCGCGCCTGCGGCCAGCTTCGCGCAAACTTCTCGCCCGCCGAAATTCGACTCGGCCTTTACCGGAGACGACGCCTCCATCCTGCGGCTCGATGGTTCTGGCCTATTGCAATCCGGCGATTTGCGCTCCCTCCCCAAGTTTGACACAGGCGACACCCACGTCACCTGTCTGACGATGCGCACGTACGTGGTGGCCCGCGAAAATCCCAACTCAGATGTCACCCACCGCGTCGGTTACTACGAATGCATCCCGGCGTGGAAGTTCGATATGCGCAAGACCGATCAGAAACAAGAAGGCGTTAGTCAAGTACCTGAAAAGCGGTAGTCGCCTCAGCTATCGAGGCCACGACACGAGCTTCCATCGAGTCTCTCCACGCTCTCTGCGAAACCTCTGCGTCTCTGCGCTTAAGGTTTTCGCACGCGCATGCGACAATCGCCCATGCTTCGGCTAGTCCTGCTTCTAACCCTATGGACTGTACTCGCTACCGCGCAAACCGTCACACCGCTCGATAGCCACACCGCAGAAAACCTGCGCGGCGTAAGCGCCGTGAACGCAACCATTATCTGGGCAAGCGGCACCCACGGCACGTACCTCCGCACAACTGACGCCGGCAAGTCCTGGACCACCGCCCAAGTCCCGGGTGCGGAGAAACTCGACTTCCGCGACGTCGAAGCCTTCAGCGCCGATGAAGCCTACTTGCTCGCCGCCGGGCCCGGCAATCAATCCCGCATTTACAAAACGACCGACGCCGGCCAGCACTGGTCGCTTCAATTCACCAACACCGATCCGCAGGGCTTTTACGACTGCTTCGCCTTCTGGGATCGCAACCACGGCATCGCCGTGGGCGACCCTGTTGATGGCCGCTTCGAATTACTCACCACCGATGACGGTGGCGTACATTGGACCCAACACCCCACCAGATCACGTCCACAAGCACTCCCCCGTGAAGGCGCGTTTGCCGCCAGCGGCACCTGCATCGCCGTACAGGGCAAGAACAACGTCTGGTTCGCCACCGGAGGCCCCGCCGCCCGCGTCTTCCGCTCGACCGACCGTGGCCACTCCTGGCGTGTCGCCGAAACTCCACTCGCTCACGGCAACGACTCTTCTGGAATCTTTTCGATCACCTTTCACGACGCGCAGCACGGCCTCATCGCGGGAGGCGACTACCAGCATCCCGACGCCGATGGACCAAACCTCGCCACGACCAACGATGGCGGCGCGATTTGGCAACTCCTCCCAGCGCACCCGCAATTCTATTTCTCAGTAATCGGATTCTTCGGATCGCAAGGCGGAGACTTTCTGTCTGTAGGAGCAACCCACTCGATGACAGGAAGTCTCAAAGAAGCTTCCGCCGCTCACACCTTCCCAACGACGCTAAACGCACTTAGCCTTGCGGGTCCTCACGATGCCTTCGCCGTAGGCCCCAAAGGTGTGATCGTTCACATTGCGCTGAAATGAGATGAAAGGGTTCGAAGGCGAGGAATTAGCCTGAAGACTAACAAAACTACTGAAGGATTGTCATTCCGACCAAAGGGAGGAATCTGTTTTCCAGCCAGCACGGGCAATCACTCAAGATGAGTGAAGCGCCGTCCGACTAACCTCGTGGCCTCGAACGTCGAATAAGCTGCTTGCACAACCGTGCAACAGCGGCACTTCAGGGCCGCGTAAGCAATGAGTACGATAGAAGGGGCTTCAGCCCGCGCCGCCCTACCGTCCCGCCACCGCCGCCTTCTGCTCTTCCACCATCTCGTAAATGGCCGCCTCGGTGCACACCTCGAAATACCGCCGGTCGCCCCACTTCTGCAACGAGAACGTACGCGCCTCGATGTGCGCAATATGGCTCTCCCGCACTACGATCTTGCGGAAGATATCGTTTCCTACTGTCACCAGGGCGCTATACAGCTTGTATTCCTCTTTCCCCCACAACGCAGGCAACGGCAGGTTCTCCGGCTTCAGCGAAACCTCCAGCTTTAGCTTCTCAAACGCTTCCTCATTCATCCGGATGCCACCGACGTTGAACGACATCATGAAGTCATCGGCGTTCTCGCCCGCATCGGCGTCGCTGATCGTCTGAAATGCGTACACGTGAAACGGGCTACGCAACGGCTCGATCGCTTTCCGCGCACGCTTATTGCACGATGACAGGCGGTCGCTCAAGTTCAGCGCCTCGGAAATCATGATCCGCTTCTCGCCATCCATCAGGTAGAGCGGCGCCGACTCCTGGTACGCGATCCCCACGCCCAGTTCCAGCGGCGGCAACCCCGACTTCGTTCCCAGTTCGTTGTAGCCGCGCACGATGTCGACCATCTCGCGCGCCAGCACGCACGCCCGGCCCACTGCAAATCCCTGTTCGTTCTCTTTCTCCTGTAACGCCAGGATGATCGCATCGCCCTCCAGAAACACCTTGCTCGCCTCATACTTCGCGAGCAGCTTGTTCACGGGCTCGTAGAAATTCAGGCTGAAGTACGATGCCGGGTTCAACCCCTGATCCACCAGCGACTGCGTCACCCTCGACGAATCCCGGATGTCGGCCTTGATAATCACGTGCCCGCGAACTTTATCTTCCGCCGGCTTCTGTTCTTCCGGCAGCAGGAACTCGTACAACGTTCCATTCACCGCCGAAAGCTCGCGCAGCTTCTCGTTCGCGATCAGGTTCACGCTGTCGAGCGTGCCGTTCAGCACTTCCAGCCGCCGCATATCCCGGTGATAGCGGATAAAGTCGCGCAAGAAGCGTCCCGCTACCTTAGCCCGGTCCGCCCCGCGGCAGCCCGCCACCTTGGCCACCGCCGCGTACAAGCTGTTGGGCGAAACCTTGCCGCCCTCCTGAATCATGCGCTCCACACGGTCGCACTCTGCCCGCGACACCAATGCATTTTTCAACTGCTGCGGGTTAATCCGCGCCGCATATTCCGATAGCAGCGGCACTACTTCGTACGACGCGATCACAAACTCCATCACCGATTCGTCTTCGAGCAGCCGCACAAGGTTGGCGAGCCGCGTCTTCTGTGACCGGCCCTCCGGTGTCGATTCGTCGGGCGTACCCGCGCCTACCATCTCGTGCGCATTTTCCGGTGCGCTCAGCCATCCGTCGAGCACCGAGTCTTCGCTGTTCTGCGCCTCGAGCGTGAGAGACCGCACGAACTGGCACACGATCTCCCGCATGCGCACGAAACGGTCCGGATCGCGCTCCCAGTTGCCCAGCATCACGTAGTGCTCGGCATTCAGAAAGTCGTCGCGCCCGTCGTCAGAGAAGATCAGATAATTGATCAGTAACTGGTGGCCTTCGTTGTCGGCACCAAAGCGCGAGCGCCGGGTGCGCGCGATGGTTTCCTTCTCCATGTCGCGCAGCAGCAGGAACAGTTCCTGGCCGGTCTTGCGCAGAATGATCTTCTTGCGCACCTGGAACGATGCCACCCGCTCGCGGTACTCCATGGCCTTCTGCGCCGCTCGCACGCCGTCATAGTTCTTGAGCATCATGCGGCAGCGTTCGAGCACCTGGCTGTACTGCGTCTGCAACTCCGCGCGGAGAAACTTGATGACGGCCAGTCGCGCCAACAGATCCACCGAAATCTTGTTGTCCGCTTTCGCCCGATTCAGCGCCGCGACGTGCAACTCCGTCAGCACATCCTTCAGATCGACCGACTCCGCTTTTGCCGCTGCGGGCCCCTTCACCGGCGCAGCCAACCGGTTCAGAAACGCATGATTCTGTGCCGTGGTAGTTGATCGCTCGGCCGCCAGCAACCCTTCCACTTCGCCATGCCGCGCCACCGCACGCGCAATATGCGCCCGCGTCACTTCGGTAAATTTTGGGCTGAGATAAACGTCGTGGCGCAGGTTGTCCACGCCCACCTGCAAACCCTCAAGCGAGAGCGCCGCCGTGTACCTGACAAACTTCGGAGGAATTTCTTCCTCGGACTGCCGCCGGAAAAGGGGTATGCGCGCCATGCCTTCGGGGACAGCCTCCTATTTCGCCGCTTGCTGTTGGCCGTCCGCCAGAGTGTTCCGGAACGTGGGCACTACCAGCGCCTGCTCGACCGTCGGCTCGTTCAGGTTTGCCAGTTTCGCGCCCATCAGCCGGGCATCTTCGCTGGCTCCGGTCTGCTTGTATGCCTTCCACAACCGCAGCATTGATCCTGGATTCTCGTTGTCCTCTTCGAGGTGCGGAATCGCCTCTGCGTACTTGCCTTGTTCACACAGGACCGCACCCGCCGCTTCGTGATATGCGACCTGCACGGTGTGGCTGCGGCTTGCCGCCGCCATGGTCTCCAGTTCGCGCACGGTCTTGGCGGCAAGATCCATCTGCTTGTTCTCCGCCGCCTTCTCCGCCATTGCTGCCAGCACTGACGAGCGCTCGTCCTCGCGGTCGCTCTTCGCCATCGCATGCCCTTCATTCAGCGCATGCTCGGCAGCCTTCACATGGTGAGTTGCGTCTTTATAATCCGGAGCGCTGATCGCCATGATGCGGTTCGCTTCCGCTTCCAGCTTGCCGAGTCCGACGGCGTGCGCGTGCTTCGCGACCAAGTGCAGCGACCGGTCTACCTGGTCGTGATTCTTTTCGCGGATATAAGTGACTGCCGACTGCAGTTCATAGTTCACGCGGTCGCTCTCGCTGGGTGCAAACATCTCTGCCTTCGTGTAGGCGTCGCGCGCTTCCGCTTCCCTGCCCATCACCGCGAGGGTGTCCGCCAGTCCTAGCTCGGAGCCAAAACTCGAATCGATCTGAATCGACATCCGGTACTTCGCCAGCGCCTCATCGAACCGCCCCGCTGCGCGCAAGATCTCGCCATACGAGTCATAGGCATTGGGCTCGTTCGGCTCGAGCTGCACATAGCGATCCATCAACGCAAACGCCTTGTCGAAGCTTCCGCTATAGGCATAGGAATATGCCAATTCATTCAGAGCAGCCGGATAATCCGGATGCAGCGACACCGACCGTTCCAACACATACGTCGCTTGCCCGTACCGCCGCTGCTGCAGCAACCATCGCCCTGCCAGAAACGCCAGCCGGTGATCCTCGGGATACTTCGCCAGCAAATCATTCATCGCCGTGATCGCGGGCACGTAGTTGTCTTCCTGCACGCCAGCCAGCCACTTGATTAGCAGCTTTTCCCCAGGCGTGACCTTCGGCGCAAGTTGTTCGGCACGGGTGCGGGCATTCACCTGCTCGTCGGGATCGTGGGTCAAGTGGGCGAGCATCATCCAGCCCTGCGCGCACTTGGGATCGCGCTTCACCACTGCGCGTAACTCGTCCACCGCCTCGCTGCGCCGCAGGCGCTCAAGCGCTTCCATCGCGCTCTCAAAGCGAAGTTGCGCACCCACCGACGCCGTCGTGAGCGGTAGAGTTTTGGCGGAGTGAGCGGCGTTCGACGATTTCGCCGACGCAGACTTCGCAGCATGCGGCTTGGCGCCTTGCGCCCACGCCGCCGCACAGACTGGAACCAAGAGAAGGGCTGTCCAGCGCACGGAGATACCTCATAAACTGCTGATTTCAGAGCTTCTCCGGGAGCGTAGCACGCCCCCAACCGGGGGCCAACGTTACCGAGGTTACCGTCTAAATGATTGAAAAGCTTGGCTCGCGACCAGTCAGCGCACATCCTGCCGACTCCCTTCAGGACCGTACCCGCCCTGATGCCTGGCCCCTCTCCCCGCCGGGGGGAAATGGAAACCGATGCAGAAGAATCCCGCGCTATACTCGCCTGCTTCTTGGAACAAGCCATCGTGCCAATATCGTCATCTACTTCGCGCCGCGCCCGGTTCGCGCTGACCCCGTGAGCGGCCCCGTGCTTCCCGGCCAGAAGCTCGCCCCGCGCGCCTTGCTTCCGCAAGCCTCCAGCCGCGCTCTCACGTTCTTGATCTACCTCGGTTGCTGCACGTTTCTGCTCGCCCAGATCGCCTTCAACTTCGTCGACATCGATCTCTGGCATCAGATGAACCTCATTCGCGCGAGCATCGCCGCGGGACATCTGCTCACCCAGGATCCCTTCTCCTACGTACCCAACGTGCACCCGATGATCGATCACGAATGGGGCGCTGGCGTCCTCGCGCTCTTCGTCGGCCGATGGATAGGTGGAGCCGGCCTTTTGCTCTTGAAGTTCAACGCTGCGTTCGGCACTCTGCTGCTCGCAATGCGCGTGGCCCGAACGCGGGACGCAAGCATTGCGCTACTCGGATTTCTCGCCCCGCTCAGCATTCATCTTCTCTTCCTGGGTTTTCTGCCCGCGGTGCGCGCGCAGGCGTATTCGTTTCTTTTCACCGCCGTGCTGCTCTGCGTATTGGAAACCGTTCGTCGCGGCAACTCGCGATGGCTGTGGGTGTGGTTGCTGATCTTTCCACTCTGGGTAAACCTGCACGGCGGATTCGTCGTGGGTCTGGGGTTCGTCGTTCTTTTTGCCTTGGAGCAAGCCATTGCCCGCCAACCGATACACGCCGCACTACTTGCTCTCAACGGGATGGTGATCGGGGTCTTTCTCAATCCTTACGGAGTGCGCTATCTCGACTATCTCGCTCGCGCGCTCACCATGGCTCGCCCGCGGGTCCCGGAGTGGGGACCGCTCTGGTCTGTGCAATGGAGCATCGTGCTTGCCTTCGCACTCGCGGTCGCGATCTGGCTCTACACCATCGCCCACCAGAGAACGCTCCGCGCTCCAGGCGTGCTCTTGCTCGCAGCCAGCGTTCTCGAGGCGCTCCTCCACCGCAAGATGCTTCCGTTTTTTGCCATCACCTGGCTGTGCTACGTTCCCGCAAGTTTTCAAGCAACGCCCGCCGGCCAAGGGCTGCTG
>Ga0210406_10005308_pt1 | contig 13533 bp, 8 predicted proteins | sample IncBWC30MmetaG_FD_155454 | JGI IMG/M metagenome (GOLD analysis project Ga0210406, IMG submission 155454) | Forest soil microbial communities from Barre Woods Harvard Forest LTER site, Petersham, Massachusetts, United States - Inc-BW-C-30-M | ecosystem: Environmental > Terrestrial > Soil >... | reverse complement strand
CGCGTCTACGCCGGCGCCAAGATCTACGACAAGCTGGTTGCCGATCTCAGCGACGCCGTACGCTCATTGAAAGTCGGTTTGCAAACCGAGGCCGGCGTGGAAATGGGACCGCTCATTTCCGCCGAGCAACGGACCCGCGTAGCGGGATTTGTCGAGCGCGCCGCAGCAACCCGGCATGTGGAAATTACCACGGGCGGAAAATCCCGCGCGGGCGGGGGCTTCTTCTTCGAGCCGACGCTCGTGGCCGGTACCCGGCAATCGGATGAAATCGTGCAGCGCGAGGTATTCGGCCCCGTCGTATCCGTGACTCGATTCACCGACGCGGACGATGCCGTCGCCTGGGCCAATGACTCCGAATACGGCCTCGCCTCGTCGGTGTGGACCCAGAACGTGGGCAAGGCCATGAGCGTGGCGGCGCGGCTGCAGTATGGCTGCACCTGGATCAACACTCATTTCATGATAATCAGTGAAATGCCGCATGGCGGCTTCAAGCGCTCAGGATACGGCAAGGATCTGTCGGTCTACGCGCTCGAGGATTACACCGTACCGCGGCACGTGATGGTGAAACTGTAAGCCTTGTTGCGGCGAGCGACGGGCATGTACGAGGCGCGGGCAGACCGCAGCTCAACCGCCGGGTAGCAAATCAGTGCGGCGACGGCCCCGTTTCTGGCGGCGCTCGTGTGACCCCGGATTGGGGCGCCGAAGACCGGTGATTTCCTCGGTGCGGCGGGGCTCCCCGCGCCGATCCTCGTAGTGCTTGTACGCACAGGGACAAGAACTGCCTGCACTGCATCCAGGCAGCGGCAGACGCGGCGCCTCGCGAGAGAGAAAGCGGATGGCCCGCAGCGCACGCGCCGTGTAACAACTGCCCTTCGCGGTCACGACGGAGACAGCGTGCCACGGACTCCGTCGGTCGGATCCCGACGTGCCGGAGGATGCGCCAGTTCGATGCCTCTTCCACATGAGGAATGTAAGGCTAGCCCTGAACAGCGGCGGCGGTTATCTCCTGAAAGCAGATTCAGATTGTCGGACGAATCCTAGGATAGAATTACGCCGGCATGAGGGATTCCCAATGAAAATATTCACGCCCCTTCTCGCAGCGCTGATCTTCCTGCCTGCCGCGGCACAGGCCGGCACGGGCGCCGGCGAACAGTTGGGACAAGTGTCTTTCGCCGTCTCCTGCTCACCGTCGGTGCGCGCGCCCTTCGACCGCGGCGTCGCGCTGCTGCACGATTTCTGGTACGACGAAGCGCGGCCGCAGTTCGAAAGGATTGCGAAGCTCGACCCCGAGTGCGCCATGGCGCACTGGGGAATCGCGATGAGCTCGTTTCATGAAATCTGGGATCGCCCCGACGAGCATGGGATGGCGCGCGGATGGGCTGAGATGCAAGCGGCACGTTCGCACCCGGCGAAAACCGCTCGCGAGCGCGAGTACATCGCTGCGCTCGCCGGCTTCTTCGAGCCGGATAAGCGCCATTACCAGGCTCGCATCGACGAATACTCCGCAGCGATGGCCAGCTTGTACAGCCACTACCCTCGCGACATCGATGCGGGAGCGTTCTACGCCCTGTCGCTGTTGGCGGCCGAAGCTCCGGATGACACCAGCCTGACGCAGGAACACAAGGCGATGACGGTGCTGGGCCCCTTGTTCGTGAAATATCCCGACCATCCGGGAGTGGTGCACTACATCATTCACGCCTGCGACACGCCGTCGCTCGCGCCGGATGGATTGCCTGCGGCCAAGCACTACGGAGAAATCGCCGCGTCGGCTCCCCATGCCGTGCACATGCCGGGGCATATATTTGCGCGTCTTGGCCTGTGGCAGGCCGACATCGACGCCAATCGTGCCTCGGTGGCGGCGTCACGGGCGGCCGACGCACGGCAGCAGAGCGGAGCCATGGATCAGTTTCACTCGGATGATTTCCTGCTCTATGCCTATCTGCAAAGCGGCAATGACGCCGCGGCCCGAGCAGTCATGACGGATGCGGTGGCGGCGCTCGATCACTTCGAGGCCATGCCCAACATGGCTGATCACTACATGACCGGCATGTTTCCGTACTACCGCACGGAGATGCCGGTATTCTTCGATCTGGAGAGGCGCGATTGGAAGTCGGTGTCCGCTCTCGCGCCCGTAGCCGGTGCGCCTCCGGAGACTCAGACCCTGACCTACTGGGCCCGGGCCATCGCCGCGGGTCATCTGCGCCAAGCGCAGCAAGCGCGGGCCGCCCTGGCCGAGTACGACTCGCTGGAGGAGCAGGTGAGAAAGGGCCGGCACGCCTACTTTGCCGACTCCACGGGTGCGCGGATCATTCGAGGCGAGATGCTGGCGTGGATCGCCTTCGCGGAGGGCAACTCGGCGGAGGCGCTGACGCAGATGCGCAAGAGCGCCGATCTGCAGGACAAGGTCGGTCAGGGTGAAGTCGATATTCCGGCGCGCGAAATGCTCGCGGACATCTTGTTGGAATTGGGCCGGCCCCGAGAAGCGCTCGTTGAATACAAGGAAGCTCTCAGACTGAGCCCCAACCGCTTCAACGGACTGTTCAACGCCGGCATGGCGGCCGAAGCGATGGGCGACAGGGCGCAGGCGAAGAGCTACTACGCCGCCCTGCTCGAGTCCACGGACAACGGCTCTCGATCCGCGCGGCCCGAGTTCGACCATATAAGGGCCTTCGATTCGTCTGCGGCCCTTGCGGGGAAGTAGCGGGCGGAATTTTTTTGACCCGCGCGCGAAAGGCCGTCGCCAACCGCAGGGAGTGTGGTCACGGTTAAGTTGCGGCCAACAACCCTTCCGGGCGCAACTCGCCCGCAAGCTCAATGACGATATCCGCGGGAAGACCGGCGCGCCGGGCCGCTTCCCTGATGGCGTCTCCGCTTTCCGCTTCATAGAGGCAATATGTCTTTCGCTTGTCCGCAGACAGAAACGAATGCAGCCATTTGACACCAACTATGGTGTTGATATCGACAACGGCCCTGAGATCTTCTGCAGAGGCGTTCAACGCCGCGGCGAAATTTCTTTCTATCATGAATAATGCCATGAGCGTCTCCTTGGGTTAGCCACCGGCTGGAACCGATTGCGTGCATTGAAGTCCGTGCCGAATGGCGTAGGTCGCTGCTTCCGTACGATTGGCGCATTGCGTCTTGTTCAGAATGTTTCGCACATGGGTCGCCACAGTATTGAGACTGATCGCGAGCACCAGCGAAACATCCTTGTTCGTCCTCCCGATAGCAAGCAGGCGCAGAACCTCGACTTCGCGAGCCGTGAGGTCGTCGGGAAAAGTGACACTACCGTCCCTGGCGTGCAACAAGGTATCGATATCGGCAACCAGGCGCGTCATTCCGAGTCGACGGGCGAGTTGATCAGCCTCGCGCAGCAGTTGAAAGCTCAGGCGCCGCTCCGCGTCCACCTGCCGCGTTGCCAGGAAAGTGCCGTAACTGAACAACGTCCGGGCAAGGGAAGGCCACGCGCGCATGGCGCGGTTGCGCGTCAAAGCGTAGTCAAAGTGATCGCCGGCGAGATCCGGCCAGTTGGCGGTGCTAGCCAGCATCGCCAAGTAAAGTTCAGTGGCGCCGAAGCACACCGCCGTGGGATGGTTGGCCGTCTGCCGTGCATAGGGAAGTAAGAGCCGGTAAAGCGACTCGGCGCGACCGACATCCGCCAAGGCACAGCAAGTCTGCGCACAGAACACCAGGCAGGCCACGTACATATCATCCCTGCTTATGGCGCAACAATCTCGCTCGACCAGTCGTTCAAAAATTCTCCGCGCCTCGGAGAGCAACCCTATCTCGGCGCAAATAAGCATCAGACCGGGCTCCCATATGCGCGTGGTCGCGCTCGCAGCAATCTCCCTAATTTGTGGTGCCAGTGCGTGCAAGCGGCCAAGGTCGCGGTTCAGCGCAAACATCTGCGCACCATAGACGCCGTTCGCGTCGCCGCGACGAGTCTTCGTACCGATCTCCAATAGCTCTTCGATCCGACTTTCCAAATCAGTCCATTCTCCGCGCAGCAGGGCCAAGGTAACGCGATTGGTGCGCGCCCAGTACTGATGCAGCCCGAAGCGCGCGGTACTGAGGCTTTCATACTGCTCCAAAAGAGTCTCCAGAGCCTCAAGTTGGCCGGCCTCGAAGTAGTGCAGGGCCTGCCCATAATAGGCTTCAGCCAATAGGTCGGCGCTCCCGGTGGACCGTGCTACCGCAATGTATTCCTCGCCGAGCAGGAGGCGGCGGTGCAATGTCTCGGGGTTGCCGCGCAACGCCATCACCGTGAGTTGATAGACTGCGCAGCGCGCCGGGGCCTCGCAAATGCGGCTGGCCATTCCAAGGGCTTCATCCACCAATAGCTGCAGCCGCGACTTGTCCGTCAACGTTCTCTGGGCGAACGCCAGTGTTGCCAATGCCTTTGCGCGAGCGACCGAATCCACCTCAGGCAGCAGCGCCAGTGCGCGCTCGAGCAGCGGAATAATATGTTGTTGCGCAATATGCTGTGACGCCATGGCGAGTAAAACCAGAACATCGACGAGCAGTTCCGCGCTGCCCATAACGCGAGTCCGATTTACGGCTTCGAGCAGGACATCGATGGCGCGTTCAACCTGTCCCAGCAGCCTGAGCGCCGAGCCCTTGAGAATGTAGGCGCGCGCGAGGCGCTCATCGTGCATCAGGCCGGCGCTCTCCAACGTCTCGATGGCGCGATCGTACTGTAAGACAGCTTCTTCGTAGGCGTACATCCGCACGGCACTCTCGGCAGCCCGCAGCGCGTAAACAACGGCTTTGTCGGTGTATCCCAGCGCACCGGCTTGATGGTAGTGATGTGCAATCCGGGTGAGTGCGGGCTCTGGGTGACCGGAATGAACGGCGGCGAGAGCATCGCCGGCACGTGCGTGCAGGCGCAGACGCTCAACCGTGGGCAAGTCCTCATAGATCGTCTCGCGGATCAATGCGTGAGTGAATTGGTAGCTGCCCGAGGCGTCGGCGTTCGTTTGAGCGATGCCCGCTTGTAAGGCCGGTTCGAGAATGGTCAGTACGCTTTGTACGTCCTCGTTCGCGGCGGCGGCGATTTCACGAGCCGCGAAATGCCGGCCAAGAACTGCCGCGACGCACAGCAGTTCGTTGCACCGGTCGGAGAGCCGGCTCAAGCGTCGGGCGATCGTTTCGCGCACGCCGGCGGGAATTCTTGCGGGCATCGTCGAAATTGCAGCACCGGCGCTCTCATCGATGAGGTCCTTGATCAACTCGATGGCAAATAAAGGGTTCCCATCCGTCTGTCGATAAATCACCTTGATCGCAGACTCAGACAAGCTCACGTCGCACAATCGCTCGGCGACCTCGCCGATGGCAGTCTGAGAGAGTCCGGCAAGATGCACGCGCTGCGTGTCGGAATCGCGACTCAGACCACCGAGGGTGCTCAGCAATGCTGTTTTTCTCGAGGCGTCGGTGTCCCGGTGGGTGCCGACGATGAGCAGTCGACTGCGCACCAACTCTTGGCTTAAGAATTCCAAGAGCGAAAGGGAAGGCGCGTCGGCCCAATGCAGGTCGTCCAGCACCAAGGTAATGGGCACTTGCTGCGTAGCTTGGTGGAAGAAATGCCGGATGGCGTCAAAGGTACGAAATCGCGCCGAACTCGCGTCCGCTGCCGCGCTGTGCGTCTGTTGGGTTTGGTGCGATGAATCGAGGAGTTCGGGTACCAGGGCAGCGATGTCTTTCGCCGCCGTGCCCATGTTGAGACGCACCTCGTCGAGCGACGAGCTGTCGACATAGGACCGAAGGATTTGCACCCACGGCCAGTACGGCGGCGCTCCGGCCTCCTCACGGCAGCGCCCCCAAAGCACGAGAGCGCCCTGATCCTCCGCCACGTCCGAGAATGCCTCGGCACAGCGTGTCTTGCCGATTCCGGGCTCACCGGATATCAATACCAGCTCGCGCCGACCGGCAAGCATGCGATCAAACGCTGCCTGAAATACACCAAGCTCGCCGGCCCGACCGACGATAGGCCGACGCTGATTCCCACCCCCGGTTGTAGCATCGCTCATGCTGACCTGATTCTACATAGGATTCTGGATGCGGCAGTGCGCCAGGGTCTTCACAGCAACTAGCCTCGGGGTTGAGGTGAGTTTCAGTTCACTCGAGGGCCTGTTGTTCGCAGGAGACGTGCGTATTCCAGTCGGCAAAGTTGCCTTTCGGATTGTCCTGCCACGCCCAGACATGCAACTCCCAGAGCGCCGGCAAGCCGTAGCGGTTCGGCGCGCCGATCAGATTCATCAGGTTTCCCTCCAGAGCCGGCGGGGGCCCGTTCGGGTGTCGGGCACTCCAGTCGCCGGCGATCTCGATAAACTCGACGCCGACCAAGCGCATCGCGCCCCCCGGCAGCGGCTCGTAGATCAGCGCTTCCGGCTCGTCGGCGCGGATTATGCCGTCGGCAAGACGGCTGCCCATGACGAGATGCACTCCCATGGCGCCCGTATCCGGCCCGCTGACACAGGGGGTTGCAACGGTCCACCCTTCGCGAAGCGCGACATTGATGTCCCTGAATCGCACCGTCGCAGCGCGGACTTTGTCGATCAATGGCGAAGTCTCATGCTTCGGCTCCGATACAGCTGAATCAGACGGTTGGCCAACCGCCATGGCGACGAGGGGTATTGCCAGCGGAAAACAGATGCACGTCAAGCGGCGAAGGATGCTCATCGACGGTCTCCTCAAAATTTGCGAGGGAGTGTTCTCGGTCCTAGGGTACGAGCGGCGCCGAATGGCGACCATCACCAGAATTGATGAGAGAGCGAGCCGCTACCGCTGAGCGAATGGCACCGGCACGCACCGGTGCCGGCGATTTAATCTATTCGAATGACGCAGGGACGCGGGCCGTGCGGTCGATTCGGTACTCTTTTCGCGCGATACCAAGGTACGACCGCGCGGCCCATATTTGCGCCGTCGATAGCTTCCACAACGCCCCGGTCACACACTCATCTGGAGCTCAACATGAACATCCGTGCCCCTGTCCTAGATGCCAAGGCGTTCACCTGCGTCGCAGCCCTCGCGGCGTGCGTCCTTCTCTCTGGACCTGTCCAAGCCGAGGAACGAATTGTCACGCTCAAGGTTTCCGTGAACACAGCCGGCCTCGATGTCGGTCAGCCTGCCGGTGCGCGCCAGCTATATGGCCGGCTGCAGCACGCTGCCAATCTCGTGTGCGGCCGTGGTATGCGAGTGGGTCTACAGGCGGTCGACGACTTCGCGGGCTGCGTCGAGTCGGCGATTGGCGAGGCGGTCCGATCGGCCCACCTGCCGCAGCTGACCATGGCGTATATGAGCACGCACACGCTGCAGCAGGCGACGGCCCACGGGGTCGATGTCGCCGCCCTAGTGGCGGCAAAATAACGCCGCCGGCGGACCCAAGCGCATGCCCAGCGCTTGGGTCCGCTTCTCGATACGTCGCGCGTGTGCGGCCAAGCCAGGGAGTTCACCCAAATGTATTCGATGGGTCAGGGCGCCGCTTTCTTTGAAAGGTAGATCGCCGCCACGCCATCCGCAATGCGTCCCGGTTGCGCGTCTCCGAGATTGGTCAGCACAACTACGGTAAGTCGGTCATCTACATAGCGAGAGATCTGTGTCTCGAAGCCCTGCCACTGGCCCTCATGTTCGACGACGCGGCGACCTTCCTTGTTTTGGACGAACCATCCGTAGCCGTACTGTCCGGTATTCGGTTTTCCGTCGCGCAGCGTCGCCACGGTCCACATCCGCTGCAGAGTGGATCGCTTCAAGAGCTTCTCTGTGTACAGCGCAGCGTCCCATTTGGCGAGGTCCAAAATCGAGAAATAGAGGCTGCCGTCCGCGGTGGTGTTCACCGACGGCGAAACCCATTCCTGATTTTTCAGATCGCCCTTGTCCAATCGGTATCCTGCAGACCGATTGGGAATTATATCCGCCTCATTGATGATGCGCGTCGTCGACATCTTCAGCGGCTTGAAGATCCTCCGCTGAAGGAAGTCTCCGTAGAACTCGCCCGTGACTCTGTGGATGAGAATTCCAAGGGTCAGATACCCTAGATTGCTGTAACTGAAGTCGGTGCCCGGCGCGTAGGCGAGCGGGATCGCCTCGACAATCTTGAGCAATTGGTCTTCGCTGTAATCCTTGCGCATGTCGAAGTCTTGCGGATAGTCGGTGAAGCCGCCGGTATGGCTCAGCAGTTCGCGCACCGACACGTGACTCCACGACGCGGGCGCCTCTGGAAAATACTTGGTGAGCGGATCCCCCAATCCGATCTTGCCTGCCTCGACGAGCATCATCACGGCGGTTGCAGTGAACTGCTTGCCGACCGAACCCGACTGAAAAATCGTTTCGGGTTTGGCCGGCACTTCCAATTCCACGTTCGACAATCCGTATCCTTCCACCCGTATCGGCTCGCCGTTCCTGGACACCAACAGAGCCAATCCCGGAATGCGCTGTTTTTCCATCTGGGCACGAACAAATTGAGCAATCGCGTCGGTGCGCTGATTCGCCGCCGCCGCTTGCGACGAAGCCGCTGCCGCTTGCAGTGAAAAAATGAACCCAAGGACGAGGATGATCAGCCGAGAATATTTCAACGAACGCCCCTTATTGACTATCTCAATCCGCCGACTATCTCTGCCCGCCGACGACCTCTACCCGACGGTTTGCCTGCGACTGCCCCGAGCAGAGGCGACCGCCAGTCCGCCCAGCATGAGCAAGGCCGCGCCGCTGAGCAGCACCGGCAGTCCCCGGCTGGGCCAGATGTCCATTGCCATGCCGCCCACGCTTGGTCCGATCACACCTCCGAAGCAATACACTATGACGAACAAGGTGTTTGCACTCGCAAGGTCTTCGACGGCAAATTCTTCGCCGAGGAGCGCGACTCCCTGGCTGTAGAACGCATACAGGGTGCCGCCCCAGACGAAGAGCAGGGGCCAAAGTAGCAGCGGGACACCCAAACTCGCCTGCAGCAGCAAAGGTCCGATGCAGCTTGCCACGGCGCAGATTCCCAACAGGGTCCTTCGCCCATAGCGATCGGCGAGCAACCCGATGGGCACCTGCAAGACCACATTGCCGGCCATGAACACGGCGACCAGCAGCAGCGCCGCCTGTTCATCCAACCCCGAGTGCAGTCCGAACAGCGGCAATAGCGTCAGATCCGCGGACTCGACCAAACCGGCAACGAGGGCCGCCAGCATCACGATGGGCGCGGTCCTCATCGCGCCCGACAGTCCCCGCAGCGGCGTGAAATCCTGCGGCGCGCTCGTGACCCGGCGCAGCACCGCGAGAGGCAGCAGCGTCAGGATGAGGCAGGCGGCGCCGATCGCGAAGGGTTTCGCGCCCTGGGTTCCGGTGAACTCCAGGAGAACCGGACCTGCGACGATGCCGATCGAAAAGACCGTACCGTATATCCCCATGACGGTACCGCGGGACTCTGTGCCGCTGACGCTGTTCATCCAGATCTCGCTTGCGATCCAGACCAGCCCAAGCGCGCATCCGGCAATGAATCTCAGTGCCAACCAGAGCGGCACGCTGGGCCAAAGCGGCATGAGCAGCAATATGACGGCGGCAAAGACGATTCCGCCGACGATGCAGCGCTTGAGGCCGAGGCGGGCTATGGCGCGAGGGTAAAAAGGTCCGCACAGGATCACCGCGATCAAGCTCGCGGCGGTCACTGCGCCGATCGCAAAACTCGAATACCCCAACCGGCTCAACGCGAGCGCAATCAGCGGCGGCTGAAAGCCGAAGATCAGGCCCACGCCTAAGCTGCTGGAGAATACCGCCGCGAGGATTAGGCGGCGCGACGGGGGTTGCACGCTTGATCCAAGGGCGTTGAATGAGGGGCGTGCCCCGCAACCGTGCGGCCAAGCGCACTACGAATCACCGTCGGCAAATTGGCTCCTCAGGATATCGGGACAAACCATGCATTAGACACCACCTGGGCCGGTCGCGGACTGCGGCATTTCAGCAACACCCGACCCTGGCTTTTCCGTGCCTGTTGTGCAATAAACTTGCGTGTCAGTAAACCCTATGTTACGAATTGAGTCTACCGATCGCTTGCGGGTCGTGAATAAAGCGCGAGGGGATCAATTTAGCGGGCGGTTTTCCGTCGCAATCAAGCGTTGCGCCGCTGTTTTTGTTTACTTCAGGGAGAATCGGACATGAAAAGAATGTTGTGTGCAGCACACGCACGCGTGGGATTCCGAGCGTCGATGATTCCGGCGCTTCTGTGCGCCATGACCCTGGGTGGCTCGGCGTTGGCAGCCCCGGCCGGCAACACGCCGACCGAAAACACCGGGTTGGAAGAGATCATCGTCACCGCAGAAAAGCGCGAGTCGACCGTCCAGGCGACGCCGATCGCGATGACGGCCTTGAGTGCGGGCGATCTCGCCGACCAAAACATCACATCGATCCAGGACCTCGTCGGCGCCATCCCCGGTATCTCCCTGCGCACGGCGGGTCCGGGCCAGACCGAGTACGAGATGCGCGGCTTGGCCTCCTCCGGCGGCTCCGTGGCGACGGTAGGTTTCTATCTCGATGAGACGCCCCTGTCGGCGTCCGCAGTGGCGCTGAACGGCCGCACGGTCATCGACGCCGACCTCTACGATCTCAATCGCACCGAGATACTGCGTGGCCCTCAGGGGACCCTGTACGGCGCCGGGTCCATGGGCGGCACGATCAAACTGGTCACCAATCCGCCCAAGCTCCACGCCTTGGAAGGTTCGGCTGAGGTGGACGCTTCTCAAACCACCGGCGGCAGCACGAACGGCCACGGCAGCTTGATGCTCAATTTTCCGATCGGCGACATCGCGGCGCTGCGCTTCGTCACGACGGATAAGTACATCAGCGGCTTCATTCATCGCTACGTCATCGCGCCCGGGCAGTTCCCGTTTCCCACGAATTTCGGCAATTGCTTTTCTTACTACTGTACTCGCGGCGACGTTCAGGACGCACCCATCGCCCAGGACCACGCGAACTCCAATATCGAGCGCTTCATATCGTCGCGAGCATCGTTGCTGGTTCAACCGAGCGATGCACTGTCCATCACCGGTAACTTCATGTATCAGCGTATCGACGCGGACGGATACAACAATTATCAGGCCCCGCCCAACAACGAAGCGATCTATCAACCTTACGATATCAAAGAGCCGTACTACGATTCTTTCCATATGTGGAGCCTCAAGGTCAGCTACGACATGTCGTTCGCGAATCTGACCTCGGCATCGTCCTATTGGAAGCGCGATGTATATCAATCGACGGATTCGACGGAAGCTCTGCAGAACATCTTCAATTACACGGCATATGTCCCAAACCTCTACGAGGATAACGACACGACGACGCAGATCGCGCAGGAACTGCGCCTCACGTCGCGGGGTGACAGCGACTTCCAGTGGGTGGGCGGTCTCTACTATTCGAACCTGCACTCGGGCTATATCACGAAGAATCAGACTGTAGGTTTTGTGACCACCCCGGCCTGTCCTTACGGCGCCGGTCCCCTGGGCGGTCAATGCCCGGTGGCCAGTCAATTCACATACGGAGCCATCGCGGGCTACAACCCCGAGGGCATCATGTTCAACGACAACAATCCGAACATCCTCAAGCAGAAAGCGATCTTCGGCGAGGCGAGCTACAAGCTGACCCCCACACTCAAGCTCACCGCCGGAATGCGTTTCTATAAATTCAACATCAGCAACAACTCCAATCAGCGCGGCCTGGGCACTGCATCGGGAAATGCCACACCGACCATTGCCAGCGCATCCGGAAGCAATACCAGTCTATTGCCGAAAGTGAATCTGTCGTATGAACCCAACTCGGATCTCACGGTATACAGTACGGTCTCCAAGGGCTCCCGCCCCGGCGGGGTGAATCTCCCTATCCCGCTGAACCCGAACGGCTTTTATTATTGTGGGGGACCCGCCCCCGGCACCATCTTCGCGGGCGGCAGCGGCCCCAGTTATTTGACCAGTCAGCCGGCTTACTATGCCCCCGATGACATCTGGAGCATCGAAGTCGGCGAGAAATCCCGGTTCGCCGATCGGCGCTTTACGATCAATGCGGACGTTTTCTACGTCAAATGGCACAACATCCAGCAGTTGATCGTGCTGACCTGCGGGTATCCCTACAATACGAATGTGGGCGATGCCAAGAGCTACGGGCCGGAGATTGAAATGGCGGCGAAAGTCACCGATGCGATCACGGTCGATCTTTCCGGTGCGTATACCCAGGCCTACATCAGTTCTCCGAAAAACACTCCAGGACTTCCGATCACGTCCGGTGAGCGCGTCACCAGCATTCCCAAATACACAGGCAACCTGGCCGTGACCTACGAAACGATGCTGCCCCAGGAGTATAAAATGACGTTCCGGGTCGCGGAATCCTACGTCGGCCCGGTTTTTGACACTGCCTATTACGCCGAGACCTTGGGCGCGTACGGCTTGATGGACTTCAGGTTGGGTGTGGGTAAGGAAGCCTGGACAGCGTCCTTGTTCGGCACCAATCTGACCAACAAACACGCCGGACTGACCATCGACAATACGGTCTTCGCGTGGCAGCAGCCGACGATCACGCGCGTCTCGACCAATCAGCCGCGCACGATTGGAATAGCGTTCGAAACGAAGTTCTGATTCGAGCGCCGTCTGGACGACGCTTGGAGTATCTTCGGGGGGCACGGGCCCCCCGATTTTCGTAAGATGATGCTTAGGCGTGGGGCACTGGCGATCGTTCCTGCGCGTACGTTTTGAGGGAGACCACTGGGTGACCGACAATTCCGGCAAGGGCGTAGATCAAGACGCCGAGCAACTGAAATCCTTGGGTTACGTCTCGCATTTCGATCGAACCATGTCGAAGTGGGAAAACTTCTCCCTGGGCTTCACATACCTGTCGCCGGTGGTCGGCGTGTACACGCTGTTCGCCACCTCCTTCGTCGCCGGCGGCCCGCCCATGTGGTGGACCTATATTTTGGTCGGCGTGGGCCAGCTCATGGTGAGTTTGGTGTTCGGCGAAATCGTCTCGCAGTTTCCGATCTCCGGCGGCCTGTATCCCTGGGCACGCCGCCTGGTGGGGAAACGCTGGGCGTGGATGGCGGGATGGGTTTACGCCTGGGCTCTGTGCTGCACCATGGCGGGCGTGGCGACCGGCGTGGCGCCGTTTCTCGCGCAACTGTTCGGCGTCGACAGCACTCCCATCGCCACCACCATCATCGCCTTGGTGCTCATCGTCATGACCACCATGCTGAATTTGAGCGGTACGCGCCTGCTGGCGCGGGTCGCGATGTTCGGCTTCGTCTGCGAGCTGGTGGGCGCCATCGTGGTCGGCGTTTATCTCCTGCTGTTTGCCCGCCATCAGCCGCTCACAGCGCTGCTCGACACCACCATCGTCCACGCGGACGGGAATTATCTGCCTGCCTTCCTCGCCTCGTCGCTCGCCGCCATGTTCTGCTACTACGGCTTCGAAGCCTGCGGCGACGTGGCCGAAGAGACGCCGGACGCGAGCCGCATGATCCCGAAGGCCATGCGCATGAACATCTATATCGGCGGCGCTGCCGCCACCTGGGTCTGCCTG
>Ga0210406_10005307_pt1 | contig 13535 bp, 17 predicted proteins | sample IncBWC30MmetaG_FD_155454 | JGI IMG/M metagenome (GOLD analysis project Ga0210406, IMG submission 155454) | Forest soil microbial communities from Barre Woods Harvard Forest LTER site, Petersham, Massachusetts, United States - Inc-BW-C-30-M | ecosystem: Environmental > Terrestrial > Soil >... | reverse complement strand
ACGCTGGGCGGTACCGCCGGGTGGGATTATCTGGCGTTGGACGCGAGCGGCGCGCGTCTGTTCATCGCCCGCGATGAACGTGTCGATGTGATCGAAACCGGCAGCGGGAAACTGACGGGGAGCATTCCGCATACGGCGGGCGTTCATGCCGTTGCGTTCGTCCCCGCGCTGAAACGCGGCTTCACCAGCAACGGCCGGAGCAACTCAGTCTCGGTGTTTGAACTCGACACGTTGCACGTGATTCAGGAGGTGCCGGTCTCCGGACTCTCCCCGGATGCAATCCTTTACGAGCCGCAGCAGAATCATATCTTTACCGCCAACCGTGAAAGCTCGAACCTTTCGGTGATCGATGCAGGCACTTTGCAGGTCGTGGCGACCGTGGCGCTGCCGGGACCCCCTGAATACATGGCCACGGACGATGCCGGGCATATCTATGTGAACATAGACAGCGCCCCGGGACGGCTGGTCCTCATCGATGCCAAATCGCTCGCCGTAAAGGCCAAGTGGCCGCTGAAGGAATGCGCGAATCCTACCGGGCTCGCTTTTGATGTGGCCAATCATCGATTGTTCTCGATCTGCGCAAACCAGGTCATGGCCGTAACGGATTCGGTGTCGGGCAAATCCGTCGCCCAGGTCATCATCGGCAGAGGATCTGACGGAGCTGCGTACGACCCGGAACTCGGTTTGGCATTCAGTTCCAATGGCATTGACGGGACCCTGACGGTGATCCATCAAGATTCCCCGGACGATTATCGGGTGATCGCCACCGTCACGACACAGGTCAGCGCCCGTACCCTGGCGCTCGATCCTGTCACGCACCGGATCTATATGGCGGCCGCGCAATTCGGACCGCCGCCCGCGGCGACCGACGAGCAACCCAGGCCGCGCGCCACGGTGGTACCGGATAGCTTTTTGATTTTAATCGCTCAACCTAAATAGGCGGATGCATGAGTGAGCGCACCCAAGTGGTCTGCGGGCATTGCGATTCGGTCGTCGGTCTACCCAGCGATCGGCTCGAGGACGCGCCGCGCTGTCCGAAGTGCCACTTTCCGTTATTCGAAGGCAAGCCGGTGGAACTGACCGCCGCGAATTTCGACAAGCACGTCAATCGCAGCGACCTGCCCGTCGTCGTGGATTTTTGGGCGCCATGGTGCGGTCCCTGTATCGCCATGGCGCCGTACTATGAAGCCACAGCCCGTCAGTTGGAACCCAAACTGCGCTTCGCCAAACTGAATACCCAAGATGAGCCCGCGCCGGCGGGCCGCTTCAATATCCGCGCGATTCCAACCATGATCGTGTTTCGCGCGGGCAAGGAAGTCGCCCGTCACTCAGGGGCCATGGATTCCTCCACCATGTCGCGCTGGCTGACACAGGTCGTTTGAATCGACGCGCGCGGCTCAGGTCGTGCGAAACACCTCAGATCGTGCGAAACACGTCAGGTCTTGCGAAACACCAAGACGAAGCGGTCTGTCTTGCCGAGCGCCGGGCCCTTGTAGCTGATCAAATCCCGCGCATCGTCCGGTCTTCTCAGCAAATCACTCTTCGCCACGACGATAAACCCGTGCGAAGCGAAATCCTTGACGGCGAAGGCCTCTTCAATGCGATGCAATTCGCCCGCATCGTCTTTTCCGTGCCCAGCCTTGGCCGAATGATCGATCAGCAATAAGGTGCCCCCCGGCTTCAGCGCCCGCGACAGCTGATCGAGCACGCCACCTACGTCGATTTTCGGCCAGGGGTTCTTTGGATTGGTATTGACCCAGTACAGGTCGTGATACACCTTGACCAACAGAACCGCGTCCAGGCTCGCCGCCGGCAATTTCAGGTCGTCGAGCTCGACCGTTTCCGCGGTCACATTGGAAAAGCGGTTGCCGGCCAATCGATTTTTCAAATCCGGCTGGCTCCAATTGTCGAAGGCGAGATTGTTGATCAGCCACACATGGCCTTTCGGGCCCACGACGTAGCTCAGCAATTCACTGTAGTAGCCGTCGCCGGCGAGGACATCGGCGACCTTCATGCCTGGTTTGATGCCCGCGAGACGCAATATCTCGGCCGGATGATCGAGCGAATCGCGCGCCGAATCTGCTGCCGGGCGGCCGGCATGCTTGACCGCGGCGTCGTACTCATCGGCGGCCGTTGCGGGCGGACCCATCAGTAAGAATGCGCTGCACAGCAAAGAGACGGCAATTGTGAATTTATGTCGACTCACTTTTGTCACTCCGGATGAATAGGAGAGCAATGAGGGTAATGAACCCGGCCGTGGACAAATAATACCCGACAAACGCCAGTCCGTAATGCGATGCCAGCCAGGTCGCAATCGGCGCCGCGATCGAGGCGCCTAGAATGCCGGCGAAATTGAAGGTCAGCGAAGTGCCTGTGTAGCGCACCGGCGTCGGGAATAAAGTCGCCAGCGCACTCCCGAGCGGGCCGTAGGAGAGTCCGCTCAGGCCAAAGCCGCAAGCCAAAAATACGAACACGGCAGTCGCCTGATGCGCGCCGAACAGGGTCTGAAAAGCGAATCCGAAGGCAATGATCAACAGCGTCGCGGCGATCAACATCTCACGTCCCCCGATGCGATCGGCCAGGGATCCTGCCACCGGTATGGTCAAGCCGAAAAATACCGCCGCCAGCATTTGCATGATCAGAAATTGTTGCCGTGGGAAGCCGAGCGAGTTCGTGCCCCAGCCCAAGGCAAAGATATTGACCAGATAGAACACGACGAAGGTGGTCGTGGAACCCAGGGTGCCTAAGGCTAGTTGCACAGGGTATTTTGCGAACACCACCGCGAAGGGCACTCGCACCCTTTCGCCCTGAGCGATGCTGCGCTTGAACGCCGGGGTTTCGACCAGCTGCAAGCGTATGTACAAACCCACCGCCACCAGGACGGTACTGGCCAAAAACGGCACTCGCCATCCCCAGCTGAACAATTGCGTTTCGGACAGGCTATTGCTGATCAGGAGGAAGGCGCCAATGGAGAATACCAGCCCTAGAGGTGCGCCGAGCTGGGGAAACATCCCGTACCAGCCGTGCTTGCCCGGCGGCGCATTCTCAGTGGCGAGCAGTACGGCGCCACCCCATTCCCCGCCCAAACCGATACCCTGCCCCACACGGCACAGCGCCAACAGTACGGCCGCATACACCCCGATGGAGGCATAGGTCGGCAGCAATCCGATGCAAATGGTGGAAATTCCCATGGTCATGAGTGCCGTGACCAAGGTCGTTTTGCGTCCGACGCGATCCCCGAAGTGCCCGAAAATGGCGGAGCCTATGGGCCGCGCGACAAATGCCAGCGCGAAAGTTGCCAGCGATTGCAAGGCGGCAATGGCGGGGTCGCCCTTCGGGAAGAACAGCCTCGGAAATACCAGCACCGCGGCCGTGGCGTAAATATAGAAATCGTAGAACTCAATCGTCGTGCCGATCATGCTGGCCAGCAGAATACGGCGCGAGTGCCGCGCATCGGGCAAGGGGAGCGAGTCGAGCAAAGGGTAACCCCGGCAAATCGTTGGAAATTTGCCGATAGTACACTAGCGCCTTTGAATTCAGTGACCTCGAGACCGTCCGGGAATAGAGGGCGCCGAGCGACCACTCGGCGCAGGCCGATAAGCCGGAGCGTGCCCGCCACGCCCGCCATCATCGCGGTGACCACCGCCCTGATCACGACCACCGCCGCGATCACGACCTTCTCCGCGATCATGACCATCGCGATGGTCGCAGCATCCCGCGGGGCCCACCCGGTAGGCGCCGCCCCAACCGCCGTAGTCATATCCGTAAGGCTCGTAATAGCCCCCGGCGTATCCGTAGTCCACGCCGCCGTCGACCCCCACTCCGGTAACGGTGCAGGCATACAACATCGCCAAGGTCATTGCCCCCAGAGCTCCTGCCGACAAGCGACTGTGTACGGTTTTCATTTCGGCTCCGCCTTCGTGTCGCTTTCGGTCCATTCCATCAGTCCGAACGGCGCGCCGGCCGGATCTGCAACCACGGCCAGCATCCCGCCGTGGCGGTCAATCCTCGGCTCGACCAAGACACGGCCGCCCATGGCGACAACTTTGGCAGTGATGTCGGCGGCATGCTCGACACGCACGAAATTCAGCCAGTGAGGATGCCGGCGCGCGGAACCGCCCGGCAGGGAATTCGCACTCGCGCGAGCATAATCATCGGTCGATAGAATGAGATGCTCCGCGCCATCTTCGCTCGGCATCTCAAAAACGTCGTAACCAAACAGCTCTTGATAGAAGGCCGCCGCGGCACCGGCATCCTTGGCATGCAGTGAACTCCAGATCCACTCACCGGCGACGGGAAGAAAATCCGGAGGATCCCCGCTGCTCGAGGCGAGAATGGCGAACACCGCACCCTCCGGATCCGACACCACACACTGTCGGCCGCGCATCGGATAGCTCTTGGTATCAACCAGCACTTTCCCGCCGTGCGCCACGGCAACCCGTTTCACGGCGTCCACGTCGCCCGCCGCCATGAAGGTCAGCCACGCCGACTGATGCCGTTCACCGGACGGAATCGCCTTCTCCATCAAGCCTGCGATGGGGCGCCCGTCGAGCATCGCCACCGCGTACTCGGAACTGCCCGCGCGAATGCGGCGAAAGGTCCAGCCGAACAGTCCGCCATAGAATTTTTCCGCGGCAGCAAGATCCGGGGTCACCAGATCGGCCCAAACCATTTTGCCCAGATGATGTTCGGTACCGGGCGGCGTGTTGAGCGCAGGTAATTCGAACTCGGCCGCGCGCGCCATGGATGGACCGGCGACGCAGAACAGCACCCCGAAAGCGATTCCCGGCAGGGCAAGCCGAAACCTGGGTATGCGCATCATGAGAATTCCTTATTGTTTGCCCGCCGATACTGCGCGCATTGACTGCGATATGCTGTACGCGGCGGCACAGAGTCGATGTCAGAAATGGCTTACCCCCGATCGAGGGCGCATGCGTATCAAATCGGCCGATTTTCGGGTGGACGCGAAAACTGCGGTCGATTTGAAAGACTGGCCGACCCGTGTCCGCCCCTCGTACAAGACCAGCCGTCAATACAAGGACTTGCTGGCCGCGCACGTGAAAGACTTGAGTGCCCAACAGGAACTCCTGTACGCCTCCGATAGCTACGCGCTGCTGCTGATTTTCCAGGCCATGGACGCCGCCGGGAAGGACAGCGCCATCGAGCATGTCATGTCGGGGGTCAATCCCCAAGGTTGCCAGGTATTCAGCTTCAAACACCCGAGCGCGGAAGAACTGCAGCATGATTTTTTGTGGCGCACGACGCGCAACCTGCCGGCGCGCGGTCACATCGGCATATTCAATCGATCCTATTATGAGGAGGTTCTCATCACCCGCGTGCATCCAGAAATTCTTCGGGCCGAGGGCTTGCCGGCGGAACTCATGGATGAAAAGGCGATCTGGGGCGAGCGCTATCGCTCTATTTTGGATTTGGAGAGCCATCTCGATCGCAATGGCACGAAGATCATCAAATTTTTTCTGCACATCTCGAAAGAGGAGCAGCGCCGGCGCTTCCTCGACAGGATCGATACACCGCGGAAGAATTGGAAGTTTTCCTCCGCGGATGTGGAGGAGCGGAAATATTGGAAGCAATATATGAAGGCCTACGCGAAATGCCTGAGCGCCACCAGCACTCATCACGCGCCTTGGTACATCGTTCCCGCCGATGACAAGCCAAATGCGCGCCTCATCGTGTCGCGTATTCTGCTCGACACCGTCGCCGCGCTGAAGCTGAGTTATCCGAAAACCAGCGCGGCGCGGCGGCGCGAACTGCGGGCGCTGCGCAAACAGCTGGAAGAGAGCTAGGAACCTTAACTCAGCAGCGTCGAGTAGGAGCGCCGATGGGCGGCATAGCATCCGCACGCCGCCTCCTCCAGACCGCGCCGGCTCAGCACGATGAGTTCGCCGCGCCGATACTCGATGAGCCCGGCGCGTTGCAATACGCCTGCGGCGGCCGTAATACCCACTCTGCGCACGCCGAGCATGTATGCCAGGAACTCATGCGTCACATGGAAGTGATCGGCATGGGCTCGATCTTGCATCATGAGCAGCCAGCGCGCGAGCCTTGGACCGATGAGATGAAACCTCAGGCATGCGGCCGACGCGCCGAACTGCGCCATGAGCACATAGAGGTAGCGATCCAGACAGACCCGCAGTGCCGGACTGGCCGCCAATTCGCGGCGAAACGCCCGACTGGGAATGCGCCATGCAGCTCCGGCGCCTTGAACCACGGCGTGCAAGGGTGCCGTCTGCACCCCCAAAACCAGTTCGACGCCCACCATTCCTTCGCGTCCGACCATGCCGACCTCGAGGACCGGCTTGCCGTCGATGGGGGTGACCAGGGAAATGATGGAGTTGACCGGAAAGTACGCGAAGCGCGTGGCTTCCTCGGTGATACACAGCTTCTCGGACAACACCAGTTCCACAGGCTCGCAAAGCGCCAGCAATGTCCGGCGTCCGGCGCGGGGCAGCAATTCGATCAGGTGATTTTGGACGCCCGCCATGGGGCGAGTATCCACGCATTTTCGCCCTGCAACTGTCTGGCAGCGTACATAGTGAACGCTGGTATTTGCCGCATGCTAGTGAGCGCGCGTGTGCGGCAACAGCCGGTCGTACTCCTTCTTGACCACGTCATAGCATTCACAGGTGCGCTTTTCCAGCCCCGGTCGATTCAGCACTGTGATTCGGCCGCGCGCGTAGCGGATCAAGCCGTCCTGCTGCAGCTTCAGCGCTCCTTCTGTTACGCCTTCGCGGCGAACGCCCAGCATGTTGGCAATCAGCTCCTGCGTCATCACCAGCTCATCGCCCTGCAGCCGATCCAGGCTCAACAACAGCCAACGGCATAACTGTTGGTCCAGCGAGTGGTGCCGGTTGCATACCGCCGTCTGCGCCATTTGCGTGATGAGAGCCTGGGTGTAGCGCAGCAGCAAGTGCAGCACCGGGCCGGCCCGATTGAATTCATCCTTCATCATTTGAGCGCGCAACCGGAAACCTTCTCCCGCGCTTTGCACCACGGCACGACTGGGCGTGGACTCCCCGCCCATGAACAGCGAAATTCCCACGATGCCTTCGTAGCCGACCACGGCGATTTCCGCCGACGCACCATTCGACATGACGTACAACAGCGAAACGATGGAATTCGTGGGAAAGTAAACATGACCCAACGTCGCGCCGGGCTCGTACAGCACCTGGCCCAACGGCATCGTCACCTGCTCCAGGTAAGGGTGCCAGCGCAGCCATTCGCTGTCCGGCAATGCAGCCAGCAGTTGGTTCGTTCGAGGATCCGTGGGTGCGGCGATCACAATACTCCAGGGAGGGTTCCTTTCGCCCCAGACCGTCCAGGTCGTCATGCCTCCGACGGCGGCATCATACGCCCAGTTGCCCATGCCGTGTGTACGCTATCGCACATTGCGCCGCACGCGGGCCCAAATCGAGGTCTACGGCTTGCGCGCGCCCACTACGATGAGAATGACGCCCGCCGCGATCCCCGCGCCCCCGACCCACGGCGGAATCGCGTGCTCCTGTGAAACCTTGGCTTCCACATCCCCTATCTTGAGCAAGCTCTTTTCGCTCGAATACGATGGCGATTTGATGAGCACGAACAGTCCCCCCAAAATCATCAGGGCACCTAGGATTTGCAGGACACGCATGTCAGGACCTCTCGCGGGATGTGAACCTGGCGCAAGTGTAGTCCAAAGAGCCTGGGGCGGTGGTTCACGAAATTTTCGCGGCATCGGCCCTAAGTCAAAGGTCTTTCGACAGAATCAATTTGAGCACCCAACGATCCGTGGCGTCCGTCAAGCCGCGCCCGACGCCGGCCTCGACGCTGACCCACTTGGTGTTCACGTCGATCACGCCAAACAGTTGATGCGTCTGTTTCGACGAGGGTAGAAAGTGGCTGACCCGGCCGAAGTCGTCGTATTCTTCCAGCGCAAGCTTGTATTTCTCCGTTACCGCCATCGCCACGCGGGTCTCCGGTACGAATTCCAGATTCGCGACGCCATTCCAAGAATTATCGACGATGGGATTGAAGATGAAGTCGAAGCGACCCACGTGGGTGCCGATGATCGGGCGGATTTCGGATGTATAGGTTCGCTCGTCCCAGTGCGCCGTGTTGAAGCTGAATTCGAAATTGACGCCGTAGAAAAACTCCTGTTTGGCGGCATCCGGCGTGACGAACAAGGCTCTGAGCTTGAAGCCGTTGTAGACCACGCCACGATTGCGGGTGATTGAATAGAGCGGCAGGTACAGCCCCGCTTCGAACCACGGTGCCACGCCGTAGGCCCATTCCGCGGCGCCGTTGAGCGATTTATCCGCAACGATGGCGCCCGGAAAAGCCGGGACCTCGCTGCCGCTCGGCGTGAAATTGTTGTGCAGCGTTAAATTGAATGTTCCGGTCGGCGCGATCGATGCGTCATAGACTTGTATTTCGTCCGTCACAGCCCGCGCCGGTGCGGCTGCCGACAATACAATCGCGACGCCGATAAAGCGCGGAATGATTCTCATTAAAATTCCTCGAAATTCTTGATGGAGAGAATGACTGCGGCGTCCGGTGTTTGGCAATGCCGCTCGCGAAAAATAAAGTGGACGGCCGATCGCGCGCGCGAAGTCACGAACAATTCTTGTTTACATCTGACGCCCGCGGCGCCCGGCGCGCGTTACTTTGCATTGCAAAGTGAATGACACTATAGTAAGCAACCATGCATAGCGCTGACGTATGGTCCGAGTGGCTTCTGCATCGCCGCCACGCGGACGATCCCGATTATGGGCGTGTCGTTCAGAGCGTCGTCGAGGGCTTCGCCGACCGCGTGCTCGATGGCGCTCAACTCGCCGCCGGCATGACACTCGTTGACGTCGGCGCCGGTGAAGGGTTGGTGGCATTCCGCGCGATCGGCCGTATTGGTCGGTCGCTTCGGGTCATTCTCACCGATGTATCGGCGCCGATGCTGCGTCATGCGGAAATTGCCGCCGAGCGCGGGAAGGTGCGGACACAATGTACGTTTCTTGAATGTACCGCCGAAAACCTCAGCGGCATTTCCGATGCGTCGGCGGACGTCGTGGCAACGCGGGCGGCCCTCGCTTACGTGGCCGACAAAAAATCCGCGTTGGGCGAATTTTGGCGCGTTCTCAAGCCGGGCGGTCGCATCTCCATCGCCGAACCCATTCTTCAGGATGAGGCTTTTTACGCCAGGGCCTTGAGAAGGCGTGTCGACGATCACACATCTCAATCGGCAGACCGCTTTTTGACTCTCCTGCACCGTTGGAAGGCCGCTCAGTTTCCCGACACCGAAGAAAAATGCGCGGCGAGTCCGATTGCCAATTTCTCCGAACGCGATTTGCTCAACATGGTGCGCGGTGCCGGCTTCAGCGAGATTCACCTGCAGCTGCACATCGATGTCATGCCCTCGCCCGTGACCTCCTGGGATGTCTTCATCGGCACATCACCGCATCCCTGGGCGCCGCCGCTGAGGCAGATTTTCGCCGATCAGTTCACCACCGGTGAGCGCGAGCTCTTCGAGCAGATGGTGCGGCCGACGGTTGAATCGGGCAAAGGCATCACGACCGAGCGCACCGTGTATGTGCAAGCCCTGAAGGCGCTCCCGTGACCCGTTCGCGCTCCATCGTTTGCTTCCTGATGCTCTTGCTGGCCGGAAGCGAGGCTCAGGCGGGATTCGATCACGAGCTGGCGCTCGATCAAAACGGCATCTGGGCGCGTAGCTATCAGAATGGACTTCAAAACGGGGTGATCGCCCTCGAACTGGCGGGCAGCCTGTGGTTTGGAAACGATGACGAACTGGGGCACACCTTTTGGCAGACGATCGACGCGTCGGTGATCTCCGGCATCGGCGCGACTGCGCTCAAATATGCCTTCAGCAGGGCCCGCCCCTACCAAGGAAACAATCCCAATCTATGGTTCCAGGGAAGCGGCCATCAGAGTTTCCCCAGCGGCGAGGTCACCCTGCAGGCGAGCTTCGTAACCCCATTCATCTCAAATTACGGACGCCAAGACCCGTGGGTATGGGGGCTCGAAATTCTGCCGGTATACGACGCTTTGGCGCGATTGAAGAGTCAGGCGCATTGGCAAACGGACGTCATTGCCGGTTGGGCGTTGGGGACGGCGGTGGGGTATTGGAGTTCGACCCGCGCCACGCCATTGTCGGTGCAGATCCTGCCGCGCGGCCTGTCGGTCGGATTCTCCAAGCGTTTCTAGCGCGGTTGTTTCTGCATCAAAACGACGCCGCTCAGGCTGAGTATTTTCCGGCTCATCTCCTTTGGCAGTGCGCGCAAAAGCAGACCGTAGGGCAAATCCCAGGGATAGGGTCGGCCGATTCGTTCCGACTCATCGGCGGTGCTGATGGTCTTACGGGACTTCCACCCATATTTCTCGAAGAAACCAAACCAGTCCTTCACCTCGAAGAGGAACGGCGCCGCTTTGAGCTTTTTCGCCCAACCACTCGGCAGCCTGCGCTTGCCCGCGGTATCGAAATCCTGAATCCACAGCCGGATCGATGGAATTGCGCACAGGTCTTCGGCGAGATTGGAGATCTCGTAATTTGAAAAATAGGATATGAACCCTTCGGTGATCACCAGCAAGTTCTTCGACGCCGCGCCATATCGGGCAAACAGTTCGTTGCGGGACGCGCGGTCCGACAGATCCATGCCGACGCGCTCGAGCTTGCACGCGGGCTTATGTTCGAGCAGCTTGGCATTTTTCATTTCGACAAGATTTGGAAAATCAATCTCGACCCATCGAAGATCGGCCGGCAGCTTCATGCGGTACGGCCGCGTATCGAGGCCGGCGCCCAGGTTCAATACGGTGTCGACGCCGGATTGCAGACATTCATGAATCAGCTGATCGATGGCGGAGGTGCGCACGACCATGCCCCACTCCACCATGGCCGCGCGCGGAATGGAGCGGGCAATTCGACGGCCACGCTTGCCGCACAATAGCTCTGCCAGGGAATCATGAAACGCCGGCGCCGCCCGTTGCGATTCTTTCGCCCTGAAATAAGCCACCCAATACGCCGTGTCAGTCACATGAGTGACTGCAGAGTCATCGACCATGAGTTCCATCACACCGAGGATAACCCAAGTGTTGCCCCCAGAAGAAGGACCAAGGATACTCCGGACAGCAGCGGGAGATTGGCCGGCATGGATGTACATTTCAATTGCACGCAATGCGGTAAATGCTGCCGGGACTCGAGAATTCCTTTGACTTCCGCTGAAGCGATCAGCTGGTTGAGGCGCGGCCACCAGGTGCAGCTGATCTGCGAAGCGTCCCCCTGGCCGGAGGGTCTGGCCGATGAGGATCCGAAAGCCGCGCATTTCAAGCGCCGCTCATTCGCGGTCATGAGCGGCACAATGCCAACCCGCGTGGTGGTTATTCTGGCTGCGAACAACGCCGGCGCGTGCCCAAACTTGTTGCCCGATATGCGTTGCGGAATATACGAGGATCGGCCTCTGGTATGCCGCATCTATCCGGCGGAAATCAATCCATCGGTCACCTTGAGCACGGCAAAGAAGGCGTGCCCGCCGGAGGCGTGGAATGGAAATCTTCCGCTCCTGCTGCGCAATGGCACCGTGATGATCGATGTGGTCCGGCAAGATATTCGCTCATGGCGGGACGCCGACGCGATCGATGTGGAGGTCAAGAGTCGATTGTGCGTCGCCTTGAACATGATTGACGCGGCCCTGGTTCACGAAGCCGTTTTGGTTTATTCGCCGGCCATCGACACGTTGCTGTCCGCGCTGACTCATGCCGTGGCAGCCGATGATGGCCGGAATACTTCCGCCCAATGGCGCTTCGTGTCGGATCGGCCCGAAACACTGAATGATGTCGCGTCGAACGGGGGCGTTGGGCTTCACGTACGCGACGCAGACGCCGTGTCTTATCAGCACTTCAACTTCGAGCGCGAGGCGTTATTCGGTCCTTACGTTTCTCGAACGTCCGATCCCTTGCCATAGCCCGGAGTATTCAGGCGCGCCATGAGCCGAAACAGCTTGAACGTCGCAGTGGACATCGGGGCACCGCCGGAGAAGGTGTTCGGTGTTCTATGCGATGTCGAGCGCTGGCCCCAATGGACCCCGACGATGACCAGCGTTCGGCGGCTGGACGATGGGCCGTTCGGCGTCGGCAGCAGTGCGCAGGTCAGCCAGCCAAGATTGCGTCGCGCAGTGTGGAAGGTCACAGACCTCGAGGATGGGCGCAACTTTACCTGGGTCACGCGCGCTCCGGGGCTGTGCATGAAGGCGGGACATGCCGTGGAGCGCCGCGGCGCCTGCAGCCGGGTTGAGCTTTCCTTTGAGATGTCAGGATTGCTGGCCCCGGTGGTGTCTCTGCTTTACGGCGCCATGATCGAAAAGTACGTGACCACGGAGTCGCAGAAACTCAAGCAGCGCTGCGAATCTGCTTCAGCCGATCCCGGCAGTAAATGAACAGGCTGTTGCCCACGATGCTCACGGCGAACAAGGCCAGCGACGCCGGAATGACTTCGAATACCTTGTGCATCCCCAGCCAAGTCGCCGGCGACTCCCACCATTGCAGAAAGCCGGCGAGTCTGCCGCCGCCGCCATCCTTGACACAGCAATGCACCAACCCGATTCGAATGCCATCACCCATGCCGATATGCGTCCATTCCCCTTCGCGAAACCAGCGGTAAGTCTGCGTGCCGATGAGATAGAGAAAGGCGAGAAGACCGCCGTAGCCGACGGCGGCGCCGATGCCGGCCAGCAACCGCAGCGCTGCGCGGCGAGCGCTCACGACTGGCCGCCCGCTGTCGGGCATCCCTTGACTTCGAGGCGAACGATACGGCCGGATTCGCCCTGCAGATCGGAGGGATTCAGCAGACTGTCGGTGGGCTTCAAATCGATGTCGATCCAATACACGTTGCCGTTGCGCTTTCGATCGGCGATGCCCGGATTGAACCCCAAGCCTTGCGCTTGAGCGACCCGTGCCTGCGCGCGTTTCGGTTCGCTGTAAAGCCCCAGGGAAATCACCGCTCCTTCGCCGGGGCCCGGCATTTCCAGCGCATCGTCGATTCCGCCGGCTTTGAGCTTGGCGAGCGTCTGCTCGGCTACGGTACGCGCCGCAGGAAGGGGCAGATACACCCAAACGCCCGCCCATACCTCGCCGTCCGCGACGCGCTGGCGCGGATCGTAACCGCCGCCGCGCAAGGTCGAAGCGGCATGCGCGGCTTCGGACACGTCTCGAAACGGTCCCACGCTGATACAACGCTTCACATTGGTGAGCAGGCCGGAATTGCCGCCGGAGCGTGCGGCATCTTCGGCGGCGGGCGCCGCGGAAGCACCTGCGTTGCCCGCCGCAAGTGGGCCGGCAGCCTTGCCGCCTGTCTCGCGGAAAGCTTCGGGGCTTTCAGAGGCAAGCTTCAGTGTCCCGGGCGTGGGTGCCGGCACAACCACGCTGTCGGGCGGTTTGGCGATACCGCGCTCCCACAAGAAGTAGCACACGTTGGCGAGCACCAGACACACGACAAGAGTCTTCAATAGCGTCACGCGTCACCACTCAAGCGCAAACTG